>Ga0310696_10002975_pt1 | contig 21675 bp, 20 predicted proteins | sample AusTroGonzalo_MG_4_FD_203885 | JGI IMG/M metagenome (GOLD analysis project Ga0310696, IMG submission 203885) | Bovine rumen microbial communities from tropical cattle in Woodstock, Queensland, Australia - Gonzalo_02 (v2) (version 2) | ecosystem: Host-associated > Mammals > Digestive system >...
AGCTGCATCGCCGGGTAGCTATGTCGGGAACGGATAAGCGCTGAAAGCATCTAAGCGCCAAGCCCACCCAAAGACGAGATATCCCTGTCCGCAAGGACCTGAAGGGCGGTCGAAGACTACGACCTCGATAGGATGGCGGTGTAAGCACAGCAATGTGTTCAGCTTACCATTACTAATCGCCCGTGAGGCTTAACCACCTTTTTTCTCATCGGTTTTTCCAAACCCATGAGAAAAAGGTTGCTCTCTCAATTCTTTAGGGTCCATGCCAACGCAGGACTCCTTGCTCCTTTTCTTCTCGCATTTTCTTTTGTTGTTTTTTCCGGTGTCCATGGCGGAGCTGTCACACACGTTCCCTTCCCGAACACGGTAGTTAAGGGCTCCAGCGGCGATGGTACTGTAAAATTGACTATGGGAGAGTAGCACGACGCCGGGAATTTTTCTTACGATCCGGTCATTCGCACTGACCGGATCGTTTTTTTTGTGTCCGCCCCCGCCGCCGTCTCCTTGATGGGACCGCGGGGTGACCGCGGGACCGGGGAGCCGGGGAGCCGGGGATACTAAGAATACTAAGAATACTAAGAATACTAAAAATACGGCCAAGACCGTCTCGCAGTATTCCTGGTATTCCTAGTATTCATAGTTGCCGCCGGGCCGTGTTGCTCCCCCGCCGGGCCGGGCCGCCCGTCCCGGGAACGGTCCTGTTTGGGAAAATATGCAAAATTTTGCTGTCAAGACGGGCGTTGCGCTTGATTTAGCAGTCATTTCATGATATATTGACGACGCTCGGAAACAGAACCGCCATGCGGGAAAATACATGGCGCGGGGGGATAATGGAAAAACGCAGAGCAGTTGTCACCGGGATCGGTGTCGTTTCGCCGCTGGGCAACTCCGTTGCGGAGTTGTATCGGGGGCTTTTGGACGGTCGTTCCGGGATCCGGGCCATGACCGAGTGGCGCGGAGAGTTCGGACGCAGCATTGCCGGAGCTCCGGTGGTCCCGGATCCCGAGCAGGTCAAACAGATCAGCCGCAAGGTCCGGCGGACCATGGGCAATGCCGCGCTCTTCGCCGGTTTGGCCGCCCGGGAGGCCGTCACCCAAAGCGGTCTCGAGCCGGAGTTCTTCTCTTCGGGGCGGGTCGCGTGCGTGATCGGATCGACGGTCGGGAGCGCCGCCAGCATGACCGAGGCCTGTGTCGCCGATTACGAGGGACGCCGCAACGATCTGTCGGCGTGTCACTTCTTCCGCCTGATGTCCCATTCCTCCAGTTTCAACGTGGCCGATATGTTCGGGATCAACGGGCCCCAGCTGTCGACCAATTCGGCGTGCGCCTCCGGACTTCAGGCCCTGGGCGAGGCTCTGGAGTTGATCCAGCTGGGCAAGGTCGACGCGGTCGTTGCCGGCGGATCGGATGAATCCACGCCCCTTGTCGCGGCCTCGTTCCAGCTGCTGTATGCCCTTGCGGAGGAAGAGGTCCCGGAACCCGAAAAGCTCTCCCGGCCCTTCGACGCCGGACGCACCGGGCTGGTGTGCGGCGAAGGCGCGGGGATCCTCGTCGTCGAGGAACTGGAGCATGCGAAGCGCCGCGGTGCGCAGATCCTCTTCGAGATCGCGGGATACGCGACAAATTGTTCGGGGTGGCATGTGAGTCACTCGGATGAAGTTCAGACCGCCAACTGCATGAAGGGGGCGCTGGCCGACGCGGGGATCTCCGCGGAGGCCGTCGATTACATCAGCGCCCACGCCACGGGGACGAAGGTGGGCGATGCCGCGGAGGCCTCCGCGATCCGCGCCGTGTTCGGCGGCGACACCCCGGTCTCCAGTCTCAAGGGGCACATCGGGCATACGCTCGGCGCCTCGGGCGCGCTGGAAATGGCGGCCGTGGCCGGGATGATGCGCGACGGTCTGGTGCTCCCCACGCGCAATCTGGAGGAGGTCGGCGACTGTTCCGGGATCCTGCTGCCCCGCGAGGTTCAGGAGCGGAGGGTCCGGGTCTGCCTCAAAAACAGCATCGCTTTCGGCGGCGTGAACGCTTCTCTCGTGTGCCGGAGTTTTGAATGACATTTTGAAACGGACTGCAACTGTCTGAAAAACAGGAGATTACATATGGATCGCAACGAGATCGTAAAAACGGTGAACTCCATCTTCGTCGAACGTTTCGAGATGGACGAGTCGGAACTGACCCCCGAGAAAAAGATCATCGAGGATCTTCAGCTGGACAGCCTTGATCTGGTGGATATGATCGTCGGACTTCAGCAGAAGTTCGGGATCATGCTCCGCGACAATCCGGAGATCCGCAATGTCCGCACCCTCGGTGATGTCTATGACCTCTTCGAGAAGCTGGCCAAGGAGCATCCGGAGATCGCCGACAAGATCAAGTGACCCCCCCTGCAAGGCATTTCCGGTCATGGTCCTTCTGCGGAGCATAGCGATTTATTCCGTCACCGTCCTGTGGATGCTGGTCTTCTGGCTGGCCGTTCTTCTGCCTGTTCTGGCGGTGATGCTCCTGCCGGCTCCGCGCAGGCGGCATGTGATCCGTTTTTTTCTGCTCGTCTTCGGGCAGCTGACGATCCGCTGTGTCTGGCGCATTTTCTTCAGGATCCGTTTCGAGGACCGGACGGGCGGCGTCCGGGAGCCGGGGATCGTTGTCGTGAATCACCGGTCCGCGAGCGACGCTTTTCTGGTGGCGCGGCCGGGGTTTTGCGGCGCGCAGACGGTCAACGGCTGGCCGCTGAGGCTGCCTTTCCTCGGGCCGGTGGCGCGGGCCGCGGGATATCTCAACGTCACCGAGTGGGATTACGGGACCACGCTGGCCCGGGCCCGGGAGGTCCTGTCCTTGGGCGAAATGATCGTGTCGTATCCCGAGGGGACCCGGTCCGAAAGCCCCCGGATGAATCCCTTTCACAGCGGGATCTTCCGGATCGCCATGGAGCTGAAAGTCCCGGTCTATATGCTCTGCATCGCGGGGAACCAGTACATGCCCGACCGGAAATTCCGTTTCCGGGAGTTCCAGGATATCTCGATGCGTTTCCTGGGACCTCTCCCGGCGGAGGAAATACAAAAATGCCCTACGGCTTATGCCTTGAAGATGAAGGTCTTCCGCAGGATGACCGATGAACTTGCGTCGATGGACGCGGAGCTTGACCATGAAAAAACGCTTTGAACTGTCGGATGATCGTTCCCTCTCCTCCCGGGAAGAGGTGAGGCGTCTGCAGGACCGGCTGCTGGCCGAACAGATCCGCTATTGCCGGAACAACTCCCCCTTCTACCGGGAAAAACTGGCCGCCTTTCCCGACAGGGATTACGATTTCGACACGCTTCAAGAACTGCCGACCACCTCGAAACGGGATCTGGCCGAGCACAACGAGGCCTTCTTCGCCGTCCCCGCCCCGGAGATCGCGGACATCTGCTTCACCAGCGGGACCACCGGCAATCCCTGCCGGATCGTCTACACGGCTTCCGACCTCGACAGGCTCGCCTACAACGACGCCTGCGGCTACCGCGCTGCCGGCATGCGGCCGGGGGAGAAAGTCTTGCTCACGTGCACCATCGACCGCTGTTTCATCGCGGGACTGGCCTACTATCAGGGCGTGGTCAAATTCGGCGCGGCGGCGATCCGCAACGGGCTCAACACGCTGGAGAGCCACGCCGAAGTCATCCGGACTCTCCGTCCGGAGAACATCGTCGGCGTCCCGAGTTTTCTGGCCAAACTCGGGCAGTATCTCGCGGACTCCGGGATCGACGGCAGCTGTGTCGAGCGTCTCATCTGTATCGGCGAACCGGTCCGCACCCGCAGGATGGAGCTGACTCCCCTCGGCGGGAAACTCGAAAGTTTCTGGCCGGGCGCGGCCCATTCGACTTACGCATCCAGCGAGATCGTCACCAGTTTCACCGAGTGTTCCGCCCGGTGCGGCGGACATCCTCCCGCGGAGCTGGCGGTGGTCGAGATCCTCGACGACGAGGGCCGTCGCGTGCCCGACGGCGAACCGGGGGAGGTCACCGTGACCCCGCTGCAGGTGACGGGCATGCCGCTGGTGCGTTTCCGCACGGGCGACGTGAGTTTCATCATCCCGGAGCCCTGTTCCTGCGGCCGGGGCACACTGCGGCTGGGTCCCGTGCTGGGGCGCAAGGCCCAGATGCTCAAGGTCCGCGGCACGACCCTGTTCCCGGGGGCTTTCTTCAACGTCCTGGACGGCATCCCGGGGGTCGTCGAGTACTACATGGAGGTCGGCGGGACCGCGCTCTCGGACGAGATCACGATCTACGCCGCCTGCGCCGGGGACGCGACGCCCGAGTCGCTGGGCATCGCGGAGAAACTTTACGGGCGCACGCGGATCCACGTGCCCGTGATCGCCGTCGATGCCGCGGAGGCCCGCCGCCGGGTCTTCGGGACCTCCCGCAAGCCCGTGCGCTTCTTCGACTTGAGGAAAAGTGAGCTATGACCGGTTTTGACGTCCGCAAATTCGACTACACGCCTGAGGAGGTGCTCGAAACGGCGAAGCAGGGGAAACTGCTTTCCGCCGAGATCGAGTTCAACCGCAGCTGCAATTACCGCTGCCCGTACTGTTACGCCGTGGGCAGCGCCGCCGACCTGCCCCATGACGTCGCGGTCCGGGTGATCCGCGAAGTGGCGAAACTGGGTGCGCGCAAGATCGTCGTCCTCGGCGGGGAGCCGCTGCTCTGTCCCCACCTTCGGGAGTACATCCTTCTGGCGGAGTCTCTGGGCATGGGGGCGGAGATTTTCACCAACGCCTCTCTGATCGACGAAGACTGGGCGCGGTTCTTCTATGAGCACGCCTGCCGGGTGTCGGTCAAGCTCAACTCCCTGAAACCGGAGATCCAGGAGCAGCTGACCGGCGTCCCGGGGGCGCTGGAGAAGGCCCTGCGGGCCATCCGGATCCTTCAGGCGGCCGGACTTGACGCCCAGCGTCTCGCGGCCAGCTCCGTCATCTGTTCGGCCAACGAAAAGGAAGTCGTCTCCCTGTGGAAGTATCTGCGGGAAAATCACATCAAACCGTATCTGGAGATCATGACGCCCCAGGGACGGCTGCTGGAGCACCGCGATCTGGAGGTCCATCCCCGCCGGCTCAAGGAGATCTTCGACGAGATCGCCGCCTGGGACCGTGCCCGGGGGATCGTCTGGGAACCTCAGCCGCCGCTGGTGGGCGCCAAGTGTCTGCGCCATCAGTTTTCATGCGTGATCGGCGCTTCGGGCGACGTGATGCCCTGCGTGGGTCTGACGGTGAAGATCGGCAGCGTGCTGGAAAACTCCCTGGCGGATATCCTCTTCAACAGCCACGTCATGCGTCAGCTCAGGGATTTCCGCAACACCATCAAGGGGCCGTGCCGCACCTGCGGCAAAGCGGAGAATTGCTACGGCTGCCGGGGGGCGGCGTATCAGCTCACGGGGGACTATCTGGCCAGCGATCCGCTCTGCTGGAAGAACTGCGACGAACTGCTTTTCAAACCGCCGCTGGTGCCCTGTGACGCCACGGTTTTTCTGCCCCACCGGCCGCCGATGACCATGGTCACGCGTCTTCTGGAGGTCGGGGAGTGGTCCTCTGCCGAGGCGGTGATAACGCCGGACAACCGTTTTCTGCGGAACGGGATCCTCGACGCCGAGGCTCTGCCCGAGATCGTCGCCCAGGTCTGCGCGGCGTTCGAGGGCTTCGAGCTGGCCGATCCGAACCTCAAGGGCATGCTGACCGGACTGCGGAATTTCGAAGTCCTCTCCCCCATCCGCGCCGGCGACACGCTGTATATCACCGCCCGCGGGACCGGGAAACTGGACGATTATCACGTCATCGAATTCAGGATCCTGCGCAGCGGCGAGGACACGCTGTGCGCCCGCGGGGAGATCTCGATATGCCGCGTGCGCTGATGCTGACGCTCTGTTTTCTGGCCTTCGCCGCGGCGGGGGCCGGTGAGACGCCCGCCGACATGCTGAAGCTGGCCCGGCCCCGGGTGGTCGCCGCCGATTTCGTGCAGACCCGCCGCCTCGGGGAGCTGGATATGGACATCCGGATCACCGGCAGCATGGTGAGCGAGCTGGACGGCCGTCTCCGCTGGCAGGTGGACTCCCCCGTGCGGAGCGTGACCCTCATCGACCGGGAGAAGCTCACCCATTTCGACGGCGAGACGAAACAGCTGGCCGTGATCCGCCAGGAGACTTTTCCCTGGCTCAAGGTGCTGCGCGACTCTCTCGACGACTGGCTCTCCGGCGATCCGGAACGCCTCGAAAAACGCTTTTTTCTCTCCGTTCCCCGTCCGGGGACGCTCCATCTCGAGCCCCGGGACGCGGCCCAGAAAAAACTCTGCCGGAGCGTGGAGATCGAAATGGCCCCCGATAGAAGTGCCATCGCGGCCATCCGGATCGACGAGAACGGGGAAAATCACCTGGAGATCCGTTTTTCCCGCGTCCGCAACGACCCCGTGCTGACGCCGGACGTCTGGCGGGTGCCCTCCCGATGACGGCGATCTCCGGATACCTGATCCGCGTCTGCGGGCGTCACCGTGCGCTGTTCCTCGGCGTGCTGGCGCTCCTCGGCGTGCTGGCCGCGCTCGCCGCCGTCTTCCGCGGACGTTTCACCAACGACCTGGACCGTCTCTTTCCCGCGACCCGGGAGACGCGGGCGGTTTTTTCCCTGCTGCATGACGCCCATCTGGCGGATGCGGTCCAGCTGGAGTTCATTTCCGGCTCCGACGTGACGCGGCACGCCGCCTATCTGGAGGAAACGGCCCGGAAACTCGAAAAAAGTCCCATGCTCCGGCAGGTGACCTTCCGCTACCGCTCGGACGATCCCGGGGCGGAGCTGGCCTCCTTCGTCGCGCTCGCGCCCCGCTTCCTGACGCCGGAGGTGCTGGAAAATTGTTCTCCCGACGCCGCCGCGAAAAACGCCCTCAAAAAACTGGCGTTCCCCGCGCCGGGACTCGTCCGGCAGGCCCGGATGCAGCCCTTCGGGTGGGAGAGGGATCTTCTGACGCGTCTCCGGGAGCTCGACGAAGCCACGGGGATGCGTCTTGCGCCGGAGTTCCCCTTTTTCGTCACGCCCGACCGCCGCCGGGCGATGATTCTGGCCGAGACGAGCGTCCGTCTGGGCGACGCCGACGCCGTGCGCCGGCTCTTTGCCGAACTGCGGCGCTGCGCCGGACCTCTGCCGGAAGGCGTGGAGCTCCGCATCATTTCCGGCTGCAGCCACACCCTGGGCAACGAGGAGGTGCTCAAGCGCGACGCGGCCATTTCGGGAGGCGTTTCCCTGGTGCTCTTCCTCCTTCTCTTCCTGTGGGCCTGCCGGGGCGACCGGCGGGCGCTGTGGATCCCCCTGCTGCCGCTCTATGCCTCGCTGCTGACCCTCGGGGCGATGACCTTTTTCTTCCGCGAGATCTGTCTTTACGTGATCGGCCTCGGCGGCTGCGTCACGGGCCTCGCCGTCGACCAGGGGATCCATGTCTACGCGGCCTTCCACGGCGGGGACGCCGAGCGCCGCACCGCCGCGCTGGGGCTGCCCATGTTTCTCTCGGCGGCGACCAGCATCGCGGTCTTCGCCTTTCTCGGACTTACCGGCATCTCCGCCTACCGCCAGCTGGCGGTTTTCGCCGGGCTCTCTCTCGCCCTGAGCGCCGTTTTGGCGCTGACGGCCCTTCCCCTGCTGCTGGACAGAGACCGGGAACGGCGGCGCATCCTGCCCCTTCCCGCAGCTCCCGGGACGGGACGGCGGAGCGCGGCTCTCATCGCGGCCGCCGTCGCGGCTCTTGCGGTCCCCGCCTTCTTCCGGGTCCTGGACAATGCGGATCTCTCGCTCGAGTCTCTGGACGGGACGCCGGAGAAGATCCGCGCCGGGGAGCTGGACTTCCGCCGCGCCTGGCGCCGCACCGGAGGGGAAACGGCTGTGATCGCCTCCTCGGGAGCCGACGGCGAGGAGGCGCTGGAGAGGCTCTCCGGGATCGCGGCCGATCTGGAACGCCGGGGGATCCGGCCGGCGATGCCGCCGCGGCCCCCGCGGCGCGTCCAGGCGTCGAACCGCCGGGCGTGGCGGACTCCGGAGACCGCCGGAAAGATCGCCAAACTCGCCGAAGCCTGCCGGATCTCCTGCCGCCGTCATCATCTGCCGGAAAAATTTTTCGACCCCTTTTTCGCCGCGCTGACGGCAGCGGTCGCGGCGGAGGACTTTTCCCTGCCGCCGATGCTGGAACACATCGACCGCAAAATGATCAAGACTCACGGCGTCCGGGCCGCCGCCGTCGCTCTGCTTCCCGACACGCCGGAGAATGTCCGGGCGGTGCGCGCCGTGCTGGAAAACCGGCGTGAAGAGCACTCGGCGCTGCTGTCGAGGGGCGGATTTCAGGCCCTGATCCGCGAAACGGCGGGCGGCCGGTTCCGGCATCTGCTCGTTCTGAGCGTCGGCTCCGCGCTTCTGCTGATGGTCCTGGTGCTCCGCAGGGCGGGGGACGTGCTTCTTGCGATGACGCCGGTGGCCGCGGCCTGGGCGGCGGTGGTGCTCACGGCGTTTCTGACCGGATTCCGGGTGACGCCCGCGGCGGCCTTTGCCGCGATCCTGCTGACCGGACTCGCGGCGGATTACGGCATCTACGCGGTCTGTCAGCTCCGCCGTCCGGAGGAGCTGGAGATCCGGGACCCGATCCTGCTGTCGGCGGCGACGACCGTCGCGGGCGCGGGCGCGCTCCTGGCCTCCCGCCACCCGGTGCTCTTCGGCACCGGCGCGGTGCTGACGCCGGGGATCCTCGCCGCCTGTCTCGCCGGCGTCTTCCTCGTGCCGCATCTGGCGCGGCCGGAAGGGAAAAAGACCCTCGTCGTTCTGGGAGCGGCGATCCTGCTGTTCGTTTCGGGGTGTTCCCATACCGCGCCGTGGGAGACGTATCCGCAGCGGGAACTCCTGGCCCCGCGGATGCGTCTTTATCCCGACGCGCCCTTCCGGCTGCAGGCGGTGACGGAGGCCTCCTTTTCCGGAAGGCGTTTCCGCTTCGTTCTGGCGGCGGAGATCGACCCCGGGACGGGGAAGGTCCTGTTGGCGGGGGTGGATCCCGGCTCCGGCGCTCTCCTTTTTGACGGCGGCGGGAAACCGGGCGAAGCGCCGCGCCCGGGAACGGTCCTCGCGGAGAACGCCCCCGGGGGCCTGCTGAAGTTTCTCGAGGCCCTTCCCGGCGATCTGCGGCAGATTTTCATCTCGAAAGACGCAAAACCGCTTGCCGCGGAGGAGAAAACGGAGTATATTGTCGTATATTCCGAAAAGGATGTCCTGTGGCTTCTGTTCCGTGACGGGACGGCCGAAAAGCGCGGCGGGGGATTTTTTTCCGGCGCGTGGCGGGCGGAATACCGCGACGGCGGCAGGCGCGTGCATTACGGCCGCCGCGGTCCGGGGTACGGATATTCGCTTGATCTGGAGATCAGAAAATTATGGTGCAAATGAGTATGGACGGAAAAGATTCGGTCATCGGCGGGGAACTGCGTTCCCGCATGGCCGGCGTGCAGCGGACAGAGGAAGGCCGGTACGGCTGCTCCATTGATTTCGACCCGGCATTCCGGGGATTCGAGGGACATTTCCCGGGCAACCCCATCGTTCCCGGGGTGTGTCTGATCGAGGCGGGGCGTGTCTTTGCCGAGGAGGTGCTGAAAAGAGCTCTGACGACCCGGAGCGTGACCCAGTGCCGCTTCCGCCGGCCGGTCTTTGCCGGCGAACGCGCCGAACTCAAGATCAAGCTGGAGGAAGAGGCGGAGGATCTGTGGAAGATCCAGGCCGACATCCGGGTCGGAGGCAGCGTCTGCGCCCAGGTGCGGCTGAAGGCGGGGGCGTTATGAGGAGGCGCAAGAGTTATTTCACCGTCGGAGAGGGGATGCCTTCCCCGTTGTCGGCGACCATCCGCCGCCGCACCGCCTTCAGCGAGGTGGACGCCATGGCGGTGGCCTGGCACGGCAACTACCTGCGGTTCTTCGAGGCGGCCCACTCGGAGCTGATGCAGAAGATCGGTCTCGGGTTCGCCGAATACGCGAAGCACGGCGTCGCCGCGCCGGTGGTCCAGTCCCACGTGGACTATTTCGCGCCCCTGGTGCTGGACGAGGAGTTCACGGTGCGGGCCGAACTCTTCTGGAACGACGGCGCCCGGCTCGACACCGCCTACACGATCCTGGGAGAAGACGGGACTCTCCGCGCCACGGGGTACACCGTCCAGATGTTCTGCAGTCTCGAAAACCGGGAACCGCTCATCTTCCCCCCGGAACCCGCGGCCGCCATGCGCGAACGCTGGCGCAACGGAGAATTGCATGACTGACGCACCGGTATCCATCCTCGGAACGGCGGTCGCCACCGCCTTCGGCGTCACGGTCGAAGAGAACTGCGACGCCCTTTTGGCCGGGCGCACCGATTTTTGTCCGCCCCGGCACTTCGACGCCCGGGGGCGTCTGCTGGGCGTCGATCCGGAGCTGGACGGCGGAGCCGGTTCCCGCATGGAACGGCTCCTGGAAAAACTCCGGGACGCCGTGACCTTCCCCATCCCTCCCGGCACGCGGCTCTTCGCCGCGACCACCGTCGGCGCGATCGACCTTCTGGAGCGGGGTGGAAAACAGGATACGGTGGAGGAGTTCCTCCATCTCGCGGAGCGGATCTTCGGCATTCCCGGCGGCATTTTGATCTCCGCCGCCTGCGCCTCGGGACAGACCGCAGCGGCCGTGGCCGTGCGGGAACTGCGGCGGGGCTCCTGCCGCCACGCACTGGTCCTGGGCGCCGACATCACGGGTGAATTCGTCACGAGCGGCTTTGCCGCGCTGGGCGCGCTTTCCCGCGACGTCTGCCGCCCCTATGACGCCGGCCGGGACGGTCTGACTCTGGGCGAAGGAGCCGCCGCCCTGCTGCTGAGTGCCTCCGAACCCGGTTTCGGCCGGATCACCGGCGCGGCGGAAAACGGCGACGCCCGTCACATCACCTCCCCCGACCTCTCCGGAGAAATGCTTTCCGCCGCCTGCCGCGAGGCGCTGGACGGCCTGCCGCCCGACGGCGTGATCGGCCACGGCACCGGCACCGTCTACAATGATCAGGCGGAGATCGCGGCACTGGCCCGGCTCTTTCCCGGCGGTCCGCCTCCGCTCTTTTCCCTGAAGGGCAATCTGGGGCACACCCTCGGGGCCACGGGGGTGCTGCAGACCGCTCTGGGGCTGGAGCTCGCCCGGCGCAGGGTCCTCCCGCCGCAGGCCGGATTGCGCACGCCGGAAAAGGGGGCCTGCGTTTCGACGGAGACCCGCAGGCTCGGCGGCGGGCGGCTGCTCTCCCTCAACGTCGGCTTCGGCGGACTCAACAGCGCACTGGTCCTGGAGGCGTTATGAAGATCACGGGCGGCGCCTTGATGACGCGGGAAAGAGCGTTCCGGACCCTGGTCCGCCGCGGCAGTTTCGGCCCCTTTGCCGACCTCAACGCGGCGCGGAGACACCTGACGGCGCTTCCCGGCATGGTTTCGGGCGACCTCAACGACTTCGGACGGGGCGGCGAGACCGTCCGCCGGGTCCTGTTGACCGCGCTCCTGGCCGCGTGGGACTCGGGCGGCGCCCTCCCCGAATCGACGGGCGTCTTCGGCTGGAACGGCGACGGATGCGTTTCCGAAGATCTCATCTACTGGCGCGATTACGTCTCCTGCGGATGCGAGGCGGGCCGGGGCGGGCTGTTCGTGGCCACTCTGCCCACGATCCCCTGCTGCGAGGCGGCCATCACCCTCCGCTGCCGGGGCCGGGTCGCCTATTTCCGGACCGAACCGGCTGCCGCCCGTCTGGAGGAACTGCTTCTTGCCGCCCCCGGCGGGACTTATCTTTGCGGAGAAACCACCTCGTCTTCCGTCTGCATGCTTTTGGCCGACACCCGGCTCGACGGCCCCCCTTTCCCCGAGGCCTCCGTCCTGAAAGAAGTTTTCACAGCGCTGGAGGAACGACCGTGAGTTTCGCCTGTGTCATCCCCCATTACCGGCATCTCGGCACCGTGGCTGCGGCGGCGGAGGGCGCGCGGCGGCATCTGGACGACGTGCGTGTCATCGACGACGGCACCCCGGATTTCCCGGAGGAGCTTTCCGCGCGTCTGGCCGCGCTGGGGGTCACGCTGTACCGCCGCGGCCGGAATCGGGGCAAGGGGGCGGTCCTTCTTGCGGCGGCCCGGCTTCTCGCGGCCGACGGCGTGACACACATGATCGTCATGGACGCCGACGGCCAGCACGATCCCGGAGATCTGCCCCGGCTCATGGCCGCTTCGAACGCCCATCCCGACGCGGTGATCGTGGGCTGCCGGGACTTCGAACATGCCCGGAGCGTTCCCCGCTCCAGCCGCTTCGGAAGGGCCTTCTCCAACTTCTGGGTCCGGCTGGAGACCGGGACGGTCTGCGCCGACACCCAGAGCGGATACCGGGTGTATCCCGTCGCGGGACTGACAGGCACGCGCTTTTTCTGCCGCCGCTACAATTTCGAGATAGAAGCTCTGGTCAAACTGCTGTGGGGCGGCTACGGGCTTTTCGAGGTGGAGATCCCCGTCAGCTACACCCCGCCGGGGGGAAGGATCAGCCACTTCGATCCCCTGCGCGACAATCTGCGGCTGACGCTTCTGCACACGTGTCTCGTGACGCGGCAGCTGCTCCCCGTGCCCCACCGGAAACTGGTGAAGACGTCGCCCTCTCCCGGGGGCTTCCGGGAACTCCTTCATCCGCTGGATTTCATACGCCGTCTGCTCCGGGAGAACGCCGACCCGGCGGGACTGGCCGCCAGTGCGGCCGTCGGCACGTTCCTCGCCGTCCTGCCCCTCGTCGGCGTCCACATGGCGGTGATCCTCTACGTCTGCATCCGCTTCAAACTCAACAAGGTGATGGCGCTGGCGATCCAGAACCTCTTCATGCCGCCGCTGTCGCCCTTCCTCTGCATCGAGACGGGATATTTTCTGCGGCACGGCGTGTTCTGGACGCAGTTCACTTTGCAGAACTGTCTTGGGGAACTGCATCTGCGGCTCTGGGAGTGGCTGCTGGGCAGTCTGCTGCTGGCGCCCGCCTTCGCGCTGATCTCCTGGATCGCCGTCTTCGCGGCGTCCTCTTTCCTGAAAAACCGGAGGGCCCGCGCATGAAGGAAAACGCTCCGCTCAACGCCAGCCGGGGCAACCGCTTCGGGATCGGCTTCTTCCGGCTGCTGATGCACTGCGGCGGTTTCGGCGTCGCCCTCCGGTTCAGCCGCATCGTCGCGTGGTTCTACGCCCGCTTCGACCGAAGGGCCTTTTCCGCCGCCGCGGACTATCTCAAGCTGCGCTTTCCCGAAGACGCAGGATCCGAGAAGAAGCTCAGGCGTCACTTTCATCTGCTGCTGAACGAATTGGCGAAGATGCTGCTGGTCTCGTACCGCATGGGGATCGGCAAGGCCCTGCCGATCGGGGAAGAGGACCGGAAGTATCTTCCCGAGACGGGCGGCGTCGTGGTCGTACTCGCCCACTTCGACTGCTGGCAGGCCGCCATGGATCTGATGAACCGCTCCCGGGGAAGGGTCATCAACATCATGGCCCGGGCCGATCAGGTGAAGGGCATGGATAAATTTCTGGCCCTCAAAAGCAGAAGCGGTTTCAACGTGATCTCGACCGAAGGGTTTTCCGGCGGGCTGGTCGAGGCCAGCGCCGCGCTGGAGCGGGGAGAGGCCGTCATCATCATGGGGGACCGTCCGGTCCCCGGGGCGGCGGCGGCGGAAGTTCCCTTCTTCGGCGGAAAAATCGCCGTGCCCCTGTCGCCGTGGATGCTCGCGGCCCGCAACGGCGTTCCCGCGGTCCCGGTCTTCGCCGAACTGCATGAGGATCCCCTGAAGATCGTGATCCGCTACTTTCCTCCCGTGCCGCTTCCCGAGGCGCCGGGCCGCCGCCTCCGCGCCGAAGAGCTCTCTCCCGCCGCGGCGCAGTACGCTCAACTTCTGGAGGAGGCCGCCCGCCGCCGGCCGTACCGGGTCTTCCGCTTCGGCGGAGACGTTTCCCGGAAGGATATCGAAAAAGATCCGTGTCACAAAACCGAAAAAATAGATCCGATGGAGAAGGAAAAATGAACGAAGATGTGAGTGCTTTCCGCAGAGAACTCAAGGAAAATCTGGTCGACTGGCTCCAGCTCATGGACAAGACCGCCGACGACGTCAAGGACGACGAGCCGCTCTTCAAGGAGGGCCTGGGGCTGGATTCCCTGGATGCGGTGGAGATCGTGATCCTGATGCAGCGCAAGTACGGCATCCCCCAGTCCCAGGTGGAGAACCGGCGGGAGATCTTCGCCACCTTTGCCGCCCTCGCCGACTTCATTATGGCCAACCGCACCAAGTAGGGGAGGTCTTTCATGTCACGCGCGGGCATCAGCGGCATGGGCGTCGTTTCGGCGCCGGGGGACGGCGTTCCGGCCGTCCGGCGCGGCCTGTACGCGCCGGAGGGACCGGTCCCGCGGCTTCCCCGCCGCTTCGAAACACAGCTGACCCTGCCGGTTTTCGAGATCCCGGATCCGCCGGAGACGGGTGAGGGCGAGGGTCTGCCCCTGCGCTTTCTTCTGCACGCGCTGGAGGAGGCGCTGAAGGACGCGAAACTCTCCCGCGGAGAACTGCGCGCCCGGCGCGTGGGCATCGCCGTCGGGACCACCGAGGCGTGCCAGCTTGACAACATCCCCTGCCACGCCCGCATCCGGAAGGGCGACCTGAGCGATCTTGCGCCCGCCCTGTCCTACGTGCGGGGGATGCCCGCGGAATATCTGCGCCGTTTTCTCGGGACGTCGGGGCCCGCCGTCACGGTCTCCAACGCCTGCGCCTCGGGCGCGGACGCCCTGATGATCGCGCTGGAGTGGCTCCGCACCGGGCGCTGCGATCTTGTGATCGCAGGGGGATGCGACTCCGTGAGCAAGGTGGCCTTCGACGGGTTCAACGCCCTGCGGGTCTGCTCCGGGGAGCCCTGCCGCCCCTTCGACGCGAAGCGCTCCGGATTGAATCTGGGCGATGCCGCGGGGGTCCTGATCCTCGAGGCGCCGGAGCGCGCCGCGGCCCGGGGCGTCCGTGCGGAATACGAACTGGGCGGCGCGGGCAAGACCGCCGACGGGTTCCACATCACCCAGCCGGAGAGCTCCGGCAGGGAGCTGGAACGGGCCGTCCGTCTGGCCCTCGCCCAGGCCGAACTGACGGCCGGTGACATCGATTTCGTCAACGCCCACGGCACGGGGACGCCCGTCAACGACCGCGTGGAGGGTGCGGTGCTGGCCCGGATCTTCGGCGCAAAATTGCGTTACCAGTCGACCAAGGCCCTCACAGGGCACACCCTGGGCGCGGCGGGGGCGATCGAGGCGGTCTTCACCCGGATCATGCTCGAAGAACGCCGGGCGGCTCCGAGCCGCCGCTGTTCCGTTCCCGATCCGGAACTGCCCGCGTTTCCGCTCCGGACAAGCGTGCCCGTTTCGGGAAGTGCCGCCCTTTCGACGTCGCTGGCTTTCGGGGGATCGAACACCGCGCTGGTCATCCGCAAATGCCGCCCGGACGTTCCCGACACCGGGCTCGTGACGCCGTACATCGCCGGATTCTCCCTCCTGCCGGAGCGGGCGCCGGAGCGGGAGGAGCTGGCAGCGCTCTGCCGCAAGTACGGACTGCGCCGCCCCGACCGGCTGACCCAGCTGGCCCTCGCCGCCGCGGAACGTCTCGTCTCCCTGCCGGGCGGGGAGGAGACCGCCCTCGTGACGGTGACGTCCTACGGTCCGGCATCGACCACCTGCCGGGTGCTGGACGACATCCTCGACTATCCCGAAGAGGAGATTTTGCCGACGGGGTTTTCCCACTCGGTCATCAACGCGGCGGCTTCCTGTCTGGGCGCGGTGTACGGCATCCACGGGCCCACATTCGCGCTGGCGGGGTTCGAGGATCCCTTTTTCGAGGCGGCGGATCTGGCGGGGACCCTCCTTTCGGGAAAGGTCTGCCGGCGCGTCCTGATCGTCGCCGCCGACGAGGCAAGTCTCACCTCCCGCGCGGTGGAGACTTTGCGGTGCGGCGGCGTCCCCGCTTCCCCCGAGGGAGCCTGTGCGCTCCTTCTCGCCGCGGATCCCCGGGAGAACCGTCTGGGAACGCTGGAGATCGGGAAGGAAACCGACGGCTCCGCCCGGCTCCTTCCCTGCGGCGTCCCGGCGTCCTTCGCCGCGGCCCTGCGGTCCGCGGGGACCGGTTCGCGGACGCGCCTCGCCCCCCTGGCCCCCTCTTCGTGGCGTCTGCCGGACCGGGGGAAAATTTGAAATTCGCTCCGAAGTATTGTACATTATAGGCACGGGAAATATTCGAAAATCGCGCCGCGCCGGGAACGCCTTCCGGGCGGCGGAAAAAACAGCCGGCCGATATCGCCGGGAAAGAGGTGGAGTCTATGAAGAAGTCTTCCAAAAAGCTTGTCGTCACCGTCGTCGTCGTTCTTGCCATCGCCGCCGCGGGAGCCGCCGCCTGGTGCGCTTACAACCGCTCCCAGAAGAGCGGATTCGTCAAGGGCGCCGAAAAAGTCGAAAAATGGGGCAAGGACGTGGGGCGCGACACCAAAAATCTTTTCAAATAGATCTTTTTGCGCGGACCTTGGCTTGCGTCTTCAAAAGTCTGATTCCCGGCGTCGCGGCGCTTTGGCTCTCCGGGTGCTTTCTCTTTGTGTCGCCGGAGCGGCCCGACGGGGAAATTTCCGGCGTCGTCCCCGGGGATCCGCATTATTACCGGCTGAGCAAAGATGACGATTTCAGCTGTCTGCGGATCCATCTGCCTGCGGAGACCGCAAGGAAGCCCGTTCCCGCCGTGGTGATCTTTCCCGGCGGGGCCTACGGCGTGCTGGCCCTGGACAAGGAGGGCAACGACTACGCCCGTTTCCTCAACGGCCACGGCATCGCCGGGATCGTCGTCAAGTATCCCCTCGGCTCGATTTTCGGGCACTTCCGCCGCCATCCGGACATGCTGGACGCGGCCCGGCGGGCGATCCGGCTGACCCGGCTGTACGCGCCGCAGCTGGGGATCGATCCCGGTAAAGTCGGCGTCATGGGGTCCTCCGCGGGGGGACATCTGGCCGGGCTCTGCATCACGTGCCCGGCCCCCGCCGATCCCCGGGCCCCCGATCCCGCGGATCGTCTCTCCTGCCGGCCCGATTTCGCGATCCTCTGCTATCCCGTGGTCACCATGGAGGACCCGTATGTCCACAGGACGAGCCGCGGCAACCTGATCGGCGGCGATCCCCCCGCGGAACTGCGGAAAGAGCTCTCTCTGGAGCAGCGCATCCCGGAGGACTGCCCGCCGGTCTTTCTGTGGACGACCGCGGAGGACAAGACCGTGGATCCCGAAAACACCAGGATGCTCGAAAGGGCCCTGCAACAGAAAAAAATTCCCTGCCGCGTGATCCTTTTCGAGCACGGTCCCCACGGCATGGGGCTGCTCTCCCCCTCCGAGGCCGAAAAATATCCGGAGACCGCCCGGTGGCCGCGGGAAATGATCGCGTTTCTCCGCGAACGGGGGATCCTCTCTCCGGAGAAGGATGTCAAATGACGGAGCGCCGCGTCGTCATCACGGGACTGGGGGCCGTCTCCTGCGCCGGGAACAGCGTCCCGGCGCTGTGGGAGAACCTTCTCGCGGGCCGAAGCGGAATCGGAAAAATCACGCTTTTCGACGGTTCGGGACTGGCCTGCCCCCTCGGGGAGGTCCGGGACTTTTTTCCGGAGGACGTGACGCCCCGTGAGGCCCGGCGCATGGCCCGCAACACCCTTTTCGCCGTCGGCGCCGCCGACGAGGCCATGACCGGGGCCGGATTGGAACGGACCGCGGGAAAGATCTGCTGCGACCCCTTCCGCTTCGGCGTATTGTTTTCCAACGGCGCTGGGGGCGTCGAAGTGTACGATCAGAACGCCGAGATCCTCGCCCGCCGCGGACCCGACGGCGTTTCGCCCTTTTTCGTCCCCAAATACATCGCCAACACCGCCTGCAGCACGGCGGCGATCCGCTGGGGGCTCCGCGGACCCAATTTCGACCCCGTGTCGGCCTGCGCTTCCAGCGCCCACGCCATCGGCGAGGCCGCGTGGATGATCCGCCGGAACGACGCCGACATGATGCTCGCCGGCGGCGCGGAAGCCTGTCTCAACCGGCTGCTCACCGGCGGATTTTACGCGCTGACCGCCTTGAGCTGCGGTTCGCCGCCGGAAAAGGCCTGCCGCCCCTTCGATCTTCACCGCGACGGCTTCGTTCTGGCGGAGGGCGCCGCCGCGCTGGTCCTGGAGGAGCTGGAGCACGCCCGAAGCCGCGGCGCGGCGATCCTGGCCGAGGTCGCGGGCTACGGCGCCAGCTGTGACGCCACCCACCTCACCGCCCCCGATCCAACGGGCGAGGGGATCATCCGCGCCATCCGCCGCGCGCTGGAGATGGCGGATGTCGCCCCTGCCGGGATCGGCGCGATCTACGCCCACGGCACGGGGACAAAAGCCAACGACCGCGTGGAGGCCCGGGCCTTCGGTTCGGTCTTCGGCAAAGCGCTTGAAAACATCAAGGTATGCGCCGTCAAGAGCATGATCGGCCACGCGCTTTCGGCGTCGGGAGCTCTGGCGGCCGTCGCCGCCGTCAGGACCCTGTGCACGGGTCTGCTGCCCCCGACGATCAACCACACCGCCTGCGATCCGGAGTGCCCTCTGGACGTCAACGCCGACGGTCCGGCCCGGGTGGACGCGGGCGCGGTCCTGATCGATGCCATGGGATTCGGCGGCCACAACGCCGCTCTTGTTTTGAAACGATGGGAAGGAAAATGATGAACGGAAAAAATCGCACAGCTCTGATCATCGGCGGCTGCCGCGGCATCGGACGGGAGATCACGCTCCGTCTGGCCCGTGACGGCTTCGACGTCGTGCCCACCTGCCGGAAACGCGGGGAAGAGGCCGAAAAAATCGCGGAGGAAGTCCGGGGGATGGGCCGGTCGTGCCGGATCCTCGAACTGGATGTCCGCGACCGTGAGGGCGCCCGCAAAGCGCTGGACGCCGAATTCGCCGAGACCGCGCCCGACGCCGTGGTCTACAACTCCGGCATCGCCAAGGACAATCTTTTCGCCTTCATGGACGGCTCCCAGTGGGACGATGTGCTGGAGACCAATCTGCGCGGTTTCTACAACACCGTGCAGCCCCTCGTCTTCGGCATGCTGGCGCGGCACGGGGGACGGATCGTCGTGATCACCTCCGCTTCCGGCCAGACCGGACAGGCCGGACAGGTCAACTACTCGGCCTCCAAAGCCGGCCTGATCGGCGCCGTCAAGGCCCTCGCCCGCGAGGTCGGACGCAAGGGACTTCTGGTCAACGCCGTGGCCCCCGGGGTCATCGAGACCGAAATGACGAAGGAGCTGCCGAAAGACGCGGTCCTGCCGCTGATCCCCCTGCGGCGCTTCGGCCGTCCCGAAGAGGTCGCGGGCGTCGTGAGTTTCCTCTGCGGCGGGGACAGCGCCTACGTCCACGGGCAGGTCATCGCCGTCAACGGAGGGCTGGTCATCTGATGGGGGAGAAGCAGAGCATCGTCGTCGGGTCGGGCGCTGGGGGACTGACCCTCGCCCTGCTGCTGGCCCGCGCCGGGCGGCGCGTCACGCTGCTGGAGATCCAGCCGGAGATCGGCGGCTATCTGCGCCGCTTCTCCCGCGGAGGGATCCGGTTCGACACGGGCTACCACTTTTCCGGCGGATTTACCAACGTCATGGCCCAGCTGATGCATCTGCTGGGCCTGGAGGAGGCGAACCGGGCGGAGCCGATTTACAACCGCATCGTCCTGCGGGAGAGCGGAAACGACATGACGATCCCCGCCCGCAGCGGGTTCCGGGGGACCGAGGAGGTCCTGAGCGGTCATTTCAGGGACGACGCTTCCGCGCTGCACAGCCTCTTCGACGCCATTGCCGAGGTCTGGCGCGACACCCCCATGCGGGATCTCAGCGACCTTTCCCTGCCGCGCATGGAGATCTCCCGCTTCGACATGCAGACCGTGGGAGACTTCTGCGGATCCGTCGGGCTCGGAAGAGCGGCAGCTGCCGCCGCGGGCAGTTTCGCCATGTGTCACGGGTCGCTGCCCGCCGAGGCGGCCATGAGTTTCCACGCCCGGGTGGGATACGCGATCTTCGACGACCTGGCCCGTCCCGTGGAGGGCGGAGACCCGATGATCTCGGCCTTCCGCCGCCGGGCGGAGGAGCTGGGCATAACCATCCGCACCGGGACGACCCTGCGGCGCTTCGGGGAGCCCGATCCCGACGGCGCGTGTCACACGGCGGTCCTGTCGGACGGTTCTGCCGTCGACGCGGATCAGGTCTTTTTCACCATCCACCCCCGGTCGGCGGCGGAACTGCTGCCGGAACAGACGATGACGCCTTCGCTGTGCCGCCGGATCCGGCGGATGCACGAGACCACCAGCTTTTTCTGCTCCTACTACACCGTTGACGAAAGTGTCCCCTTCACGCCGGGACTGGTCTCCTTCTTCTCCTCCAACGATCTGGATGCCATCCTGCGGGGCGAAGGCCCCTACAGCACGGGCTATCTGCTGGGACGCGAGAAAGGCGCGGACGGGAAAACGCACGCCACGGTCGCCGCCTTCCGCACCATGCCCCCGGGCGCGCCGGAAACGGCGCCGGGGAGCCGCCGGGAGCGGCGGAGCGACAGCGGTTACCGGGAACTCAAAACCCGCATGGCCTCCGAGATCGCGGACGATCTGGCGGAGGTCTGCCCGGAGTTCAAGGGACATCTGCGCCTTGCGGAGACGGGGACGCCGCTCACCTGCCGGGACTACGATCCGCCCACGGGCAGCGCCTACGGCGTGCGAGGCGTCTGCGGTCAGTCGCGGCTCTGCGGCCGACTCCCCGTGCGCAACTTTTTCATCGCCGGTCAGAGCGCCCTCGTGCCCGGGGTGATGGGCACGATGCTGGCGTCGCTCACCGTCTTCCGCCAGGCCGTCGGCGAGGAGACCTACGGTCGGCTCATCCGCGAATCCGGCCTCTGCTGAACACAAAACCCCGCTTTTTTTGAAAGGCTCTGTTCCCCACTTGGGTCGGTAACGGGATAAGAATGTCTCGACGGCACACTTTGCCCACGGGACGCGAGCGGGTCGCCCGCGAGCGCGCAGACCGAATGTGAATGAACCGGCAACCGAAGGGCAGCCGGATGCGCTCAAGTATTTGAGCGCAGATGAACGTAGGTCGAGCATTAAGCCGCGAGTGAAGCCGGGCATTCGCCCGGCGGAACGCAGGCGCGCAACTTCAGAAGGGAATTACCCCGAGGTCCGTGCTTGCCGCGGGAAGGAACAAAAGGAGGGGACCGGGGAGGGAAAACCGCGCAAGCGGTTGTCTCTCTCCCGGCTGGACGGCCCGTGTTCAAACGGCGGCTCGCGTTAAACCTACCCGTGTGGGGAACAGAGCCTTTTGAAAAAGGATGAGGGTCCGGGGGAAGGGCGGGCGGCGCCCGCGGGCGGATAACGGCGCGTTGCCCGTCGGGGACGCGCCGGACCGAAGATAGGCCGGATAGGCAAAATGGGACCGACCTATAGGACCCGTAAAGCCAGGCAAACCACTGCAAAACACCCCGCTTTTTTGAAAAAGGATGGGGGCCCGGGGGAAGGGCGGGCGGCGCCCGCGGGCGGATAACGGCGCGTTGCCCGTCGGGGACGCGCCGGACCGAAGATAGGCCGGATAGGCAAAATGGG
>Ga0310696_10002978_pt1 | contig 21660 bp, 12 predicted proteins | sample AusTroGonzalo_MG_4_FD_203885 | JGI IMG/M metagenome (GOLD analysis project Ga0310696, IMG submission 203885) | Bovine rumen microbial communities from tropical cattle in Woodstock, Queensland, Australia - Gonzalo_02 (v2) (version 2) | ecosystem: Host-associated > Mammals > Digestive system >...
GAGTTTCGAGCTTGAGGACACCGAAAAGACTATGACCGACAAGCAGATCGACAAGATCATGCAGAAGCTCATAATGTTCTACGAGAAGGAACTTGGCGCAAAAGTAAGGTAAAAAAGTCGCCTTTTCCTTTGCTACGCTTGATGTTTGGACGGTTTTGCCTTGGGATATCAAGTGCGAATGCGTGTTAATAAGCGTTTTAAACTATTGGGAAACAATGTTTTGCGACTTTGCGTCCCTGTGAAAAAAAACTAAGCGAAAAATGCTTTGGATTTTAGTGAAAAGATATATTTTTGCAAGCGATTGATAAGTAGTCAATTCATTTCTGAAGATTAAAAATCACAAGGGAAATATCTGAAAGACCGCTCGTATGGTTTGCAAATTGGCACACTTATTTAATTGATATAATGTCCCTGAGGGGAAAAACAAAATTGCGATTAATTTTATAACATCTAATTATAGAATGAAAACTTATTCAGAGTTGAATGACATGTTGTTGCCCGAGTTGCGAGAATATGCAAAGGGCTTGGGTATCAAGAGAGTAGAAGCTTTTAGAAAACAAGATTTGATAAGAAGGATACAGGATACGGAAGACCCAGATTTCGGTGTTGATGATGACGACGATGATGATGACTTGTTGGTTGGCGTTACTGATATTATGGCTCCTCTGAAGGGAAATAGCCGTCGTGGTCGCCCGAGAAAAGTTGACCAGGTGATGTCTGAGCCAAAGGTGGAAACAGAAGATGACGACGATGAGGTGTCGGACGAAACAGATATAATGGAATCGGTTGACAATGACAGACCTACACAGCGCAAACGTCATCGCAGGGCAAGAATACAGGCTCCAATAATGACAACCCATCTTGATGAGACCGGTGCTGCAGCAAAGTTGGTATTCAACAATCAGGAAAATCAGCGACCAGTGGTAAATACAAGACCGATGACGGAAGAACCGACCACCGTAAATGTTGAAAAAGAACAAGTTGAGGCTCCACAGCAGCCAATGCAGAACAATAATGCTACACGTTTCGAAAATAACGATAATAACAGGACACAGAATTTCAGGAGACCGCAAATGCGTCCCGAACAGCAGAAGTCTGGCGAATTGCCTTTTGCTCCAAAATCGGCTTCGACAATCGACGACAATGCTCCGCTTGTTAACTATGATTTTTCCAATGTCGTTACGGTATCTGGCGTATTGGAGATTATGCCCGAGAACTACGGTTTCCTGCGTTCTTCGGACTATTACTACCTGAATTCGCCCGACGATGTTTATGTTTCGCAGTCGCAGATAAAGCTTTTCGGTTTGAAGACTGGCGACACCATCGAAGGTGCTGTCCGTCCGCCGAAGGAAGGCGAAAAGTTCTTCCCGCTGACAAAGGTTATCAAGATAAACGGACTTGACCCGATGCTTGTTCGCGACAGGATTCCGTTCGACCATCTTACGCCTTTGTTCCCGACCGAAAAGTTCAACATTACAGGCAAGGGACACGCAAATCTTTCAACACGAGTTGTAGATTTGTTCACACCGATAGGAAAAGGACAGCGTGGTTTGATAGTCGCTCAGCCTAAGACTGGTAAGACTGTATTGCTCAAGGAAATAGCAAACGCAATTGCAGCCAACCATCCCGAAGTTTACCTTATAATATTGCTTATTGACGAACGTCCCGAGGAAGTTACCGATATGGCACGCGACGTAAACGCCGAGGTTGTTGCATCGACATTCGACGAACCAGCCGACCATCACGTAAAGGTTGCCAGCATTGTGCTCGAAAAGGCTAAGCGTATGGTCGAATGCGGTCACGACGTGGTTATTCTGCTCGACTCCATCACTCGTCTCGCCCGTGCATACAACACAGTGGCTCCTGCTTCGGGTAGGGTTTTGTCGGGTGGTGTCGACTCCAACGCACTCCACAAGCCAAAACGTTTCTTCGGTGCTGCTCGTAATATCGAAAACGGTGGTTCGCTGACTATTCTTGCAACGGCACTTACCGAAACCGGCTCCAAGATGGACGATGTTATTTTCGAGGAATTCAAGGGAACAGGTAATATGGAACTTCAGCTCGACCGCAAGCTCTCGAACCGCAGAATTTACCCTGCAGTGGATGTTACCGCTTCGAGTACACGTCGCGAGGATTTGCTTGTAAATCCAGACCTTGTAAACAGACTTTGGGTAATGCGCGAGTTCTTGGCCGATATGAATTCGGTGGAGGCTATGGAATTCATCCGCACCCGCCTGCCGCAGACGCAATCGAACGAAGAGTTCCTGCTCACAATGGACAAGGGTCTGTAGCGAACAGTTTTTCAAGAAATAATGTGTGGATTTATTCAAGATCCGCTCATTATTTTTTATTTGTTCAAAAGGTAGGAAACTATATCAGTTATTTCGGGATAGTGGAAAAAGTAGGAGGATATTCATGTTGTCGATGCAAAAAACGGAATCTCACGAAGACGGATTTCGTTTTTTACCATCGCCTTAGGCGAACCTTTAGCTCGCGACACGAAGTGAGCATACCTTGATTGCCGCCTTGGCTGGTAAGCGTTAAGAAAATCGGAGAAACAGAGCGTAAAAAGTCAGTCTGTTCGAAGTCGGAGTGAAACGCAGACAAGTTTCTGACTTTTAGCGAAGTGTAACTGATTTTTAGCGAAGCAGACTCAGCGGACATGGTTTTTTGTTTACTTTTTTGCCAACAATTGTCCAAAGACAATCATGAGCACCGCTAAAAATCAATTGTAGGAGCGAATAAAAAAGTAAAAGCCCTCGCGGCTGGAGCGGAATGTAAAAAAAAGCGATAATCATTTTCATTTACGTATAATAAAATATTCTTATCGTTTAACTCCTACCGATATGTCGGCAGACCTGTTATTTCTGTTGCTAGAAAAATGCATATAGCCCATGCTTTATGCATTAACCATACATCTTTTTCTGGCTTTAAATATTTCTCACGTTCCCAATCATAAGGAGAATATAATGTTTTTGGGTATTGACTTATATTATAAATGAGGTTAAAAAGTAAGGAAAGAAATCAATCGTACAAAATTTTCGTCGCCATAAAACGTTTCTATGTAAAAGAAAATATACTTTTGCGGCATCAAACTATTTCAGATGAAAAAACGAGTATTCATAACAGGAGCCACAGGCACAATGGGATGGGCAGGACTTCAGGAGTTTATGCAACGCCTTGACCGCTTCGACATAACCATACTTGCACGACCAAGCAAAAAAAACAAAGAAAAACTTGCGCCATACGCCGACCGCATACGCATAGTGTGGGGCGACCTCACAAAATACGAGGATGTACTCGAAGCAACAAAGGGAGCCGACTACGTTTTGCACGTAGGCGGAATGGTTTCGCCTGCAGCCGACTATTTTCCGAACAAGACTCGCCACGTGAATGTCCTAGCAGCCGAAAATGTCGCCAAAGCCGTTCTTGCACAACCAAATGCCGACAACATAAAGGTTTGCTACATCGGTTCCGTAGCGCAGACCAGCGACCGCAACGAACCCATACACTGGGGACGTACTGGTGACCCAATCTGCATCAGCGTTTACGACCACTACGCAATCAGCAAAACCATTGCCGAGCGCACGATAGTGGAATCGGGAATACGCAACTGGGTATGTCTGCGTCAATCGGGAATACTATACCCAGAAATTCTGAAAAACTACGACCCGATAATGTTCCACGTGCCTCTGCGCGGAGTACTCGAATGGGCAACCGTGGAGGACAGTGGCCGTGTACTCGCAAATCTCTGCGAAGAAAACGTTCCCGATGAATTCTGGAACAGATTCTACAACATCGGTAGTGGCAAGGAATACCGCTTGAGCAACTATGAGTTTGAATGTAAGTTGCTGAAAGCCATACATTGTCCGCCACCGCAGAAGATTTTCCGTCCGGAATGGTTCGTTTTGCGCAACTTCCACGGACAGTGGTACCTCGATTCCGATGTGCTTGAGAACTATCTGCATTTCCGTGCCAATGTGCCTGTAGATGAATATTTTGCCAATATGGGCAAGCAGTTGCCGTGGTTCTTCAACCTCGCAGCGATTGTGCCTGGATTTATAATAAGGTGGGCAATGCGTCCGATGGCAAACAAGAAGAAATGGGGAACTCAATGGTGGATTAAGCACAAAGAAAAGCAAAGAATTTCAGCCTATTATGGTTCGATGGAACGCTACAAGTCAATTCCCGATTGGAAACATCAGAACCTTTCCCATCCGAGCGAAACCGACATCATAAGAATCGATCATGGCTACGACGAGCAGAAGCCTCGCAGCGAATGGAATATTGACGATATGCGTAAGGCTGCCGAATTCCGTGGTGGCAAATGTCTAAGCGAAACAATGGAAAAAGGCGACTTCCGCACACCGCTCGAATGGGAATGCCAGTTCGGACACAAGTTCAAGGCATCGCCAGTATTGGTACTCGAAGGTGGACACTGGTGCCCAGAATGTCTGCCGTCGCCGTGGAACTACGACGAGATTGCCAAAGGAAATCCGTTCTTTGCACAAGTATGGAAACCTCTTCACGGCGAAGACGAACACAACGTTTATGGTGAAGAGATATTTGACGGCTGGGAGTAAAATATTTTTTGTGCATTCGACAAAAAGATATAATTTTGCACTCACATTTGATCTGTTAGCTCAGTTGGTTTAGAGCGCTTGCTTGACAGGCAAGAGGTCACAAGTTCAAATCTTGTACAGATCACTTTTTTGGGAGGGTCTGTTAGCTCAGTTGGTTCAGAGCGCTTCCTTCACACGGAAGAGGTCAACAGTTCGAATCTGCTACAGACCACAAGAGCCCGATAATTAGTCGGGTTTTGTTTTTTTATTACCCAAAGTTTCTGACTTTTAGTGTAGTAAACCTATTATGTGTCGAAATTTATTTTATCACCCACTTTCCTGCACCAACAATTTGCTCTTTCGCTGTGCCTGGGTAAATTGTCGCCGAAGTGCCTACCGGTACAGTAATGTTCAGTTCTGTTGCATTTATTTCGACGCAAATATCGCCAAAAGGTGTTGGTTTTGTTGCCTTTACCCAGCTGATGCCGTCTGCGGGTTGTGGGGCTATAAAGAAATGTCGGTAGCTAGGAGCCGATTCGTCTGGACGGATGCCAGCCAACGCCTGATAAAACCAAGTGCCGATGCCGTTGTAGCAGTTGTGTACGCGACTGCGCTCATGTCCCCACGATTCCCAAGTCGCGGTTGCTCCGTTGGCAATCATATATAGGTAGCCAGGGTAGTCGGGTTGACGTAAGATGGTAGTCATCAGGTCGGTATGCTTGGTGACGGTTGCCCATTCGGTGAAGATTGGCACGCCGAACAGTCCGACAGCAATGTGCGACTTGTATTTTCCATACGAATCGGCAATTAGCTGTTCGGTAACTTCTTGTGCTACATCGTTTTCAACGGCAATGCCTGTCAGCAGAGCGTAGGCGTTGTCGACAGGAGTTCCGTTGGCATAACTATGTGTTTCGGGATGATAGAACTGCTTGTGGATGGCGGCATTCATTCGTTTGCGCTTGTCGGCGAACTTTTGTGCATCGTCGGTGCGACCAAGGAGGTTTGCCATCTTTATCATATCGGCAAGGCATTCGCTGATGAAGCAGTTATTGGTGTGTATCACCGACTCGCCGCCCATATCAACGCCTTCGGGAGCAAGCCAGTCGCCGAGGAACCACATCCGCTTCTTGGTGTCGGGCCAAGGCTGCAGAAGTTCGTCCTTGCTATGCTTCTCGACAAATCCGAGCCAAAGTTTCATCTTGTCGTAAAGCTTGTCAATCAGGCGGCGGTCACCATAATTAAGATATGTCCGCCACGGCGCTTTTATTATGAATCCGCACCAGTATGGACCGCCACCAGTTGGGAACGATGGCGCCACATACGCCAGCGAGCCATCGCTGTCGATTGACTCGCCCCAGGCTGTAAGCCAGTTGAGGTAGGTCGGAAGCACATCGTACATAGTCTGCAAGGTCATTGTCGAGGAATTGCCGTCGCCACCATAGCCCATCCGCTCAAGATGCGGACAATCTACCATATAGCCGCTAAAAGTGAGGCATTGCAGTGTGTATTTTACAAGGTCGTGAACGGCATTCAGTTTTTCGTCGGAGCAGAAGAAAGTCGCTGATTTTTCCACATCCAACGCACTAATCTGCAGACCTTTGACATCTTGCAACTCGGCATTGCTGATTTTTACATATCGGAATGCATGATGGTGGAATTTGTTGCAGAAACTTTCGTCTGACTTGCCGTTTGCAATGTATATGTCGCTCTCGCCTTGACTTTCGAACTTGCCACCAAGAGGAATATAGTCGGTGTATTCCATTGTGACTTCCTGTCCTTTCTGCAACTGTCCGAACGACACTTGTAGCCAGCCAGTTATAACGCGTCCAAAGTCGATTAGCAGCGAGCCGTCGTTTTGCTTTTCTATGGATTTTGGCTGTAGGCTGTCGATTATGCGGTTGCCTTCGAAGAGCTGTGGCGAGGTGCGCATTCCTTCAACATTGCAGACTGTTGCGGATTGCCATTGTGGTTGGAAGTTGGAGTCGAAGCGTTCTCCACCGAACTGCAACGGCATCCAAGTGCCTGTATAGCTGTAACCGCTTGGCGATGCCTGCCACGAGTCGTCGGTTTGAGCGATGGTCTTGCTTGTGCCATTTGAAAGTTCGCATATTTCGGCTTTTACAAGTGGTCCGTCGAACGGCACACCGAAAATGTTGTTGCGATACCATCCTTGTCCGAGCCAGATTGTAATTTCATTTTCGCCGTTGCGGAGGTATGGCGTAATGTCGTATGTTACAATCAGCGAGTGCTTGTCGAGCTGGGAGACGGCAGGTTGCAAAATCTTGTCACCGACTTTCGTGCCGTTTATGCGAAGTTCGTGGTAGCCAAGCGAGTTGATGTACGCGAGGACTATGGTTTTGCCTTTCTGCAACTTCAAACTAAACTTTTTTGTGAGCATAGGTGTCGGTGCAAGTCCGTCGCCCTGCTTACAACCGATGTATTGACCGTTCATTTTGCCGAGAACACCGACGCCAAAGCGTTCTATTTTGCTCCATCCAGAGCAAGTTCCGTTTTCGTCCCAAGTACGAACTCGCCAGTAGTAAAGTTGCCGTTCTTGCAAAGGTGTGCCAGTGTATGCCACCATAATTTGTTCGTCCGACTCTACGCGTCCACTTTCCCAGATGTCGGCATGGTCTTTTGCAAGAGCGGTGCTGTCGGATGCGATTTGTATTTCGTATGCTTTTTGTTTTTGGTTGTTGTGTGTAAGCGTGTTCTTCCAACTGAAGTGCGGAGTAGTTGTTTCGATGCCGAGAGGCGACTGCAGTCCTTCGCAGCGCAGGTCGAAAACCTGTGCGAAAGAGGTTGTGCAAAAAAAGCAGAGGAGTAGTAATGTGAGGAGAATGTGTTTCATCGTTTGAATGCCTGCGGCGTTTCTTGATTTCTATGTTTCACGTTTCTAAGTTTTAATGGCTGTCGCCGTTTCTAGGTTTATGTGGCTTCGCCGTTTCTAAGTTTGTGGGCTTGCAGGCTAACAGGCTCACAGTCTTGCAGTCTCACAGTCTAACTGTCTCACGGCCTTGCTGACAGACTGGTCTTCTGCTTGACAATTAGACTTTTCTTCTTCTAGCCTTTTAGCCCAATAAACAATCTTAAATCATTTTTGCATCTTGTTAGCTAATTATCAATTATCCATTATCAATTGTTAATTATCATTGCCTTACCGCCTTTGGCGTCCAGCACTCAAAGAATCTTATTACCTTTTCCTTGTTGTAACTTTTGCCCTCTTCGAGGAAGCCCGAATCCTGGGTGTGGATTACCTTGCCGTTCTCATCGAGGACAACAAAAACTGGATATCCGAATCTTGCAGGATTTCCGAGCCTTTTCATCATTTTTGCAGAAATTTCCTTTTGAGATTCGTCCGACTGGCGAGGATTGTAGTTGACATGGATATAGACAAAATTATCATTAACCAACTTGTTGATAGTGCTGTCGTTGGTGATAAACTCTGCAAACCTTAGGCACCATGGGCACCAGTTGCCACCAACCTGACAAACTACGAATTTTCCTTCCGACTTTGCCTGTTTTACGGCCTTGTCAATTTGTTCCATCTGGTTGATGGTTTCGTCGTAAACTTTTTTGGGTGCGTTTTGCGCATAAGTTGTTACTGAATAGGAAAATACTAACAATAATACAATGGTTATAGTCTTGTTCATATCTATAAAGTTTATGATGTGTTACTATTAGGCAAAGATAATGATAATAATTAGAATCTCAGGGGGCGGTTATTAGTTTTTTAATGAAAGAGCCTTGAAAGTTTTTTGCTTTCGTAATATTGTTCTTTTTCTTTTTTATGTAGTGCTTTTGCAATCTTCTATGCTGAAAATTTGAAAAGCATTATATTTTACCAGTAAGTTTTTCCAACAGCCTCCTGCAACCATCATTAACATCTTGCCAAGTAGCCTCGAAATTACCCGTGTACCATGGGTCGGCTACGTCGCGTGGATGGTCGGTATAGTTCAGCAATAGTGATATTTTGTGTTGCTTGTCTTCGCCTAGCATACGCGAAAGGTTGTGTATGTTGTTGCTGTCCATTGCCACGATGTGGTTGTAATACTCGTAGTCGCGTCGGGTAATCTGGCGTGCAGTCTTGCCATCGCACGAGATACCGTGCTCTGCTAGTTTGCGACGTGCAGGCGGATATACAGGATTGCCTATTTCTTCGGTCGATGTCGCTGCCGAAGCTATCTCAAACTGGTCGGCGATTCCTGCATCTGCAACCATTTTCTTCATTACAAATTCTGCCATAGGACTGCGGCAAATGTTGCCATGGCATACGAAAAGGATACGTTCCATATATTTGTTTTTGCAAATGTAATAAAACTTCGGATTTTTAGTGCGTGGAGATTTGAATTTTAAATGCAAGTGTGAATAAAAAAAGTCCGACAAATCTGCCGGACTTTTTCGTTTATAAATCAATCGTTTATTCTTCTTCAAGCTGGTTGCACTTGCAGTCGAGGTTGCGGTCGCCGTAGGCGTTGTCAATCTTTGCAACGTAAGGCCAGAACTTGTTTTCCTTAATCCAAGGCAGCGGGAAGGCAGCCTTTTCACGCGGATAGCAGTGGTTCCACTCGCTTGCAGTACATTCGAACTGGGTGTGAGGTGCATTTACAAGAGGATTGTCCTCGCGGGTATATTTGCCAGCCTTGATGTCCTCGCATTCAGCCTTGATAACCTTCATTGTCTCGATGAAGCGGTCGAGTTCCTGCTTGCTTTCGCTCTCGGTAGGTTCAACCATAAGGGTTTCGTGTACCGGGAACGACAATGTTGGAGCGTGGAATCCGAAATCCATCAGACGGTGAGCGATGTCGGCAGCTTCTACGCCATATTCAGCGCGGAACTTCTGAACATCGAGAATCATTTCGTGTGCGCAACGGCCAGTTTCGCCAGTGTAGAGAACATTGAAAGTATCCTTCAGTTCGCTTGCAATGTAGTTTGCGTTGAGGATAGCAATCTTTGTAGCTTCCTTCAAACCGCGTTCACCCATCATCTTTATGTAAGCGTAGGTAATCGGGAGAATCATTGCACTGCCGAACGGAGCCGAGGTGATAGCGCGGATACCCTTCTTGCCACCAGTCTTGATTACGCTGTGTGTCGGGAGGAAGTCAACGAGCTTCTTGCATACCGAAACGGTTCCAATGCCAGGACCGCCACCGCCGTGAGGGCTGGCAAAGGTCTTGTGGAGGTTGAGGTGGCAAACGTCTGCGCCGATTGTTCCAGGGTTGGTGAGTGCTACCTGTGCGTTCATGTTTGCGCCGTCCATATATACGAGACCGCCGTTGTCGTGGATTATCTTAACGATGTCGAGAATCTTATTCTCGAATACGCCGTGGGTTGATGGATATGTAATCATCATTGCAGCAAGGTTGTCCTTGTTGGCAACTGCCTTTTCCTTCAAGTCCTTAACATCGATGTTACCATGTTCGTCGCAGTTAACGAGAACAAGCTTGAAACCTGCCATTGCCATACTTGCAGGGTTGGTTCCGTGTGCCGATGTCGGGATAATGCAGACATTCCTGTGAGCTTCCTTTCTTGAGTGGTGGTATGCACGGATAATCATAAGGCCTGTATGTTCGCCAGTTGCACCCGAATTTGGCTGTAAGGTTGTTGCTGCAAAGCCTGTAATTGTCGAAAGGTCCTTCGAAATGTCTTCGATGAGTTCGTAGTAACCGAGAGCCTGGTTCTTCGGAACAAACGGGTGGATGTTTGCAAATTCCGGCCAGCTGAGCGGAAGCATAGATGTTGCAGGGTTGAGCTTCATTGTGCACGAACCGAGCGAAATCATCGACTGGGTGAGAGAAATGTCACGGCGTTCGAGTTTCTTGATGTAACGCATCATTTCGGTTTCGCTGTGGTAGCTGTTGAATACCTTCTGGTTGAAAATGCTGTCGGTTCTTGCGAACTTTGCATCCATATTTACCATCGGAACATCTTCAACCTTCTTTGCCTTCTTGCCTGCTGCGAGAGCAAAGATTTCGAGGATGTTGTTTACATCGGCAACCGAAATAAGTTCGTCGGTGCTGAAGCCAACGGTCTTTTCGTCGATGTAGTGGAAGTTAATCTTGCGTTGCAAAGCGAGCTTTTCAACAGCCTTCTTGTCGGCACCGCTAACGATAACTGTATCGAAGATGTTTGTATGTTCAATCTTGTAGCCGAGCTTCTTGATTTCGGCAGCGAGGAATTTTGCTGAAGAATAGATGTTGTTAGCAATTCTTCTCATTCCCTCTGGTCCGTGATATACAACGTAGAAACCAGCCATCATTGCGAGCAGAGCCTGAGCGGTGCAGATGTTCGATGTAGCATCTTCGCGCTTGATGTGCTGTTCGCGGGTCTGGAGGGCGAGACGGAGAGCCTTGCGTCCGAACTTATCGACGCTGACACCGATTATACGTCCTGGCATTTTGCGTTTGTACTTGTCGGAAGTAGCCATGAATGCTGCGTGCGGTCCGCCGAATCCCATCGGAAGTCCGAAACGCTGTGTGTTACCAACAACAATGTCGGCGCCCCACGAAGCCGGCGACTTGAGCAGTACAAGAGCCATAGTGTCAACAACTGCAGTTACGAGCATTTCGTTTTCGTGTGCATTTTCGGTAAACTTCGAGTAGTCGCGGATTTCGCCGCTTGCGCTCGGGTACTGGAGGATTGCACCTATATATTTCTTCGAGAGTTTTACCTTCTTGTAGTCGCCAACTTCGACCTCGATTCCCAGTGGTTCGGTACGCATAAGGATAACGTCGAGTGTCTGCGGGAAGATGTCCTTGTCAACGAAAACTACGTTGCGACCTTCCTTTGCTGCCTGACGCGAACGGCATTCGAACATCATTCTTGCTGCTTCGGCTGCTGCTGTACCTTCGTCGAGGAGCGAGCAGTTTGCAAGTTCCATTCCTGTGAGTTCGGTGATAACGGTCTGGAAGTTAAGGAGAGCTTCGAGACGGCCCTGCGAAATTTCAGCCTGATACGGAGTGTATGAAGTGTACCAGCTTGGATTTTCGAAGACATTGCGAAGGATTACCGACGGAACAGCAGTGCCGTAGTAACCCATACCGATAAGCGAGCGGTAAATCTTGTTCTTTGCGGCCATAGCCTTCAGTTTTACAAGGAACTCGTCTTCGGTGAGCGGTTCGTCGAGCTTAAGGTTTTCTTTCAGTCTGATTTTGGTCGGGATGACCTGATCAATGAATTTGTCGAGTGATTTTGCTCCGATTTTCTTGAGCATTTCAGCGTATTCGCTTTCCCTCGGACCCACGTGGCGGGTGTAGAAATCTTCTCTAATCATTGTATTTCTATATTAGTGTTTGCGTTAAAAAATTTTGCGTAAAATTATAAATATTTTGGGTACGCAATTCAGATTTGTTTGTGTTTTTTTTCAACGGTGTTTTTTGCGGATTACAAATCCTTATATTCGAGCCTTCAGGATTACAAATCCCGAAGGACGAGCGATTAGCCCACTACTTGTATTAGGTTTTATATTATTTCTCTTTCTTTGGAATCAAAAGAAGTGTTGCTGCGACAAATAACATTGCTATGCCTAATCCACCAAATTGGTAGTCAACTGCACTTTCTTTAGGGTATTCTGTAATAAATTTGAAATCTATATAAATCCAAATGGCAATGAAGTACTCTATGATAGAGAATACTCTGATGAAAGATATGGATTTATAAAAAGAAAATTTTCGTAATAAATATGCACCACATAATGCAATCATACCCACAACGATTCCTTGCATACCATTGTTGAATAAATGATAATCTCCATAGCGTATATCTTCATATTTGAGATAGTGCCAATGTCCGTGGTAATAATCGAAACGGGCATTGGCCAAAAACAATATAAGAGGTAACACAAGCAATGTGCAACCGATTATTATTTCGATGATATGTTTATCGTTATTAGTAAATGCAGTTTTTATTTTTTGAAAAATATTAGAATCTTTGTTATTGCCATTTTCGTTTATTTCTTGTTCCATATAAATATATTTTATTGATTATTAATTATTAATATTTATTCACTCCAAGCCAGCAAGGAATTCACGATACATTTTTTCGTCAGGGCATTTGAAGTAGGCTATACTTAAATCTGAAAACAACCAACGGAAAAAGTTTGAATCTGTTACTGCACACCTTTCGGCATACATACGCACAGACAAATCATTGTTGTGATTGTCGTTGCCTTCGTTGTAGAACTTACAATTCTTGGCTAATATCTCCGCTGCATTACTTCGTATCTCCATTGCAATACAAATTTACAACTATTTTGATGAGTGGTTGTGTTTCTTGATGCTATTATTTATTAACAACAAAGGCATACGTGTCGGAGTAATATATTGACACACAGTTGAGAGGTGGATGTTATAATTTTTTTGTAGCAATTACTATTGTTCAGGCGGATTTGCAATCTGCCTGAGTTGAGTATGAGCATTTGTAATGCTCTTATCGTTGCAAATCTTGAAGAACGCAAGTTTTTTTGCACTGCGCCGTATGATGGCACATTAGTCCTGTAATTTTGTCGCAAAATAAAAGCTTATAAAAATGAACGGAAAAATTGAACTTTACTATGACATGCCACATTTGGAGGCATATTTGAAGGCTAGCGGTGCGAATTACGACGAAAGCAGGCTTAATGGTGTGCTTGATGGATTTATGAAGGAAGCAGTATTGCATCACGTTGAGGAAAAGAAATTCATCATAATGGGAACATTGAATGAATACTTGGAAAACAAGGAAATCTTCGATGGAAGCAGGGAGGTTTTCAGAATGTTGCCTGCTATTTCGGAAAATCTGTTTTTCGACACGGATATGAGCACATTGAAGGAAAGTTGTGATTACCTTGTTGATAAAGAGAATCCATATTTGCAAAATTGGCAAGCGACAGGCAATCGTGGCGAGCAAAGGATTTTTAGGACAACGGCGGATGTCTGCTTTGAAAAGGAAAAAGAAGCCAAAGCTGAGCTTGACGGAAAAGACCATCCTCTGATTTTTCTTGACTTCGACGGCGTGCTGAATACCGAAAGATATTATGCAAGATTAAAGGCTCAAGACTTGCCATACAAAGACAAATATGGTCATTTGTTTGATCCCGAATCAGTAGCTAACCTGCAGAAAATCATTGATGCAACCGATGCTCGTATTGTTGTCAGTTCCTCGTGGCGCTATATGGGTTTGGACAACTTGCAACGCATGTGGTACGACCGCGACTTGCCGGGTTGGATTGAGGGCATAACGCCCATGCATCTGGACGATGACAAATTGTTGGAAACGGATTTGAGCAAATTGGATGTGATTACTGCCGACATGTTCTGTTCGAGCCGAGGAAACGAAATCAAGGCCTATTTCGGCGAAGTGCTTGGAGTTGGCATGGACTCACAACGTTATGTCATCTTGGACGACCTCAAGGACGTACTGCCCGAGCAGGAAGAGCATTTCATTCGCATTGATCCGATAGTAGGAATTACGGAGGAGGATGCGGAAAAGGCGGTGGAGATTTTGAAAATTATATAAATTTGTAGCATCGTTATCTTTAGATTCTGTTTAACGGACTTCGTCAGGAACTGGAGAAGCGGCATAAAATTTTAAAAAATAAAAATCACATTAAAATCAATAGTTATGAGACAATTAACACCAACTCTTTTTGATGAGTTAAATGATGAAAAAAGTAAACTCCACGCTTTGTTGAAATATGTTAAAGTTGATGACACACTGGATATGGAGTTTAGAGGCAATTATTTTACCTTATATTATCGCGGTGGACAAATTCTTTCTGTCGAAGAAACGAAACCGAAAAAATACAAATGGAAACCATTGGATGTAAAATACAATGATGGACATAAACTCAAGAACAATCCTGAAAACTTTGAAGAGTATATTCCCGAAGCAAAACATTTGATAGATTATCATATCTGCGCCAGTAAGAAAAACCATTTGGGAGAAAAGGAGATTCAACAACTTGTTGTTAAAGAAAATAACTATTCTACAAATTCAAATGATACCGATTATTTCATTGTGGATATGGAATATAAGGTGGGAAAGAAAGATGATAGCCCTCGTTTTGACTTGGTAGCACTCCGATGGGATTCTAATTCTGCAGCAAGACAAAAAGATGAAGTTTCATTGGCTATTATTGAGGTAAAGCAAGGAATAGAGTCGATACGGACTACGTTTTATGAAAAGGATGGGAAAACGCATATCAACCCAGGATTAAGGAAGCATCAAAAAGATTATCTCGAATTTGTAGAGAAAAAAACTTTGCCAAAGTTTTGCGATGATATGTTAACCGTATTTAAACAAAAATGCGAATTAGGTCTAATTCGGGCTAATCCAAAGATTGAACATGTTATTACGTATACGAATAATTATCCCCTTCGGTTAGAAATGCCGCTGCACATAGATTTTATATGTTTACTTGCCAATTATAAAGGCGATAGTCGTGCGCTTGAAATTGAATTTATAGGAATGGAAGACTGCAAGTTCATTAAGTCATCTTATACGGGATATGGACTTTATGCTAACAATGTATTCACTATATCACCTAAATATAGAAATATGCAACGGACATTTTATTATAATGAGAGGGAAAAGCAGACGAAATTATTCAATAATGGATTTTTTGGTGCGGCAAAGAATGGTGGTCATTGGGCATTAACGGATTTTAAAGGCAATGTAACAGGAGTAGTACATAACAAAGAGTTTATTCTAATTCCCCAAAGCAGTATCGCTAATTTATTTAATAAGGATTCGTTAGATTATTTGGATTATTTTGAATCGCACAACATTTCTTGGTGGCGACAAGAAGAGGATGGTTATTTCCCGTCAGGACACCTCGTTTCTTCGCAGATTCATTGCCTTAACCATCTTTTTGCACTCCGTACAGATGATAAAGCAGTCAAGGTTATAATAGAGAAAGCGACAGGCATGAAATTCGATAAGGTTCTTCATTCAATCATAGATAATGACCCAAAATCATTTATTTCATTCGAGTTTGTTTTGAATAACGACAAATTGCTTGGTGAAAACGACGAAGGCTGGGGACGAGGAACACTATGTACGTCTGTTGACGCAATGATACTTGCTGAAAGAGATAGTGTAAAATGGCTAATCCCAATTGAATGGAAATATACAGAAACGTATGAAAGAGAAGATAAAACGAATAAAAAACGCATTGAACGATATGCCGATTTAATCAAGTCATCAAAAAGATTAAAAACGCCAGAAGACGGCATTCCTCATTCAGTCTATTTTGTGGAACCAAATTATGAACTTATGCGCCAAACGTTGTTGTGTGAACAATTGATTGCAAAAGGCCATGCAAAAGGCTATGATGTTGACTTTTTCCATATCAATATTATTCCTAAAGAAAACACAGAATTGCGAAAGGCGGTTGAAAATGAATTTATGCAGAACCTTACAAATAAGGATAAATTCAAAATCATCGACCCCCAAGAACTTCTTTCCCCATTACGTGACAATGACAATTACAGTGACCTAATCACTTATCTCGAAACCCGCTACTGGAATTCCTAATGACACCAACTTCACTTTTCGCCCGCTACCTCTGGCTTATAGAACTATTGTCGTACAGCAAAGGACTGTCCAAGAATGAAATCGACAGCCGATGGGCGAATTCCGTCTTCAATGATGACGGAGAGGAGACAATTCCTCGACGTACCTTCATACGAATGAAAGAGAACATATTAAGTTTGTTCGACATTCAAATCGTATATGACCGAAAAGAGAAAAAATACTATATCGAGAACGACATTTCTGGATGTAACAAAAACACTCAGTTCTTGCTTTCGGCCTTTGCTGTGAACCAGATGTTTAGCGAAAATCGGGACTTGGACAACCGCATACTTCTTGAAGACACACCTACTGGTAGCAACATTTTTCTTCCAGAAATCACCACTGCAATGCGAGAAAACCGTCGGCTGTCAATTACATACCAAAACTACGAAATGCAAACCGCACGCGAGTTTGAGATTGAACCTTACGCCTTGCGTTACTTTGGTCGGCGTTGGTATGTGTTGGCTCACACCGACTTTCATAATTCACTGCGCCTTTACGCACTTGACCGCATGAAGGATGTGAAAATTAGCGACAATTTGTTCAAACTGCCAGAAGATTTTTCTGCCGACGATTATTTCTCACGTTATTTTGGCGTGATAGTGACGGATGGCAAAGCGGAAAACATACAACTAAAAACCACCGATACACGCGCCAAGTATTTGCGTTCGCTCCCTCTCCACCGTTCCCAGAAAGAGATTGCCAACAACATATTTGAATTGCATTTGGTTCCAACCGACGATTTCATCAATACAGTGCGAGCTATGGAAACGGAAGTTGAGATTGTAAGTCCGAACTGGTTGCGGAAACGACTCTTACAGGATGCGAAAGATCTGGTAAAGAAATACAGTAAAAAGATTTTGTGAATTTTAAGCAACCTCCAATATTGTTATTGACTATTGTTCAGGCGGATTTGTAATCTGCTTGAGTTGAGTACGAGCATTTGTAATGCTTGTATCGTTGCAAATCCCAATATGGATTACATTTTAGTGTATTCCCTAATAATCCACAATTTAAAAATCGGGTCTTGGATTTGTATGTCCTTGCCAGTTTCATCAATCAGGTCACGTTTCTTCAGAGCTTCCTTTATGATGCGGATGTTTCCGCTGGTGCCAAGTTTGTAGCGCTGCAAAGTGTCCGAGGCAGAGAAATTTTTAACATCGTTGCACACTGCGCAAAGAAAATTCCGTTGCTTTTCGGTCAACGAGTCCATTATGTTGACAAACTGTAAGTTAAGTGAATCGAGCATTGCTTGCAAGGCATTGTCAACTATGGCTGTAGAACAAGTGCGTGTTGTTCTCAACCAAGCATATTGGGCAAGTTGCTGCACATAGTATGGATGATTTTCTACTTGCTCGGCAAGGTACTTGGCAAGTGCGTAGGTAATTGATTTTCCAGTGTCTTTAAATCTACCGACAAGATATTTTTGCCATTCATCGTTGGATATTTTCTGCAAAAACATCATATCGCCAAATCGGTAGAATGGACTATTATATTCGCCGAAAATGTTCATCATCATGTGCTTTTTGCTTCCATATAGTATATAGGCAACATCAGAATGTGTCTGCCAATGGCTGCGTAGTGTCTTCTGGAATTTCAATGCATCGGAATATTCACCTATTTGTTGGAATTCGTCGATGCATACAACGACCTTTTTCTTCTTACGCTGGGCAATCTGCTGCGGCAAATCCAGAATGTCTTCTTCTATAGGAGAGTTTTTTGTGTCCACCCCAAGTGCAATTTCATACTGTCCAATAGGGTCAGAAATTGACAGTTTGGGAAGCAAGCGAGCAATAAAATCTTTGGCATTAGTTAGCAACGACTCTGCCGACGTTGAGATGCCTTCCATTGTTCGTTTTGCAAAAGTCGCGTAAAACTCTTGCGGATTTTCGGTCTTGAAAATATTCATCTTCACGAACAAAATGTCATCCTGTTCCTCCTTGACTGATTTTATGGCTTTTGCAACCAAAGATGATTTTCCCCAACGACGTGGTGAAATAATTGCCGTATTTGTAAGCGACATAAAATTATTTCTCAAGAGAGATGTTTCTTCTGTCCTGTCTGTGAAATCGTTGTTTTCCACAATCTTCCCGTATGCAAATGGAATGTTCATACACTTAAAATTTTTGCAAATGTAATAAAATTATATCATATAAAACTATATCATATAAATTTATATGATGTAAAATTATATCAAAGCACCAACTTGTTGATAATTAGATTGTTATAATACTGATGTTTTGTTGCGGATTGCAAATCCGCTGTTCGAACCTTCGGGAGTACAAATCCCGAAGGACATGAGGACGAGATTTTTTGCCGATTTTGTTGTTCTGGCAGATTGTAATCTGCCTGAGTTGAGTATGAGCATTTGTATGCTCTTATCGTTGCAAATCCCGAAAGACAAGTTTCTTGGCGTTGAAGTGAGGATTGTAAATCCTTATATTCGAGCCTTCGGGAGTACAAATCCCGAAGGACGGTATGCACAATTACAAAAAAGCGGCAGACACAAACGCATCTGCCGTTCCGTTGCAAGTTTATATTTTACTTATTATTCTTTAATGAACTTTCGCTGCAAAACAATAACTCTTTGGCTATATTTAGATTGTTGTAAGCTGATGCGTACTATATACGCACCGTTGTTCAGCCCTGAAATGTCACAATTCACATAGTCGCTATTGACGTCCATCTTTTTTACGACTTGTCCGATCTCATTCACAATCTCGATTTCCGAAATTGTTTCCGTCGAGGTTATGTTCAGGATGTCGCTTGTTGGATTGGGGAAGATTGAGGTTTCGGGAACAGCGGTTTCGTCGATGCCTGTAGCAGGAACAAACGATGCTATGTATGTCGCATTTCTTGTCACGGTAATTGTACGAGGATTATCGGTGTTGCCATCGTTCCATGACGAGAATTCGTAGCCATCGTGAGCCGTTGCAGAAATCGTAATTTCATCACCTTCGAAGAAAATGCCTCCGCCATTTACCGTACCCATGACATCGTTAGCCGAGAGTACCGTGATTGTATATTGGTTTGGCAGAGCCTCGAAACTTGCAATGTATGTTGCGTCTTCTGTAACTGTTATTGTACGAGGATTGTCTCTGTTGCCGTCGTTCCAAGTTGTGAAGCGGTATCCTTCGTTTGCTGTTGCCGAAATTGTTATGGCTAAACCTTCAGGATATGTGCCTCCGCCGCTGACTGTTCCATAATTTGTATTTGCAGAATGAACAGCAATAGTATGCTCGGGCAGGTAACCGTTGTCAACTATGTTGGAACGAGAGGCAATTTCCGCATCCCTCGCTCTTGTATTTCTTACGACTTCCACCTGATAGTAGAACCCTTCGTTTGCAGCGGCGGTGTTGTCTGTGTAGGAGTTTAGGTTAGACGGAACTTCGCCGATCATGACCATGTCGCTTGGTCTTGTGCCGCGGTAAATCCTGTATGTGCCGAAGTCAAAACCTTCGTAGTGCGACCAGATGAGGTTCCATGCGTTGCCTATGCCTCTGTTTATGGTAAGGTGCATGGTCTTGTGATATTCGCTCATTGGCGATTCGCTTCCGCATTCGTCAACTGCCGTTATTTTGTAGCGGTATGCGCGAGCCGACGGGTCGGCAGTTCCATCTGTCCAGTAGGTATGAGCCGAAGCCGAAACAATACCCATCAGTTCATACAAGTCGGCGACATTGTTTTCGCGATATACATGGTATGCACTTATGTTATCGTCAGCGATTGCCGACCATGTAACTACGTTGCGGTTCATGTTGTTCAGACCTACTACAGAAATCTGTGGAGCATCGGGGATTGCGTTGCTTGTGCCAACATTAATCTGTTCTGATACGCCGGTGCAGCCGTTTTCGTCGGTGACCTCAACGTAGTAGTAGCCAGGAGCAACGACATTTATCGAAGCTGTATTTTCATCAGTTGACCATAGGTATGATCTGTAGTTTCCCGTCGAAAGTGTTATTGGAGATGGGTTGCAGCCGTCGAGTGTTCCCGATGCGGAAATTATGGGCTGCGGCAATGTGTGGATTGTAAGTGTAAGTGTTACAATGCTGTCGGCGAAATTGGAGGCGGTGAAAGTCTGATGATATGTGCCGCTTTCTGTGTAGGTGTGGTCGTTCCAAGTGTAGCTGCCGCAGGCTTCTGCCGTAAACGATGAATAATATGCGTTAACCTCAAAATTTGCAATATATGTAGCATTTCCTGTAACAGTTATTGAGCGAGGATTCTGTGTAGTGCCGTCGTTCCATGAAGTGAAGCGGTAGCCGCTGTTTGCTATGGCCGAAATAAGTATTTCTGTTCCGTAGTCGTATATTCCTCCGCCATTTACGTAACCCATCGAAGCATTGGCGGAAGTTGCTGTAATTGTGAACTGGTCGATTGCGAAAAATGCCGTGTAGGTTGCATTGTCATTTATAGTTATCGTGCGTGGGTTCTGGGTATTGCCATCGTTCCAATGTAGGAAATGGTAATGTTCGTTGGCTATTGCTGAAATGGTTGTTTGTGTGCCGGATTCGTATATTCCTCCACCGGTAGCAGTGCCGTATGAATCGTTTTCGCTGGCAACAGTTATCGTATAGAATGGATTTCCTGTCACATTTACTGTAAGTGAAATTGTATCTGTTCTAGTTTCGTCGGCATTGTAGGCTACAAGAGTAGTTGTGTAGTCGCCTGCTGTGTAGTAGGTTACACTAACGGTATTTTCGGTCGAGTTTGCGATATTTCCACCTTCGAAAGTCCAGGCAATATGGTCGGTGTTTTCGTTGCAGGTGCTGGTATAGGTGACGGTTGTCCCTGTTTCGATTGGAAGTGCTCTGAAAATAGACAAATATTCCGGGTCGGTTGTGAAGCTTGCTTCAACTGCATCTGGGTCATAATATGCTACGGTTACATATATCGACTTGGTGTCGCTGATCGTTTCGTCAGCATTGTAGGCGGTAAGTGTCGCTGTGAAAAAGTTTCCTGCTTCTGCGTATGTTACGGTAACTACATCTTCGGTTGAAGTCGCAGGAGAACCGCCATCGAATGTCCATGCGATATGATGGGCATTGGTGCTTGCATTGGTGAATGTAACGCTTTCTCCTTGATTGATTGAAAGATATGAAAAACCTAGTAGAGAAGTCGCTTCTGGGTCGGTTGTGAAATCGGCAGCCATGACATAAACAGTAATCGTCTTGCTGTCGCTTATCGTTTCTTCGGCATTGTAGGCGGTAAGTGTTGTTGTATATGTACCAGCCGTGGAGTAAGTTACTGTAACTTCGTTTTCGGCGGATGTTGTCGGGTCGCCTCCTTCGAATGACCAAGCAATATGGTCGTAAGCAGCACTTTGGTTCGTATATGTAATGGATCCTCCTGCGTTGATGTAAACTGAAGAAGAAAATATGCCTGTTGCAGCTGGATTTGTCGAGAAATTTGCGGCAAGATTTTCCGAAACCATTATGTATATAGACTTGCTGTCGCTGATAGTTTCATCTTCGTTGTAAGCTGTAAGTGTTGCTGTAAAGTATAGTCCACTTGGTGTCTCATTGTAAGCAACTACAACAGTATT
>Ga0310696_10002982_pt1 | contig 21639 bp, 22 predicted proteins | sample AusTroGonzalo_MG_4_FD_203885 | JGI IMG/M metagenome (GOLD analysis project Ga0310696, IMG submission 203885) | Bovine rumen microbial communities from tropical cattle in Woodstock, Queensland, Australia - Gonzalo_02 (v2) (version 2) | ecosystem: Host-associated > Mammals > Digestive system >...
GTCAAGTGAAGATTATTTTGATAGGAACACTATTTTGATACGTCGTCAATGCATTCGAAATCATTTGGGGATTTCTGAATGCAAGCCGAAGTGGGGTTAGGATTGGGATGAAGAATTGTATTCCGACCGACCGTTATCCCGAAGCTCCATCAGCAACCGTCCGAGCAGGTTCGGACCAACATAGGAATTTCCCTGCAACTTCACTCCCCAAGTGTCTGCTGTCTTCTTTGGGAACGTACTCTGGTCTTCAACGATGTACTTGCCCTTGCTCCTTTCCAATGCTTCTCGAAACTCCTCACTTTGTTCGTACTTCAATTGGAGACATTGTTTCATAGCATCGACGATAATCATTCCCCAGTCACCCCGTCTGTGTGTCTTCTCGTAATGCTTCGCTGTCATCTTAGGGTTGTTTGCAGCATAGACGGCCTTCCTGACCTCTTCGTCCGTAAACTTCATCGTTTGGAACAACTGTTCAGCACTCTTGTACGTTATTCCATCAAACAGTATCGGAGTTCGAGCGAAATTGCACAATATACCCCATTCGTCAGAGACCTTCCGTATCGGAACACATTCCTCCATTGGGTAGGTCTCTATGGAATAGTACTGTGGGTAGTACTTCTCTATGAATGGTGCAACACTGTAAAAGCTCATTTCTTATCTGGATTGACTTTATCAACTTTGGTGATGGTAATGACCGACTCGTCAAGTACAGCCATATTATCGCCCAAGGCTGGATTCTTCCAAGAATAAGGCCAGCAGATGAAGATGACACCAATACCCACGAGGAACTTCGATGCTGCCTTCTCACCCTCGATGTCTATACCACCAGTAAGTTCTTTGGCAAGATATTTTCTGAAGTCTTTACCGTCCTCGATGTACTTTGGTGGAACAGGATGCCCCAACCGTTCTTCCGCCTTTGTAAGTATCGAGGGATTCACCCTCTGTTTGAAGGCGATGTGGTTTTCCTCCGTTTTGTCGGGCAATTCAAGGGTATAGACATAATGTTCGGTGGCAGTCTTGTTCGATGCCGAATAATGGACGGCGGATTCATATTTCGAGGTCACATATACTCCGAATCCGAACTTGACCTTACCGTCACCTTCGAGAGCGTGTGAGAGGTCGAACTTGTCGAACAATTTGTGTGTTCCGTGGTAGAATGTTTGCATATTACACCTAAGTTTTTCAAGACTAAACGGAATAATTCTGTTTTTATTTTTGCGATTTCATATTACAGTCCGAACAAAGTCACGACCAGCCACAACAAACCGACAAACAGTAATGCTTCGATGAGAAATCCGAGAATACCGCCGAGAAGGGCGAGCGGGAAGGTGAAGACATCCCAAAGCCTTGCAAGTATATCAAGCAAAATGGGGCCAAAAAATTTGAGAATGACCACCAAAATCACTATTATCAGAATTATGGAAAGTATCATATATCCTTTGATTTATAAGCGTACAACTATCTATTGGAGAACATTCAACGTCAAAAGCTGCATATCTGACAGCAGATAATCTCCATATTGAATATAATCTTCTATTGTTTGTGTCTTTTCTTCAACTGATTTCAACGTTTTTATACTTTCTCTCAATGCATCGTTCCATTTTGGAGTCAGTTCGTTGATACCATCTTCCTCGTGCATCCTATACAGATTTTCTATGATGAAAACAGCCTGCTTCACAGAATATTTCATCTCTTTAGTGTTGTTTTGCGTTTCCATATCTTTGATAATTACGCTATAAAATAGTATTGGTCACTTGTCACGGTCAATTTCAATTGTTCTTTTTTAATCCATTTTCCTTCTCACCGACCTCAATATCTCCACCATCGCCCAAGTATCTTGCTGACAGTAGCGTTTCAGGGCTTCACGACGGTCCTCTTTGGTATTCAAACCATAGATGGGTTCTTTCGAGTCGTAGTTGATATAAGTGATGTACGCTTGAACACCGTTACCCACATTCATACCCTTGTATGTGAGTTCGGGCACGAGTGTCGGCAATGTCTTCTTGATGGAATAGCTTCCGGAGAGGTCTTTATGGTAGTAGTTGAAAATATCGGCGTTTTTCATTCCCGTGTACAATTCCTTGTTGTTCTTCAACAGATGCATCAAATCCGCCGATTTCTCACAGATGGCAAGCAATTTGGCACTGTATTCCGGGAAGAGTTTGGCAAGCTCTTTCAGCCGCCCAATTTCAAAGCTTGTGTTCTGTGCAAGCATTGTTCCTTTGAGCGTGCCGTCCTCGTTGAACTCGAAATGGTCAATGATGGCTTCTGCCAATGCCCTGCGTTCATCATCATAGCACTCTTCGTTTAGGAAGATGAAATTGTCCTTCTCCTTGCCACAAACACCCGGCTCTCGTTCAATATGCAACGAGAACTCAAACACCGACTGCCTGTACGGTTCTTCACCGCGGAAGCGTGGCAACGGACAACCAAATGTTTCAAAATCGAAGTGATAGATGGGATATTCGAGCTGGCCAAACCAATACTGCATCTTTTCTTTATCGACATACTCCGTGCCGTTGTCGTAGCAATCACGTTGGATGAGATGCTTTTCCTTCACCAACCATTCCATCGGCACATCGTCAAACTTGTAATATCCCTCGTTAATCAGTTGGTACTTGCCTTCGATGCCCCAAGCTGTGAAACTTTTGTGGCTATCCAGATACTTGTTTGCCGAATTGGTATCCGGCACATCACGAAGCCTTTGAAAACAATGACTCCAAAAAGGACATTCAGTGTTCTCTCCCCAAGCACAATGCTTGCCGACATCGACCTTCTTGGTCAAATCGTGTGGGGTTGAGATATAACTTTCAAGGGTGGCAATCTCCTTTAAGATTATCGTCTGATACGCTTCGGTGGTCTCGTTCATATCCAAGAATGTGACAATCTCCTGACCACCCATATTGTTGTATACACATTTGCCGTTTTCGTCAAGAGTTCCATCATATTCATACTCACTATTGAGCACGGCAAGATAGTAATTTACGGGGCGATTGTCCCCCGCTTGACGAAGGGCGTGTTCTATGACGAATCTCTGGAAGGCAAGGTCGTGTGGATATTTCCCGACATCACAATACCGATTGAGCAGAGCGTTCTTCTTCAGCTCGAAATTCTCCGAAGCATATCCATTCACCTTACTGTCAGCCGTATTGAGTCGCCAGATATTTCCGTCCTTGACAAACAAAGGATACGGTGTTCCTCCACGATTTCCTTTCTTATCCGAGAAAAACAGTCCTGTCTTGCCGCCCTTATCGTCTATCTTGAAGATGTACTTGCTGTTAGTGGTGGCTTTCACCTCGATGATGTTGATTTCTTGCTCGTTCTCGTTGTATATGTCTACATAGCAACGATGGGTGTGGTCATTGTGCTTGTACTCAAAGAACCGCTGTCCGTGTACATCTTTGGAGTCTGCTATTAAAACACCGTGGAACTGTTTCTTGGCTACCTTCAAGGCTTCTTCCTCAACTTGATTGTAGTAAGGGAGCAGAGCGTCAAGTTCCGGGCGTGGTGTGGCATCGAACTTTTCGTCATCCTCTTCGGGAAATCCTGACGATGCCATACTTTCCGACAACTCTTCCAACCGTTCTTCCCGAAGTTCTCGTTCGATGTCAATGTCGTGTTCTCCCGAAGGATTGTGTTTCAATTCCATCGGAAAATACATTGGGCACCGTGTCCAGTTGATGAATCTTGATTTCGAGATATACATATTACTTTTAGAATTTTAATTCTGCTTTGGAGTATCGATATGTGCTCTTATGTTTAAGTTTTAGTCTTCGTTACATTCGGTAATCTCCAATTTGTCATCTTTATCTCTCCATTTCAGTTCTGCCTTCCCATCCCTGAAAAGAGCCTCGGCTTCTTCTTTCGACCCAGCATCAACAAAGTAACAGGAAGTAATAGTTTGGATGTACTCCAAGTTGAAAATCTTCTTGATTGTTTTTGTGTCGAAAGTCACAGATTCACTCTGTTCCACTATTAGTGTATGCAGTTTTTTCGGCAACAGTTGCTTGTATGCTTCTCTTTCATTGTCAGGCACTATTATTTTGGTCAAATTTGAGCACTCCAAAAAGCAATCTTCGCTAATCTCCTTAACCGACCCTAAAAATGTCACTTCTCCCAATTTCTCACAGGCACTGAATGCTTCCGTCCCAATCTCGCAAACAGGAGCAGGGATAGTGATTTTAGTAAGACTTTCACAACAGCAGAATGCCCCATCACGAATCTTTCTTACAGAAGATGGAATATTGATGTTAGAGAGTGATGAGCAGCCGCTGAATGCAGAATAATCTATTAGTTCAAGAGATTCGGGCAGTATTACATCGGTGAGGTTTTCACAATTAATAAAAGCCTCTTCGCCAATGGAGTAGACAGAATCCGGAAATATTACAACCCCAATATTTTGATTGGAGTCGAATGCTCTGTACTTGACGTATTTTGTCCTGGCAGGAATTCTTACAACATAAGGGGATTCTACGTCTCCTTTATACTGTGAAACAGAATTTGCCAGCTGTTCGCTGTTGGAAGCCCGAAACACGGGTCTGCCTTCATACATTTCAATTTTATTTGCCATAATTGAATACTTTTTTATTCAGTTTCCGTACTATACTCTATTTATTCCATTGTTCTGTTCAACAATCACATCCTTGATAAAACGAATTTGACCTCAATGATTATTAAATCTCATAACTCATAATATACTCATCTGTCGTTTCCAGAATGTCAAACTGTCACATCATCCATTAACTTTTTCAGCTTTTCAAAAGCAGTCTCCTCCTGCCAGGGAGCGGGGTACTTTGGATATAACATATACTTGAACTCCAAAGCTTCTTGGCAACTATTGTCCAGCAAACAGGATACATTTGCATATCTTGCTATCAGGCTCTTGAAATCCTTCCTATGAAAATCGTAGAGGTAGGCACCGAACCCATTGGCAACAATTAACCCTGTGCATAATTGTTTCTTTGCAATATAACTTCTGGAATAATTAAGGGAATCCTTGGCCGTTTGTGCAATCTGTTTTCCAGATGATGCCACGCTTTTCAATACCATTAGACTACCGAATTCAGCCATAGAACTTTCAGCACAACTCAACGAATGCCTTGTACCGACCCCCACGTGGTTATAGAACGAGCGGAAATATTCGAGGAGCATAACCTGCCCCATCAAAAGCATCGTTTCGTAAGGCCCCTTTGCATATCTCTCAATAGTATCCACTAAAAGGACCACTTTTGATTCATCAGCATTGTCGAAATACAAACCCACATACTGTCTTGATTCATCGCTATCAAAAGCTTTATTCAGTTCATTTCGTTGTTCTTTCCATATATTTAGCAGTTCCTCTGATTTTGGTCTATCTTCTGGCAATATTTCACCACGACCCAACTGCTCCTCAAGGTTCTTAATCAGCCCTTCTAATTCTGCAATCTCTCTTCTTAATTCATCTTGGTTTGGAAACATATGATAATCTAATTGTTTACCACTAATAACCAATTCCGTGTGCCGCTGGAGGTCTTCAATCTGGAAATACAACGATTTGTCGAGAAACAGTTTGTGTCTTGCCAACCCTTGCAAGAAAGCCTCTTCGTCAGGGGTTAATTTGTGTTCGGGCGGGTAATACTCGTCAATGCTGTACCTGAACTTCACATCTTCTTTTCTTACCTTGTTCCCGAAATACTCTTCTGTTATATTGCTTAAAACTCCCATAATACAAACTTTCTTTTACTATTACTTCAAGGTTCAGACCACCATCTCTTCCGAATCTCTTCGATTTCTTCATCGGTCAGACCCTCACGGATTTCCTTATCCAGAATATCGAAGAGCTCGGATTCTTGGACAAATCCCACCTCGTGTTTGTAGCCATTTTCTGTATCGTGAGCACTGATGATGTATGTTCCTTCTGCTTCATCGTATTCGACACGGACCCACCCCGGATGCAAAGCAGCAGTGTTGATGGAGAATACAAGTCCGTCGGTGATTTCCTTCGGACATTCGTACCCCCATTCCGTCAAGGTTTCGGGGTGCTCGTTCAGGATTTGCAATATTTTCTTGGTGGGGCTCATTGGTTCCATATTAGGATTGTCTTCAAAAAATGAATGAATAAACTTGCAAAAGTCAGGAGCTGGGTGTCTGCCACCTACCGTACCTCCAATTTTGGAGCTAACTTCATCTTCTGGAATTTGCCATAAAGAACAATCTTTGTTCTCTTTCTTTGAATAAGATTTCTTTAAACAAACCAAGGCACTCATAATTCTCATCCAATAGTCAAAATGCAAAATCACTCCATTCTTCTCAATGTAAGCACGTACCACTTTTACTATTTCAGCGTCATAGAAAGGTTCTGCCCATTTTGCCCATTCTTCAATGGTTGGCTGAATGTGATAAATATCACAATTGTCTCCAAACAGCTCTTCTTTAATAACAGATTCTGGATTAGACGGCCCCCTAAAATCAAAATCATCAGTGTGAGTACAAACAATTACTGCACAATCTTGGAACACACCCCCATTTTGGTTTGTGTGAGTGTTGACAAACTTCAACCAGTCATCTTGGTAATCAAGATTATAGAGCCCTTTATTAAAAAGTATTCCACATCTTTTTAACTCGTGGCTGGGTACATATTCCTTAAATTTCTCATTCCAGACTATCTTGCTGTACCAAGTTTCCGGTTCGGTATAGTCATCTTTAAAAAAACGTTCAGCTGACTCTCTGAACCATACCTGATTGTTCGGGTTTATCTTGTTATACCTTTCACAACATTGTTCGATTACACGGTAGGCGATGCCATAATCATTATAATCTGCATTCCATAAAACAAGCGAGCGACCTGCAAAGTCTCTTGGATTAGAAAGCCGTTCCTTCACGAGTTGCTCAAACTCTAATATTCCTATTTCTTTCATTTTTTCAGATTCGATTGCCCGTACATCGAGAGGTTTGACTGATGTTGTAGTCCGTTTTATTCATCATCTGTATCACTGTCCTCAATAGGTCCTAAATATAGACGGGTGTGTTCTATCGCCAAATCCATCTCTTCTTTATTCCAGGCCATTCGTTCCTCTTCACTTGCCAGAGGGTTGATTATTTTCACACCAGAGTTAAGACCTGTATTGTCGAGGATTTTTGCATCTTTGATACACACCGACCTTAAATTTGGACACTCATAGAATGCAGCACCAATTTTCTTAACTGAATCTGGAATGACAATGCCAGAGAGACTGGTGCAATTCTGAAATACATCGTCCCCAATCTCTTTTACCGATTTCCCTATTCCCACGTAATGAAGGCTTGTGCAGTTACGAAAAGCTTCGTTCCCGATTTTCTTCACAGAGTTTGGAATTCCGATGCCCTCTATACCAGTGCATCCATTGAATAACATTTCTGGTATTTCTTTTATCTTATTACTTAATATTACACGAGTAAGACCTGTACATCCACTAAATACACTCTTTCCAATCTTGGTCACAGAATCGGGAATTGTAATTTTTTCAAGACCTTTGCAACCCCTGAAAGCTTCTTCTTTAATCTCTTCTACCGAATCAGGTATGCTGATGGAGTCCAGACCTGTACAGCCCCTGAATGCACGACTTCCTATTATCTTTACCGTTGATGGGATAGTGGAGTTTTGACATCCTATAAAAAGCGTTTCACTCTTTCTCTCTATGATAGCATTACATCCATCAGAGTAGTAGGCACTATTGTCTGGCGATATCGTAATATGTGAAAATCTTGGACAGTCTGTGAAGGCTGAACTGTCAATCATTGTTACTGACGAAGGAATCTCAATACTTGTTAAGTTTTGGCAACGAGAAAATGCCTGAACTTGAATTTCCGTAACCCAAGAAGGAATCACAATGCTCCGCAATTCATTGCAATTTCTAAAGGCTCCTACTTCAATTATTGTTTGCCATCTTGGGATTATTGCTATCCCATCTTTAATTTCAAATTTTGCCATAATTTTTGTGATTTTGTTGTGATTTTAGAAAAACTCATTGTGATTATTCTTTATCCTATCGCTAAAATTGCATTCTCGAACCACTCGGAGACTCATATAAGACACTTTCAATCCCAACATCACATACATAATCCTTAATACCATCTATAAGTATCTGCTCAAAGTCATCTATTATACAATCTTCAGATACATCCACAAAGACTTCAAGTTTATCTTCATCCGACTTTACTCCCACGAAAGCAAATGTATTTCCATAAGCTATCTTGACCCATTGGTGTGCTTCAATAAGGTCAGGGTGCTTCGAGAGTTTCTTGAAAGTATCGTTGTATTTTACTTCATCCACCACTTCTTCGGGGAAAGCACTATCTACTTCCAAGACAAAACCGTTGTCTATAAAGGAATTCTCAATACTTCCTATGAGGCTGCTAATGTCTATTTTATCCATATCATTTTACTTCTGATTGTGACTATATGACGTACTTTGAATGGAGGTATCAGCAACTATGTTCAGTCCATCTCTCACCTTTTACGGAGAATGTACAGATTTTCGCCATCAAACCCCAGTTTTTCTTTCTCGGAAGAATTAAGCTCATAAGTGATTTTTTCTTCGGAGAATCTGAACATCAAAATATATCCGTTGAAGTCGTCATCTTCAGTTCTTGGCGGAATTTCTGCATACTCTATCAGTTTTTTGTAGAAAGCAGACAGACATTCGTCTTCGTTAGCCATTTGATGAAGTATGTTCTCTCCCATCTCGAATAACTTTGCATTTGATAGCATCTCTTCTATGGCTGTTAAACTAATCGCCCATTGCATCCCTTCCCTGCTATCTGTTACCTCTTTTACCAGAAAGTCTTTGCCGTCAATGGAAATACCTAATGGAGCGTCTTCAGCTTCATTATAATCACCGCCAAATAACTCATATACTTCACGGTACTCTCCGATAATCGCTTCTCTCATAAAATGCAATTTGTCGATTCCTTGTATGGGTTTTGACCAGTTGCCCTTGGGCGTTCTAACTTGTATAGCTGACATAACTTTTGAATTTGGTGTTTATAAAATTGTGATATTTTGGTCTATATTAAACAATTATACATACGGGTTGTATCAAATTGACCGATAGAAATCTTTATTACTATTGCCTGTTCCCATATATGTCAATCGAAAACTCTTCGCCATCCTGCCGTACCTCGTATAGACATCCGTTCTCTTTGATTTGGTCGTAAATTAGTGGTATCTGTTCTTCACCACGTTTGTTTACCATACCACAGCGGTCCCCGATTTTCACCAAGCATAAGCCGTTATGGTCAAAGTTCCCAACATAGTCATATATGGACGGAGTAATGGGTTTGAGGTGGGAGTCTACAATACTGCACTTTCCGTTCCTTTTGAGTTCATAAAGCCCCTTACCGCACCACGGTAGTTCGGGCCAGCCTTCCCCATCCACTTCTTTATTCATCAGAATACCATTCACCGATTTATAGTCCTTGTTTTTTGGCGATACAGTAGTAGGAATGGAAGCCAAAAAGCTGTCAACCTCAATACTTTTCATAAAATTGTCGCCAAGATACAAATGTTGGATTTTATTTCTAATCAAGGTGAATCTATCTTCCGGGTGATTTATCACATTACGAATATTAATGGATTCAATGTTGATTCCCTCTCTCCAATCTCCGTCAAGCCCTAATGTTTTGGTTTCGTCATCCCAGAAAAATATGGGCTGGGAAAAATGCAAGGGAGACCATTGGGCGGCAATCGTCTGTCCATTTACATTTACGGCTGAGCTGTTTTCTTTCTTTTTTGATTCCATTATCTTATCTTTTTGATTATCGCTTCATATTCCAAGCCGTCATATTAGTCCTTGCTGTCTTTGCAACTGTCCTCCATCAAACAGGACACATTGGCGTATACGGCTATTAGATTGGAGGCATCTTCCTTGTGGTTTTCGTAAAGGTAGGCACCGAATCCATAGCCGGTGGTATCCCTCGTACTCTTCTGCTTTCTCTTGATAAAATCCAAAGCGTATTCCAACGCTTTTTCTGCATCTTTGGCGACAGGCAACCCTGATGATGCCACTCTGTCCAACATTACTAAACTGCCGTAGTCAGCCATAGGTTCTTCCATAGACTTCGGTGGATTACCCACACCGGTCCCGGCGTGGAAGTGGAATGAATGGAAATATTCGTGGAGCAGAACCGCCCCCATCAGGAGCATCGTGTCATACGGATTGTTCTTGGCTCGCTTCTCGATGGCATCCACAAAAATGACCACTTTGGACTCACTGCCTCTATCGTAATACCCACCCAAACTTGTCGAACCCCCACTCACCACGGGTTTGTCAGTCGCTTCCTTCAGCTTCTCATTCTGTTTTATCCACTCTTTTTCCCATATCTCGTACAAATCACAGTTTTCTTCCGGCAACTTATCATACCACAGCTTTTCACGAAAACTATCCAACACCTTTGCCAGTTCGGTTAACTCCTTTTCGAGCTCATCGTGTTCGGGGGGGGCGGAATTCTTAAAACGACCGCCATTCATACTGAACTCCAATTTGGTGTGCCGTTGAAGGTCGGCAATCTGGAAAAACAGCGATTTGTCCAAAGGCATTGTATAGCTGACCAAAGCGTTCAAGAAAGTCTTTTCCTCCGGAGTCAGGTCACGGGGTTTGAACTTTTCGTCAAGGCTGTATTTCATAACCATACCTTCACCTCTTGCTCTGTCATCGTAAGGCTCTGCTGTCATATTCGTTAAAGCACTCGTAATATTCTTTTAATTCAATTTACCCTTTGTTTTTTTGTATGCTGCTTGCGGAACTCTTGTTGGTAGGTCGGAAAATGCACTTGGACAAACTGGTCTAATCACGGACACAACGGACTGAAAAGCCACTTGCCTTTTCACACGTATTGTCAGTCAATACGTTGGCAAGGTTGTAGTCAAGTCGAATTTTGTAAGCTTTAAGGATGCTACCAACCTCGTCACATTCTGAAGCACTCCAAAAGGAGGTAGTTTCACCGAAACCTCTGAATGCGACTCTGGAGAGGGTGTACACACTGGCTTCAAGGTAGCCAGCAGGAAGAGCCGAAAAACCCGTGGTATTGTTTGTAGTTTGGTTATATCCCACATAACATTCAATATCATGTGTGCTACTATTCCATCCCGTTGTGGCCGCCAAAGCCTTGCCAATTTTTGTAGTATCACCACCACAGCAATTTTCACTATTACTACTCACATAGTTTACCAGTTGAATCCATTCCGCTCTGCTTGGAACATGCCAGCCGTTAGGACAAATACCCTGTACTCCACTGGGATTGGTTTTGCTACTGCTTTCACCATGCATTACTGCATACCAGTTGTAAAGGTAACCATAATGGGTCTCGGAGTTTGTGTTTTTCATGTCGTTCTTATTAGGAGCATATCTGTATGGCAGCATACAGCTATTATACCTGTTGCCTTGTTCTACTATACTTATTTCTGTACCATCAGCATATCTCGTAGTGCGCAAATTCTCTGCCATCCACACTTGGTCTCCGATTTGCACCGTATTGTAGCGATTACCGTCTATATCTATTACGGCATTGGTTCCAATTTCCTCTCCCTCCTCGTCAATTGTTTCTACGGAAAGGACTATGCGGAATCCGTAGGTTTTTTCTTTACGGTCAGGAAACCCGCTGCCTCGATGGAAAACAGAACAACTATGTTCGCCGTTCGTATAGCTTCCCCCTCGCAATACTTTTTCACCGTTTATCCAGTTATATCGGTCTTCGCACCATTCCTCAACGTTGCCACTCATATCATATACCCCAAGTTCGTTTGGGAGCTTATTTTTCACCTCATGTGGTCTAAAGCCAAACCATGCAACGTCCGTGGCTTTTTGGCTTCCTGAGAATGTGTAAATTCCTTTGCTCTTATGGCCACCTCTTGCTGCATATTCCCATTCGGCTTCAGTTGGAAGACGGAAATTCTTGCCAGTAAGTTGGTTCAGCCGCTTTATAAAGGTTTGACAGTCATACCACGAAACATTGTTGACAGGACGTTCTGCCCTTTTATACTTCGATGGGTTGTCCTCCATCACGGCTTCCCATAACGCTTGGGTCACTTCGGTTTCACCAATCATAAAGTCACTTACAGTCCTTGGATGAGGCTTTTCATCTACACCTCCCGACTCAGAACCCATCCAAAATTTTCCGCCTTTTACTGCTATCATTTTGAACGTGACTCCATTCACGGTGAAGTTCTCTCCTTGGACATCCAGAACGTTTTCGTTATGCACCCGACCGCCAATAGACGATATCACGCCACCTTTTATAGAATCCCAATACCCAAAAACAAAAAAAATAACAAAAAGAAGTAATGCTGGGATAAAGCATTTAAGAACAAACCATATTTCTTTACTTTTAGAATTATTATTTTGTTTGGATTTCGTCTTGGTTTTGAACCCGGCTTTCTTTTGGACTTTACGTTTAGCCACCGTACGTTTCTCGCTGGTGGGTCCACTTTGAAATTCTTTATTCCAATCTAATGCAGGTTTGACAATGCCCATACCCAACAGTAAATTGTGCAATAAGTTTGAGACCACATCTCTATCGAAACCTTCTTTCTCGGTTTGGAGAATGATATCTGACACATCGTTCTTCCATTGGCGACCTTTGGCAGAAATGTTAGAAATCTTTTCCAACATACCACGACTCTCCCAAAACTTTAGAATAGTTTTGGAAGAGCGAGGCTCGTCGTCAAATGCCCGTAAGTCACTAAGAAGTCCAATGAAAGAACTTTCGGCGACTTTTTTCGCGCCAAATTCATTGACAATATCTTTCACGCAGTCAACGAATTCCATAACTATATGACTTTTTGATTATCAACTAATTTCGATTCCCAAAGTTCTTTTTGTACTTCGTATGCCCTTTCAACACGTGCCTCAACTTCTGTTTTTTGCTTTTGCAATTTCTGTAATTCAGATTCAAGAGCGGAAATCTTGTCTCTAATCTCTTGCTCCTCCAATCCATCTTGCAACGTGTCAAGATTGATAATACCCGCCAAACTCATATCATCCCGGCTTCCTTTTTCACTTAATACAGGAAGAAAGTCTTCTATATTTTTCAACGTAGTTTCCTCGCCGACTTTCACAAATTGGTCAAGCAAACCTCGATAGAACCGATGGAGATTATCGGGTTTGAGTTCATAATCACCATAGGAATCTTCTATACCATCACTACAACAAAAAACGGCAGCCGGGAAGTTCCCTGTCCCATCAAAAGCATAGCGGAACAAACATACTGGATTTGTGTTACACAAAGAAGTCGTATAGTTTTGAAAACAGTTGCAATCCCATGGAACAGGTTGAGTCATATCAAGATGTCTGTCCACCGTGATAAGCCTTCCGTCTCCGATTTGGAAAGCGAACCAATAGAATGGTGTCTTGAGAAATGCCATTAAAGTGCTACCGTATGCTTTTTCAATCCGATGATTGCCCAGTGCTGTTTTTTCTGCTTCTGTTAAAGGGTGTGTTTCGCTGTCCGTTCTTATTGCTCCAACCCATTGCCTATAAATTTTTTCAAATAACTGCTTGAAAAACTTATCCTGCTTGCGAATGTCTTCTACTTGTTTGAAAAACACTTGATTTTGTTCATAGTTCATGTGTTCTGACTCTGTCATGGATTCAATGGGTTTGTTAGGGGTGGCTCCCCACATTGTATCATCCAACTCTGGCCTTGCAGTAACAGCCCCTCTTTTGCCCAAAAACAAATCAGATGATGTGTCTCTCACTGCTTCCAACAGAACTTCCTTTGTGATTTCAGCAGCCAAACGAGAACCGACATCACTTCGGACGTATGTTTTGCTTCCGTGTCCATCACAAACAACAATCATTTGGATGTTTGCTTCATTCACTATAAGTGAATAGTCCTGACACGGCACACCTTTAGGAAGATGACTTGCCCCCACTTTGCTGATAGCAAATGCTATCCCCTTTTTATTATCCATAATTTCCTTTTATTATCCAATTAACAACGATAAAAAAGTGCATGTTTGGCTTCCATAACATGCACTTTACTATTTTTTACCAGTTACTCCAATCATCGGTATCCGCATTGGATGTTGATGCACCTTGGTCAACACCTGCAAGACTTGAATCAGAACTAATAGTATCCTGTATGCTATCAACAACTTGGTCATTGGGATTAGCAACAACTGGTGTCATACCATCTGTCGTTTGAGAGGCACCCACTGAAGAAGATTGAGAAGCCACCATTGACGATGTTACACTGACCACACGAATAATCTTTTTAAGTTGGTCAACATTATGTACCGTAATGACAGATTCTATATTGCCAGTAAATTCCGCCAAAACATCCTTTTGGGCATCATCACCAATAGCAATGGCAACCTTTACAGCTATTTTATACCAAGGATTACCTTTGACTTTTTCAAGAGCGTGTTTGTACTCATCTGTCGGTTCTCCATCCGACAACAAGATAATCGCAGGAGCACGCATACCTGAAGGTTCCGACATAAAACCGTGAGACTTTGACAATTTGTCATTCAACTCATTAAGAGCAGCACCAAATGATGTCAGCCCACCTGCTTGAAGGTCTTGCCATTGAAATGATTCGGAATCCTCTAATTGAGGATACATCCATTGTGTGTCACTCGAAAACTCAAGTGCGCCTACTTTTATTTGTGCATCACTGTTGTTTTTTGAGATTTCACCAACTTCGTTCAAAGATTCGCGAACAGCGGTATTAAGAGCTGCGATTTTTGCACCACCCATACTTCCTGAGGTGTCAACCATGAAAATTAGAGGCATCACTCTGCGTGGAATAGCCTCAACTTCAAAAGGATTGTTTGCCATAATTCTTGATATTTAATTGTTGATATAAAATTAATATAGATTGATTTGCAAATCAGAAGATTTCTCCTATATCGCCTTGGTTCCCGAATTTGATTTTTAAGCCAGTACGGACAGGCATACCATTTCCACTGTTAACTACCCTTGAGCTGTTGTCGGGTAATAATACAGTCCAAGGATAGGCAGATGTGTTTAGAATGCCTAATTGCCCGTTCTTTGCAATCACTTCACCCGCTTTGAGATTATAATCGGCAAGTCCCGTTACCATACAATCAAAGATGGTTTGACATTCCACTAAAGGAATACTAAACCTACCCACTTTCAGCACATTGAAAGAAGTGGCTGGTTTTTGGCACCACACGCAAGGCTTGTTCATCTGCTGGGCATCCAAAAAGGTGTCTTTTCCGCAATTTGGGCATTTCACAAACATGGACCTGACTTGGAGAAGGTTGTTGTGCCATTCTTTGTCCATAAGCCTTTGGGTAGGCTCATTGATGGCTTCTTTGCTAAAAGTCTTGCAAAAAGCATTGGCAAGCAAGGCAGGATAGATACCCCATCGTTTGATTACATTGTTATGAACTCCTCTGACAGGACGGTTTTTCGTGTCAGTGGGATTCATGATAAAAACAGATGAAAAACCATTAAGCTTTTTGGCCATTTCAGGATTATTATCGCAAGGACAACTCAGATACCATTGGCCCTCAAATGGTCGATTCATGTAAATAAGTATGAAAAGACAAACCGCAAGCGAGAAGTAATCTGTGTATTTGTTCGGCATTGTCTTACCTTCCACTATCTCTGGAGCCATGTAACCTGCTTTGCCCAGAATACCCATATTTGTACCATCAGGAGCAACATTATCATTGTCACATATCAAAACATCACCTGTCTTGGGATTGATGAAAAAATTGCCATCGTTCATATCCTGATAACTCAACCCACGAATATGTAACTTCTGAAAGGCCGTACTAACCTGCAGACAAGCATTCAATTGGGCATTGACACTGACAAACTGAACATGGTTTAGGATAAACTCCCCCATCTCCACATAGCCTTTTGGACGCAAAGCCATCACATACCCATAACTTCCAAATTGTGGTTCTGCTACAGCCAAAGGCCAAATGAAATTGGATGCCGGAGAACCAGCGTCCACGTTATTACTAAGATTTTTGAAAAAAGCTTTAGAACGTATAATACTTTGAGCCGTGTACCATTTCAGAGCATGGTCTTTTCCACCGTAATCAACAGCATATACGATACCTTGTCCACCTCGGCCAAGTTCTTTCTTGATTTTACAGGTTCTGCCGTTGGCCAGACGAACCGTTGCTCCTGTCTTTAATTCTGACATAACATAACAGTTTAATAACGTGAGGGCTCGATAATAAACATGCTCTTATACATACTTGCACCAGGGCTTTTCCCACCATTCATTCTTTTGTACTCTTCTTGTGCCTGCCTATTAACGGCACCATCGTCCAAGCATGGTTGTGAGTGTATCACTTGAAAAGTGTAACCTTTGGGCAAAAAATGCCCTGAATCTTTTACTGTGCATTTAAAACAATACTGTGACATAGAAAAACAATTTATGGGACTTCTAATTATGCTCTTTTTCTTTCCTTGTCGTATCTCCAGACCCTGCGAAGTCCATTAGACAAAATCTGAAAATGCGATGGTACATGTAGTTCAGCTACTGTCAGATGGATTCAAATTACTCCCATATCTCATTAGGGTCATACACCACATCGCCAAGGTAGATTGAGAAAAGTGTCACTTTACCTAACTGTGGGAAACCGTAGAAACGCCCATTTTCATACACTTCAAGGGTATAGTACTTTCCGTTAATCTCCACCATAAATTCGGCACAATCAGGAAACTCTTCCAAAAGCTCGCCTACCGTGATGCTGTCCTTTTTCTCGCTTTCATCGTAGCACAGGATGAGTTTGCCATAGTCAAACCGCAGACAATTCACACGATGTCCGGTCAGCGTATTACTATCACTGTGCCACAACTCTGGCATCACTTTGTAATCGAGGAATCCTTCCTTGTCAATCTTTTTCAATTCGGCTTCAATCTGTTGGGTGGTGAGTAGCCGCACATCTCTATCCATCGTAAACAGACAAAAATCCTCCTCGTCTTCGTACTTGAAGATGGAGCCGTCTTTGTTTGGCTCTAAATTCAGCATTTCCCAACCTTCTTGTATCACTACGCCGAGCGATAAATCCAGTAAGCGGAACATCGCCAGAAGGTCTTCCACCGTTGCCGCACGATTCTCCCTACCCGTCGTTTCCAATATGGCAATGTCCTTGCGAAGTTTTACTCCTTCCACGTACATATCATTGCCGTCGATATTGCTATAATCTATGAAGATTGTAGGGTTCTTCGCCACAATCTGTTCCAGGTCTTTCACTATCTGTCCTACGGTGGCATTCGGTTTATGTATGATTTTCATACTCGGTGGTTTAATTGCATCTCCGTTCCGCCGACTCCCAATTGCGGACAAAAAAAGCTCATTTAAGGCACATAAAAAAAGCGCGGGAATCAGAGTTTCATCGCTCATCCCGCTCTTGAAGGCTCTCGCATTGCCTTTCTACCGAGGATAAGCAATGCCGAAGCCCACGCTGTGTATAATAATACTAATACACAAACCAATGGACATTGAACATTGCCTTACCGTGCGGTAGATTTGAATTTGCGAGATTCTCAAGAGCCGCAGATAAGACGTTGAATCAACGCCTTTTATATATGCCTGTTGTCGGTCTTCAGTCCATCAGGACTTCGGAGCGAACAACACGGCAAAGATACAAAAAGTTTTTCAATGACAGGATTAAAGAATACTACAAAGGGGAAGAAAAATGTGATACTTCCTGTTTTTGCTGCAAAAGTGTTACCACGGATATTCGTATTTGTTCCATATCGAATCAAAGTCAATCTTGAATACATACTCTCGTATGAAGTCCTCCGATAACCCCTCGTGGAAGGAAACGCCCCTCCAATCAACTTTGTCTTCAAATTCCCTAATAAAGTCTTCAGAAAACTTGTAATGAAAAGATACACCTTTCCAATCCACGTAGTCCTTGAACTCTCGAATGAAGTCTTCGGACATTTCGTACTTGTAGGTTAATCCTTCCCAATCTACGTAATCTCTAAACTCACGAATCAAATCTTCTGTCATTTCGTATTTTTGTGTTATCACTATCCAATCAACGTAACCCTTGAATTCACGGATGAAGTTATCAGACATTTCATACTTATAGGTTATTTCTTTCCAATCAACGTAGTCCTTGAACTCACGAATAAAACCATCAGACAGGTTGTACTTATTAGTAATCACCTTCCAATCAACGTAATCCTTGAATTCACGGATAAAGTATTCTGACAATCTTTGGGATTTTGAAATACGATACCAATCCACCTTATCCGAGAACCCCTGGATAAGGTTTCTTGGCAAGTCACGTTTCTCTGATATTTTCCACCAACTTATCTTGTTCTCGAACTCCCTGATGAAGTCTATCGATACATTCTGCCGGACTGCAATTTCACACCAATCGACCCTATCAGCAAATTCTCTGATAAATTCCTCTGACAACCTTTGTTTTTCTGAAATGCCAGACCAAGTGACCTTGTTTTTGAACTCTCGGATGAAATCTTCTGACATCTTCTGATGTTTTGAAATCCGTGCCCAATCAACCTTATCCTTAAACTCTCTGATGAAATCCTCTGACAATCTTTGTTTTTCTGAAATGCCAGACCAATCGACTTTGCTCTTAAACTCTCTAATGAAATCCTCTGACAATTTCTGTTTGCACGAAATCCACATCCAATGGACTTTTCTCTTGAACTCACGGATGAAATTTTCCGACAACCTTTGTTTTTCCGAAATGCCGGACCAATCGACTTTGCTCTTGAACTCTCTAATGAAATCCTCTGATAATTTCTGTTTGCACGAAATCCATCTCCAATCAACTTTTCTTTGGAACTCACGGATAAAGTTTTCTGACAATTTTTGCTTGGACGATATCCTCCACCAGACGACTTCGTCCTTAAATTCACGAATGAAGTTCTCCGGCAATTTCTGCTTTTCTGAAATCCACTCCCAGTCAAGGGTTTCAAAATTTGTGTCCAACAATTCATTCACTCTATCGAGCATTTGTTTTTTTCTTTTATTCATGATACAAATAAGATTTAAAATTAAACACTGTGTTTTTCTTTAGTAAGAAAGTCGTTTAGAGGTCTTACTGATATAAAGATAACAAAAGGAGAGGTCTTTGGATTTCCAAAGAGTTTTTTTCAATTTCAAATAAGATATATTTTTATATAAGTGGTTTCGTGGACTTTCCACGGTCGTTTTCCAGTAGGGTTAGTGAGGGTGTTGCTTTACTAACCCCTAAACAAAGAAACTCAAAAAACAAGGATACTCCACCATCCCTCCTACCCATCTCTTAAACACACTCCCTACGTAAGCGGAGCGAGTAGGGAGTGTCGTTAGCGTCAGCCAACAAAGAATCAGTAAGTTCTTTGTTTATCTTATTACCTGAATTACTTTAAGTGATACACCTATGAATCCTACCGCCATAACCCTTTCTATAATCCTTTTACTCCTTTATTATATGGTGAATAAATATATTCACATATAATAATATGAATATATTATTCATCGTTTAGAATGACACAGGCAGTATAGTAGAAAGACACACTTTCATATAAAAAAAAGTATGGTAGAAAGACACAGCCCAGGGACCCTCCCTATCTCTTTCTACCATACTCTTCTGTGTCTTTCTACCATACTCTTTTTCAATCATCTGTCTTGTAGTATGTGTTGTATGCCTGTTCGATTTTGTCCCTGTCCCTCCTGAATCGGGCAATTGTTGCTTCGCTCACCCCACAGAGGATAGCGTTTTTAGACTTTGATTTGGATTCATCGTAGTTCCTCTTTATCTCCAAGTAGTTGGCAAATCTCGTTCCTTTGTTCCTCATCATACTCCTTGTTGACTCGTCTATCTTTTTCAGTCTTTCGGGGTCGATGCAGTACCTCCTGTCGTCTTTCAACCTCTCCAATGTGTCCTCACTGCATTCCGTTTTCAGGATTCTCTCGGCAATCTGGGTCAGTATTTTCACATTTTCTTCGGTTGGGGGGAAAACAGCCTTGTAGAGTTTCACGACATTACCGAGGAAGCAAGCCATATGGTATACCAGTTCCTCTTTGCTCTCCACCCCAATCAGCTTCTGAAAGCGGCAGAAGAACGCCAGTTCCGTCACGACATCCTTTTTGTGGCGGTAGAACAACGCCTTCGGCTTCCCGTCCTTCGTCCTGTATTCCGTAGGAAATTTGAGCCAGGTGCCGTCGGTGTTGAAGGCATAGTCGTTCCTGTATTTCTTCGGACTCTCGTACATCGTCTGCTGGAACTTCAAACTGAACCAAAACCTCTGCTTTGTCTTCGGGTCTGTCTTCTCGAACATCATTTCGTTTTTTAAGGCTGATGCAAACCTTTTCCAATTATCGTCCATAGTGTTAAAAAATAAAGTTCACCGGGAGAGTGGCGGCTCTGCCCGATGAACCTCATTATTCTTTTCTTTGTATGAACCCGCCAGTTCTACTATGATATGATATCAACACTATATTTATGGAAAGTGAAATCAGACCTATAAGTGTCTCTCTACCCATAGTATTTGCCTATTTTCAAGATTTGAAGGCAACACTCCAAACTTCTACCTTAACTTCCTATTGTTCAACAGAAGACAAGAATAGCTCAAGGTGATAGTCCTCGACGACCCTGTTCGATTTGGGTGCTTGGACATCCAGTTTCAGCAATGCCACAATACAATTCTTCATCCCAATCCTAACCCCACTTCGGCTTGCATTCAGAAATCCCCAAATGATTTCGAATGCATTGACGACGTATCAAAATAGTGTTCCTATCAAAATAATCTTCACTTGACCCATTTTTGATGGCAGCATTTCCTATCAAAAATATTTTTTATGTTAAACTGCTTTAGCTTAGATAGTTATGGATATTTTTCTTATCTTTGCCGTGGATTAAAAACAACGGATATGAATGTAGTAATCTATGCCAGGGTGAGCACCAACACCCAAGACTATCAAAGACAATTGGACGAATTAAGAGAATATGCAACCCGTATGGGCTATGAGGTGGTCAAGGAGTTCTCCGAGAAGGTCAGTGGTGCAAAGAAGGTCGAGGAACGGGAAGCCTTGTCGGGCTTATTGGACTACGTTCAGGAAAACGAAGTGGATAAGGTGTTGATTTACGAATGCAGCCGTCTATCGAGGAGGGCTGTTGACTTCCTGACCGTCATCGAGCAACTGACCGAGCAGGGTGTTTCGGTCTATATCCACCAGAACGGACTTGAAACATTGCAACCAGACGGGAACCCTAATCCGATAGCACAATTGGTTTTGGGCATCCTGGCACAGTTCAACTCAATGGAACGTGGTCTAATCAGAAGCCGGATGGAGAGTGGATACAACCACTACCGTGCCAATGGTGGCAAGGTGGGCAGGAAGAAAGGGTATCGTAAGACCGACCAGCAAATGAAAGAGCAATACGCCGAAGAATTACGGTTGCTTCGTAAAGGCTACAGTCTGGCAAACGTGAGCAAACTCACTGGCACGGCAATCAACACCCTTCGTAAGGTGAAAAGTATAGCATAATTATAAACCCAACCAAAGGAATACAACCAATAGGAATCAGGGCAGGAGAATATGAGCATCAGAACCACAAACCCATTTGCCGGAAATGCCGTCTGTTGCCTTTTGGAGGGCAGCAATCAGGGCAACACATCCAGCATTGTGCTGAAAGAGAGCAATGTTAGAAGTGCCGTCTACCGCTCA
>Ga0310696_10002983_pt1 | contig 21622 bp, 19 predicted proteins | sample AusTroGonzalo_MG_4_FD_203885 | JGI IMG/M metagenome (GOLD analysis project Ga0310696, IMG submission 203885) | Bovine rumen microbial communities from tropical cattle in Woodstock, Queensland, Australia - Gonzalo_02 (v2) (version 2) | ecosystem: Host-associated > Mammals > Digestive system >...
GCTTCCGCACCCATTTCCTCGTAGGACTGGGCAGTGCATTGTTTATGGTGCTCTCTATGCACGGTTTTGACGGTTTTGAGGGCCAGCCGGGTGTTATCATCCAGCGTGATCCTGCACGTATGGCTGCGCAGGTGGTCAGCGGTATTGGTTTTATCGGTGCCGGTACCATTATCTTCCAGCGGAATGTGGTCAAGGGATTGACCACGGCTGCCGGTCTGTGGGTCACCTCTGCCATTGGTATGACGGCAGGTGTAGAGATGTATGAGGTAGCCATTGCCGCCACGGTATTGGTGCTGATATGTCTGGAGGGCTCCAACTTCCTGCATCATCGTGTCTTTAAATCACAAAGGCGTGACTATGATGCTGATGAGAAAACAGAATAAATGACAAAGAATATATATATGAGCGAAAATACAGAGAAGAGAATAAATCCATTCTTCCAGCCTTATGGTACACCTCATGATACAGTCCCTTTCGATCGTATCCGCTTGGAGGACTATGAAGAGGCTTTCATGGAAGGTATCCGTCGTGACAATGAACAGATAGACAAGACTATCAATAATCCTGCAAAGCCCACTTTCGATAATACAATTATCAATAAGGATGATGATACAGAGGGCTATTATGACTTGTTGGAACGTGTGTCAACTGTGTTCTTCAATCTGTTGAGTGCCGAGACGAATGACGAGATGGATGCGTTGGCTCAGAAAATGCAACCTATCTTGACGCAGCATGCTAATGATGTGCGACTGAATGAACGCTTGTTCGAGCGTATCAAGTATGTGCATCGTCATCATCGCAAATTGACACCCGAGGAGAAGATGTTGCTTGACAACTGCTATGATGGTTTTGTGCGTAGTGGTGCGCTGCTTGATAAGGAGGGAAAAGAAAAACTGCGTCAGCTCACCGAGGAGGCAAGTATGCTGTCTCTGCAGTTTTCTCAGAATCTATTGAAGGAGAATAAAGCCTATACGTTGCACATTACGGACGAGAAACAGCTCGACGGTCTGCCTCAAACTGCTATCGATGCTGCTGCAGAAGAGGCTCGTCAGCAGGAGAAGGATGGTTGGATATTTACACTCGACTTCCCTTCTTATTCGCCGTTCATGACTTACAGCACCCAACGTGATCTACGCCAGCAGTTGTATATGGCGAAGAATACGGAGTGTATTCACGATAACGAGAACAATAACTTGGAAATCTGTAAGCGTATCATCAACCTGCGTCGTGAGATAGCCCAGTTGCTTGGCTTTAAGACTTATGCCGATTATGTGTTGAAGAACCGTATGGCAGGCAACGTGAAGAGTGTCTATAAGTTGTTGAACGACCTCATCGATGCCTATAAGCCTACAGCAGAAAAGGAACGTGAGGAACTGAAAAAGTCTGCGAACACAAAGTGTGAGTTGGAGCCTTGGGACACCTCATTCTATTCCCATAAGTTGCAGTTGAAGAAATATAATCTTGATGCTGAGATGCTGCGTCCTTATTTCCAGTTGGATAAGGTGATTGATGGCGTCTTTGGATTGGCTAATAAGCTCTATGGCATCACCTTCAAGGAGAACAAGGATATCCCTGTGTATCATCCTGACGTGAAAGCCTATGAGGTCTTCGATAAGGACGGTTCTTTCCTTGCTGTGTTCTATGCCGACTTCCATCCGCGTAATGGTAAGCAGGGTGGGGCTTGGATGACCCAGTATCAGGGACAGTTTATCGATAAGAAGGGTGAGAATGTGCGTCCTCATGTTTCTGTGGTGATGAACTTCACGAAGCCAACAAAGGAAAAACCGGCTTTGTTGACCTTGGGTGAGGTGGAAACATTCCTGCATGAGTTTGGACATTCGCTGCATGGTATGTTTGCCAATACGCGTTTCGAGAGTCTCAGCGGTACCAATGTCTGGTGGGACTTTGTGGAACTGCCCTCTCAGTTTATGGAGAATTTCGCAGTAGAAAAGGACTTCCTGCGTACCTTCGCTTTCCATTACGAGACGGGAGAACCGTTGCCAGATGAATTGATTCGCCGTATCGTGAAGAGTCGTAACTTCATGGCTGCATCGGCCTGCTTGCGTCAGGTATCGTTCGGCCTGCTTGATATGGCTTATTATACGAAGAAAGATGCCTTTACCGGCGATATCATCCCCTTCGAGAAGAAGGCATGGAAGAAGGCGATTATCGGTAAACAGCGTATGGATACCTGCATGACGGTGCAGTTCTCGCATATCATGGCTGGTGGCTATGCTGCCGGTTACTATAGTTATAAGTGGGCTGAGGTACTTGATGCTGATGCTTTCTCTGTATTCAAGAAGGAAGGTATATTCAATCAGCAGACGGCCCAGCGCTTCCGTGATGAGATACTCTCTAAGGGAGGTACGGAGAATCCTATGACGCTTTACAAGCGATTCAGGGGAGGTGAACCAACAATTGATGCATTACTGAAGAGAAATGGAATCAAACGACAAACAAAGTAAGCTGGATTCGCGCTATCTGCGTATGGCGCGTATCTGGGCAGAGAATTCATATTGCAAGCGCCGTCAGGTTGGTGCGCTGGTGGTCAAGGATAAGATGATTATCAGCGATGGCTATAACGGTACGCCTACAGGGTTTGAGAATGTGTGTGAGGATGAGAATAATATCTCGAAACCTTATGTGCTTCATGCAGAGGCTAATGCCATTACCAAACTGGCACGCTCTAACAATAATAGTGATGGCTCTACTATCTATATCACGGCCTCACCTTGCATAGAATGTGCAAAACTGATTATTCAGGCAGGTATCAAGCGTGTGGTCTATGGTGAGAAATACCGTCTTACTGATGGCATCGAACTCCTGGAGCGAGCAGGCATTGAGGTCGTGTATTTGGAGGTTTGAGGTTTAAGATTTGAGGTTTGAGATTTAAGATTTAATCGATGAATACGAAAAATAGATTTTCGCCCCTTTGGTTGGCATTGGCTGTGGTGATAGGTATCGCCATCGGCACGTTCTATGCGAATCATTTCTCAGGTAATCGTCTGAGCATTATCAATTCTGGCAGTAACAAACTGAATAACCTGCTCTATATCATTGATGATCAGTATGTGGATACGATCAATATGGCTGATCTCGTAGAACAGGCTGTTCCGCAGATATTGGCAGAGCTGGATCCTCATTCTACCTATTTCTCTGCAAAGGATGTGCAGACTGCGAATGACGACCTGCGTGGCTCTTTCTCTGGTGTAGGCATTGAGTTTACTATTCGTAACGACACACTGCGCGTACAGAATGTTATCAGCGACGGACCTGCCGAACAGGCTGGTGTGTTGGCAGGCGATAAGATTGTGACGGTGGACGACTCAGTGTTTACTGGTAAGTCGCTCACTACCGATGAGGCGATGCACCGTCTCAAGGGACCTAAGGATACAAAAGTGAAGCTGGGTATCCTGCGCTATGGTGAGAAGAACTTGCGTTATGTCACTGTGACACGTGGTGAGATTCCTATGAAGAGTGTCACGGCGGCATATATGCTTGATGAGAATACTGGTTACGTGAAGATCAAGAATTTTGGCGAGAATACTTATAACGAACTCTTGGTGGCTCTTGCACAGTTGACGATGGATGGCTTCCAACAGCTCACCATCGACCTGCGTGGCAATACGGGTGGCTATCTTCAGTCGGCTGTCCAGATTGCGAATGAGTTCCTGCCAAAGAATAAACTGATTGTCTATACCGAGGGACGCCGTTCGCCCCGTGAGGAGTATCGTAGCGACGGACGTGGCAGTTACAAGCAGATGCCGCTGGTTATCCTGATTGATGAAGGCTCTGCTTCTGCCAGTGAGATTTTGGCAGGTGCTATTCAGGATAATGATCGTGGCACGGTTATTGGTCGTCGCTCGTTTGGTAAGGGATTAGTTCAGAAACCTGTGGAGTTTGGTGATGGTTCGATGATGCGTCTCACCATAGCCCGTTATTACACGCCTTCTGGTCGCTGCATCCAGAAACCTTATACCAGCGGTATGGATAAGAACTATGAGGAAGACCTGATGCTGCGCTATCAGCATGGTGAGTTCTTCTCGCAGGATAGTATCAAGCACGAGGGTCCGGAATACCACACCAATAATGGTCGTGTGGTCTATGGCGGTGGTGGTATCACGCCTGATATCTTTGTGCCAGAGGATACCAGCGACTTCACTTCCTATTACAAAGAGGCTTCTATGTCTGGACTTATCCTGCAGTTTGGCTATGACTATACCGACCAGCATCGTGCTGTGCTGAAGGAACATGATAATGAAGCTGCACTTCTCAAGTATATCAAGAAGCAGAATCTTGTAGAACAGTTTGCTCAGTATGCTGAGAAACATGGATTGAAGCGCCGTAACCTCATGATCCAGAAATCGCGCCGCCTCTTGGAACAGTTTATTTATAGTCGTGTGATATACAATATCCTTGACGAACAGTCGTGGTTGCAGTATCTCAATGAGGACGACCCGGCTATTCGTGAGACATTACGTATCTTTGAAGCTGGCGAGGCCTTCCCAAAGGCTCCCGATCTAAAGGGTACAAAAACAAAGAAGGTGGCTATGAGTTTTGACGCTCGAGCCATCCACAAATCATTCTCGCTTGTGGCAAGGGCTTAACAGAATCGTATGTCGGTAATCACCTGATTGCCGACATATTCGTTTAGGCGGTTTACGTATTCCTGACGTCGCATGCTCAAATCGGCACGCAAGGCAGGTATGCGTAGTTTGACGTAGAGCGTTTGGTTGTAGATGCTGACTTCGGTGGTGTAGCGTGCTATCGCGTCGCCTGCCACAACAGGCCACGCCTCAATCAGGCGCTTCTGTAGCAGAGGCGTCTCCAGACCTTGCATCCTCAGATTCTGGAGTATCAGGTCCTTGAGGGCTTTCTCGCGTCGTTTAAACATGTATCTCGCCGTCGTTTACTTCGTAGAGCTTATAGTCGAAACTGCTCTTCGACAGGATTTGGTCTATATGGTCACGATTGGTGTCGGTGATGAATATCTGACCAAACTGATCACTGGCCACCAACTGGATAATCTGTTCTACACGCTGTGCGTCCAACTTATCGAAGATGTCATCGAGTAGGAGTAGGGGCGTGGTCTGTGCATTGGTACGTTTCAGGAATTCAAACTGTGCCAGCTTGAGGGCAATCACGAAAGTCTTCTGTTGTCCCTGACTTCCCTCGCGGCGCATGGGATGTCCGTCGAGCATAATCTCGAGGTCATCGCGATGGATGCCATGAAGTGAATAGCCCACGGCTCTATCCTTGAAACGGTCGCGCTGTATCACCTCCAGAAGAGGTCCTCGCTGACAATGTGAGGTGTATTTGAGTGACACCTGTTCATGTCCGCCGGATATGGTCTCGTAGTATTGTTGGAATAGTGGTATCAGTTGTTCTACGAAATCAGCTCGTTTCTGATAGATAATCTCGCCCTCGTGTGCCATCTGCTCCTCCCATAGCGACAAGAGTTCGGGGTCTGGTTCGTGGTCTTCTATCTTCAGCATTGCATTACGTTGTTGCAATGCTTTGTTATACCGATTAAGGGATTCTATGTAGGAATGATCCAGTTGAGAGATGACTACATCCATCAGTCGCCGACGCTCCTCGCTGCTTCCCTCTATCAATTGGATATCGGCAGGCGAGATGAGTACGATAGGGATCAGTCCGATATGTTCTGATAGGCGTTGGTAAGCCTTCTTGTCGCGTCTGAACACCTTCTTCGTGCCTCGCTTCATGCCGCAGTGGATGTCCAGGTTTGAGGTTTCTTGCGTCCCTCCGGTAGCAAGCGCCTTTTGGCCGAGCGGAGAGGTGATATTTGAGGTTTTGTATTTCCCCTCTAACATAAAAAAGTCCTGATCGTGGCGGATGACCAGCGAGTCCTGCGTGGTTTGAGCCGAATGGCAGAACGATAGGAAATACACGGCATCCAGCACGTTTGTCTTGCCTGCTCCGTTGTGACCAATGAAACAGTTGATATTAGGCGACAGTTCCAGTGTTGCCTCCTGAATATTCTTATAATTGATGATGGAAAGACGCTCTAAAATCAAACCTTAAACCTCAAATCTTAAACTTCAAATCATAATTCTCGCTGCAAAATTACTGCTTTTAGGGCTTAAAAACAAAAAAGTCGGCAATAAATTTCATTATGTGCAACTTTTTCTGTAATTTTGCGCCCGCAATTTATAGCGAATCTAAAAATAAATATTATAATGGCAGATACAAATTTTTCAAATGGTGCTCCTGCTGCAAACGAGCACAGTCAGAATGAGGCATTGGTCCTCAAGTACAAAAATGTGATTGTCATCGCTCTGGTGGCTTTGATCGTATTGGTAAGCGCTGGCTTCTTCTATAAGAGCTACTCTGCTGACAAATTTAATACTGCAAGCACAGAGATGTCAAAGGCTCAGGAGTATTTCAGCAATGCTATTGCTCAGGGCGACACTGTGATGTTCCAGAAGGCCCTGAATGGCGATGGCGCTAACGAGGGTTTCATCGCTTTGGCTGAAGAGGGTGGTAAGGTAGGTAACCTGGCTAATCTCTACGCTGGTCTCTGCTACGCTCATCTGGGCAACATGCAGGAGGCTGCTTCTTACCTCGAGAACTATGACGCTGCTGACGATGCAATGGTTTCTCCCGCTGCTGTTGGTGCTTTGGCTGATGTGAAGGCTTCTCTGGGTGATCTTGATGAGGCTGTTGAGCTTTTCAAGAAGGCTGCAGACAAGGCTGACAATAACACACTCTCTCCTCAGTTCCTGATCAAGGCTGGTGAGATCCTGGAGAGTCAGGGTAAGAAGGAAGATGCTTTGAAGCTCTATGAGCAGATCAAGGCTAACTACCTGAACTCTATGGAGTATGGTAAGATCGATGCTTATATTGAGCGCGTAAAATAATGGCTACCGCATTACATAATCTGAGCGATTACGACTTCAATGCCGTTCCCGATGCTTCCAATATGATATTTGGCATCGTGGTGGCAGAGTGGAACCCAGAGATCACGGGTGCGCTACTGGAAGGCTGCGTGGCTACGCTCGAAAAACATGGTGCCCTGACAGAGAATATCCATGTGAAGACCGTACCTGGTTCGTTCGAACTGATTTACGGTGCTCATCAGATGACACTTAACGACGGCTATGATGCTGTCATCGTACTTGGCAGCGTGATCCGCGGTGAGACACCTCACTTCGATTATATCTGCGAGGGCGTCACAGCAGGTATTGCGCGCCTGAATGCCACGAGCAATATCCCTGTCATCTACGGACTGCTTACCACCAATGACCTGCAGCAGGCAAAAGACCGTGCCGGAGGTAAATATGGTAACAAGGGTGATGAATGTGCCGTTGTCGCTATTAAGATGGCGAAGTTCTAAAAACGACGAATAAATAAGAAATAAAGCCGAAAGTTTTGTACTTTCGGCTTTTTTCTTTAACTTTGCTGCCCGAATATCAGAGATACCCAATACCATTAACTTCTTTATAATAATGAAATACGGGAAAAACCTAATGAAAGCCTTCGTACTTGTCGTTCTGACAGTCTTTGTTATGTCGTGCCAGAAGGACAAGGAACCACAGACTGCAACCAACGATATATACGAAAATATTATTGTCGGCGTGAAAAGTAGCTTGTCGAACTCAGAGTTTATTGACAGCTTGTATGAAGCGGGAGGCCTCTCAGAAATGGGTAGAAACTATTTCCAAGGCTATGTGCAGATGTATAAGTTAGCTAACTACGATTCGGCTGTCGTGCTCTATCAAAAGATTCTGGATGTTGACACCAAGAATCGCCAAGACCGTCTCTTTCAGATATTAGCGGCTTCCGATATCGTCATTCTGCGCGACTATCAGGGGTTCACGGAGAGCATGATGATGACAGCAATGGAAACAATGAAACGTTTCTCGTTGGAGGAGGCTTCTGCAGATCAGGCAGTAGCGGGGTCTTATTTACGTATGCAGGCTAACTTGGGTAATGGGTTTAACCTGCTGGGAGATTATGAGGAGGCTGAGAAAAATTTTGAAGCGTGTTATCAAGCTGGCAACCAGCTCACAGAACGCGTAGAAAGCCTTACTCCGTGGCTGCAATATCGCTTGCAGATTATGGATATTATCATACGCTCGGAAATGAGTCGCGAGCATTGTGAAAAGACGCTGAAATGGGTTGAGCGCGATGAGAAACTGATAGCTCAGTATGAATCGATGCCCGATGTCAATCGTTATAATCTGGATGCGATGCGTGGCACTTTACTCATCAGCAAGTCGAGAGCACTGCAGTTGCTGGGGCGCGAACAGGAGGCTGCCGAGGCTTTCGAGGCTTATCTGCAGACCGATGCCTCTCATTCGCCCATTGGTTTGATGAACAGTGCCGATTATTTGATACCTGCCGGTCGCTATCAAGAGGCAGCCAAGGGACTTGAGAGTCTGGATGTAGTTGTGGCGCAATTCGGGATGGATATGTCGCTTGATGTCATTCAGACCTACTATTTGTCTAAGTTTATATCCAATGACAAGGCGGGGCTTCGCGACTCTGCCTATGCTGTTTCCAAGAAGATATGTCTTGCCCTTGATTCTGCCATTGTGCACTATAAACGCAATAAGTCTGCCGAATTAGCTGCCATCTACCAAACGCAGCAGAAGGAGCAGATGATTGTGGAGCAACATTCCGAATTGATGCAACAGCGTGTTGTGGGCCTGTTGATTGCCATCGTCCTGCTGATTATCTTCTTCACTGCATATATCCTGCTTCGTCGTCAGTCGCAGCGCCGACTGGCTGCAGCTAATCAGCAGTTGGAGGAATCCAACCGTCAGTTGCAGACCATGAACTTAGAGTTGCAGGAAGCCAACGATCGTGCTGAGGAATCTTCGCGTATGAAGACCAACTTCATCAAACAGATATCCCACGAGATACGCACACCGCTCAATATTCTTGGTGGATTCACGCAGGTGGTCACCACCTCAGGAATGGAACTCGATGAGGCTACACGCCGCGATATCAATCATCAGATTCTGGACAACACTAACCGCATCACCGGTCTGGTGAATAAGATGCTGGAGCTCAGTGATGTAAACAGTCACACCGTGATTGATCGGAGCGATGACACCACTGCCGAGCGCATTGCCCTCCAAGCTGTGGGAGATAGTGGGGTAGGGAATACCCAACAGGTGGTTTTCAATATGCAGATTGATGCCGATGCTAAGGAAAAACTGTTGCGTACCAATGTAAATCAGGCTGTGCGTGCCTTGTCTTTGCTGCTCGATAATGCCTCAAAATACACTAAGGAGGGCAGAATCTTACTGAAAGTATCGCTGCATGCAGACCATGATGTATCATTCATCGTAGAAGATACCGGCATTGGTGTGCCCGCATCAGAAGCCGAGCATATCTTCGAGGAGTTTGTTCAGTTGGACGACTATAGCGAGGGAACAGGCATCGGCCTCACCGTAGCCCGCTCCATCGTGCAGCGTTTGGGTGGCAATATCGTACTTGATACCACCTATTCTGATGGTGCCCGCTTCGTGATGACCCTGCCGCAATAATCAGAGGCTGCTCCTCGCGGCACTTACCTTTTCCAAAAACCTGTCTTTGATTTCCCTCAAATCCTCTGTCAATATGCTATCGCATTGTTTAGCGATTTCTTCGGGCATCGGATATACGCATGCTGCGATGGCACCTGCCATAGCCCCGATGGTATCGGAATCCCCCCCAACAGAAATAGCCAATCTAATTACCTCTTCAAACGAATTGCCCTCCAAGAAAGCAATGATAGCCTCAGGTGCACTACCTTGGCATGATACATCAAAATAGTAATCAGGTCGTATTTCTTCAATCGTCCTGTTCAGATCATAGCCAAATGTCTCCTCCACATACGCCTTAATCTCAGCCTTCGATTTTCCCTCTTTGGCAAGAAACACACTTGCTGCTATAGCCTGTGCACCTTTCACCCCTTCTGGATGGTTATGACTTACCGATGCAGTAATGGCAGCCAGCGCTAAGGCTTCATCGAGAGTCTTTGCATACAAGCCAACAGGACTCACTCTCATGCCAGCCCCATTGCCCCAACTGTTATAGGGCTGCGGATCATCCTCATAAAGCCATCCCAAGAATCTCCCGCCATAGCCAGCGTCAGGATGAAGATGTCCTAATTCCTGCATACAATTGATTAAATACTGTAAAGTATGCGTTTTGTCCTCCGTTAGCCACTTGGCTACAGCCAGCGTCATCACAGAATCATCCGTAAATCTGCTATTCTTACTAAACAGTTCAAAGTCCGTAGACTTCGTATTTGCGAACTCATACACCGACCCGATGATATCGCCTGCCAGTGCGCCTAACATTTTTATTCCTCCCATAGTTTTTACTTCTTTTTGCAAAGATACAAAATTGAATCTTTGCCGCCAAACGATTTTCCTTCAAAAGGCTTGTGGAAATGTGATTATATTCTCTATACTACTAAATCATGAGATAAGTGTGGGGTCCTTGATTGTATTCTGTAATTTTCAAACTTCAAGTATCATAAGCAAGTTTTAACTCATCTCATTTTTTTCTTGCAAAACAAATAAAGCTTTATAATAACACTAAAAATGAGAGAAGGAATGCCCCATATCCAGGACACTTCATATATATAAGCCATCACCCAAAAATAACGCCACGAATAGTTAAACTGACCAGGTACATTCAGAGGTCTGTCGTTTATTTCAAATTCCATAGGTCCCATAATGTCATTATGAAACAATACATACACAGCCACAGCAACAAAGTATATAGCCACCACCGCCTTTGCCCACATTGACGACTTCCATAACAGAAATCCTACAATCACAAACGGCGGGAGTGATGTCAAAAACATATTAGTAGGCACATGAAGACACGTCGTCACAAAAAGGAGCAGATACAATACTACCACCATCAAGACAACACACCCATTCTTCAATTCTGTTTTCATAATAAAATACTTATAAAAAATATACAAGTTATAGTCAAAATGGCATATCTTCTTTGAGATCGAATGCCTTTATTAAACTTTTTACCGCTTTATTGCTCGTTCTAAAATCTTTCAGGCGAACAGGTTCCGAAGCATTCGCAGCTCCCCTCATACATACCAGACCTGTCTCTTGGTGATAGTCAAGGAATACACTTCCCAAAGGTCTAAGCGCATTCTTCATCACGATGATTTCCATCTTTCCACGGAATTTTCGTCCATGTATATCTTCAAAAATCATATAATACTCTGGACGATGCACCATCATAACAACATCTGCAAACTCCTCAATATAGTTGGAGTACGCCAAATCCATCAGTTGAGGCCGCTTACCCTCAAGTCCTTCTCTATGTTCTATGCCTCTGTTCAACATCGCTCCCACAACAACAGGCAAGTTGGTCTCATAAGCCAGTTCTTTCAGCGCACTCATCACATTTCCAATCCTCTCAGAAGTATTTCCATCTGCATTAGAAAAATCTATCATCTGCAGGCAATCGACGAAGATAATCTTTATTCCTTTCTCTTTGATACATTGACGTGCCGTTTCCACCAACTCGTCTAGTGGCAAATCCAAACTATCGTGTATAAACAACGGTACATTAAGTAACGAAGGCGTTCTTTTATCCAGATGGTCCCATTCATGCGGCTTCAGCCACCCCTTATGTAATTGTGATGTAGGAATGTCGCACTGAATGGACAGAAGTCTGTAAATATAGTCCGACTTCATGTGATTCGTTGAAAACAGCAGCACAGGTACTCTGCTCTCTAAGGTGATGTCTCTTATCATCGACAGCATGAACGCTTCTTTTCCCATGGCAGGTCTTGCGCCAATAACATACACCTTTCCTGGTTCAAAGCCACACGTCAGTTTATCCAAGTTACTAAATCCGGTTGATATTCCTGGCATACCTTTGTTCTTTGCGTTTTCCTGCACTTCACTTACGCAGTCCTTCAACATGTCGTACATGTTGTTGTAACTGGTATCACATATTATCTCATTTTTGTGTTCCATCCATTTCCTTCCTTTCCTGATGTTCTATCCATGTTTGATCGCCTACTGATGAGTTCTTGAATGCAATGCTGATTTTCATTCTGTCATCGCCGACATTCTCTTTATATCGGTATTTCATCTCATTCCTGATTAGTGAGATGTTTCCACTCTTCTTGTCATAAAACTCTTCGATAAGTTCATCCGTGGACAAGTTCTTAATACGCTCCTCCCTCTTCCCAATCTTATCCATATACATGCACTTAAAAATCTCTTCTCGCATTACTTTGTCGCCTTTTAGCCACTTACAGGTATAAAGCGAGAACAACTGCTCGTGTGATAAGCCAATCAGCATATCCACGCATTTTCTTAACTCCTCATCATTCCATCCAGAATAATGAGCTTTTTTCACCTGTTGATAAATGTACTCGTAATCTGTCATAATTTCATTATTTATATTTGTTGTTCCTTAACCTTATTTCTCTCCATCTCAGTCATTAATGCACGTTGGGCTATGAAGAAATCGTCAAGCGTACTTCTCAAGTAGACCTCAATGTCTGGTATCTGTACGACAAACGGGATGTTCCTCTTTAAGTGTAGCCCAAAAGCCATTTCCTCTTCATGTGCAGAATATAAGGCAGTACAATTAGCAAACGCGTTGACATAATTTACCGCTTTCTGCATTCTGGCGAATTCCTCAATATCTGCATCCATAGAGATCTGGTACCACCATACATCATACAGGGTAATGAACGGACTCTCGTTACTGCAATTAGCAAAGAATCGTTCCCCTTGATAGTTGAAAAATATTCTTCCTGTATTCTCCTCCGCAAGAGGATCACATCTCATGCTTATCAGTGTTCGCATAAGTAGCACCCTTGTAGGAACCTTCTCCCATTGTTCCTCAGAATTGTCTACGTTATCTGCCTGCTCATTCTTCCTCCCTTTGTAGTAGCAGAAGAGCGTATACAATCCTAACCCCACCAAAATCGTTAATGTTGTTCCCATATCAATAAAAGTTTGGTGGCAAAGTTAGATATTTCCAACTCCGCCACCAAACGATTTTTCTTCACAAGGCTTGTGAAAATATGTTTTTTATATTGAATGAATGAAGTACAAAAGATATTAGATAAATAACATCAATACCACATTGTTTTTTATGATAGAAAAACTGAGGACATAACCTTGTGGCTATGTCCTCGTATGATGGTCAGAAAGGTCCAGCTTGAATTTTGCTACAAAAGCAAATCGTTCGCGCCCTCTGACGACATTCTGACGCTGCAAAGATAGGAATTTATTCTGAAACTTCCGAATATTTGCATGAGAAAATACTATTATTCATCAAATTATCTTGCATCAGCCTTCATACATCAGCCATCATACATCTTCCTATTCCCAGACCACCAAGTCACGAGGCAGGGATATTTTCTTTGCCTCCCCGCTCTTGCCGGTTATAATATATTGCTCCAACAATGTAGAGTCAACTTCCGGCAAAAATGCACCCCTAATGCGTGAACACTTCTCGTTAATTGAATTAAGGAGAGGGTTCGTCACGTCCTCAATACTTCTAATTGCCCTCTCTGTCAATCCTAATGGTTTTATCTTCTGATACAGGTCTGTAAGTTCTTTCCTGTAATCAGGTAGATACTTGAAAGCGATACCCTCTGGGTGATTCAAGAACAGTAAATATACAGCCTTAACGATAGGCTCCATCTTAATCTCTTTCTGGTAGTCTGCAAGAAGAATGGTTCCATCTTTGGCAATATGCAGTTTGCTCAGCTTAATTGCATTTCTCGTTTTTTCTTCCCGTGTCCCTAATCGCCATATAGTCTTTTCACAGGGCTTACCCTCATAGTATTTATCCAAAACCTGCTTAAAAATGTCATTAGGTGATACCATATTAAATAGCGTCATACATGACCTGACCTTCAACACATCAGGGAATCCAAGAATGTCATCTGCAGAAGGGTTGCCACAATCCAGCATGGCCTGAGATATTTCCCTCAATCTGGCTCCTAACAGTGGGTGCTCAAAATAGGCTTTAGCCTCTTTTACCCCGCTGATACCATAGTATTCGGAGTTGTAACTATGCCCCAAACCTTTAATCTGTGGGAAAACGAACCAGATCCAGTGACCCCTTTTCTGACCCTCCTTTATTTCACGGAGTGCCATGTCATATACCATGTTTTGCGCTTCAACGAATCGCTCCAGGTCATACTCGACCTTTCCGGTACTGAGCGCATCAACAAAACTTTTTGGCAGACATACATTGTTCAATGCCAACGCATCTTTGAAGAATTGTGCCATTTCCTCGTCATGATAACCAGCAATTCCACATCCAACACGGGTTACAAAGAAAAACAGTTCGTTATGCGACTTCACAAAATTAATAAACCTATCAATAGCAGCTTTGACTTCCGCATCTTTCCTAACGCCTTTGCCAAAATCAACAGGAATAGCATAGCTCTGACCTTGTAGTCCTTCCGGCTGTCCCCAAACAGCACCGAATTTCTTTCTTGCTGTTCCTGAGGCGCCACCTGTATGATAGCCAAGTGAATTGCTGCCAAACACAAATATCTGATTTGACAGCAGGGTATCTATATAGTCTGGCGTATATACTTTATTCTTCTCTTCCATATGCTCACAATATCGCTAATGAATAATCATCCAGACCTATTAGCCCATCACTATACAGTTTCCTGAGATGCACCTTAAAAAGCCCTTTATGTTTCAACTCCAACAGTTTGGTCAATCGCTGTTCGAAATCCTTATGCTTCAATACCATAGCTGTCCTGACAAAATTACTATTTTTCGTCTGTGCGTCAGTAACCTCCAATAGTTCCTTACTATATCTGTCTTTGTGTGATGCTTCATACATCATCAGGATATAGTGGGCCAAGGCGTCACTGGCAACAAAGATGATGTTATCTGACTTGATTTCAAATTTCCCAGACTTGAAACCATTCTCATCGATTGGATCTTTGCAGTTAATGAGATATGGCGGATTGTTGAAATCGACCAAACGACCGAAGGAGTGTTGAAGCCTATCGTTTTCTCTGTCATAGCAGAACGCCACACTGTCACCATAACTCATCCAATGGCCATCTTTCCATACTGCCACTAAAGTTGCAAACGAGCCTTCATCATAGAACTTATTGAGTAGCATACCCCCTTTTTTCTGAGCCCTTGCTTCGCACTCGTTATAGAAGGGTTCCCAAATGCTTTCTATCCATTTGTCGAAGGCTTCAAAGTTAGTCATAGGCTCATTGGGCAAATGTTCCACCAGATAGTTGGACCATTTATCTGCAAAGATACCACCACCTCCAGCACCATCAGAAACGGCTATCCATTCTAGGGTTGCTTTTACTGCATCTTCATTGATAGGGTTTCTTACCCATTTTGATTCAATGAATTCTTTCGATAGAGTATATGCTTTCATTGATTCTGACTTATATTTGTAGGTGTACCAATATCCATCAACTTAATAAGTGTCGTTGCGTCAGCATTGACACCCATAGCTACATGTCGGCCTGGTCTCGTGTCGTTTAGACAACGGGCAATGTCTTGATTATATCGTTCTGGCAATAGACTCGACATATCAAACAGAGCTTCTGCATAGGCATTCCCATTCATTTCATCCTTGCTGATGGGACATGCTACAGAGTTTGCATCGAGGTCAGCTGTGAAGTGTATGTTGAATAGTATCACGTTACCGTCATTAGTAAACATTGCTTTCAGTTCATTAGCTTTTTGCAATACTGTTTCTCTGGAAGCATGATTAAACTCTCCATCTGTAATATGAATTATTGTTGGCGGATAGCAGTCTTTTTCATGGTGTTCTTTCATCCACTCATCAAGTAATTTTCGTGCATAATCAAATGCTGCATGGTAATGGGTCCAATGACCATCATGCCGTGCATTAACCCATTGCACTTGTTCTACTTCATTTATCTTAACGCCCTTTCTTGTTCGTGTCTCTTTTCTGATTAGAGTTCTTGTATAAGGATGATTCTTTAAGTCTTCAGGGGACACAAAATCTCTTCCTTCTAGTTCCCCTTGCCATCCGCTATACGCTTCTTCTCCATATCCAACAACTGCAATATCATAATAATGCCTAGTGTCATCCAACTTGATACATCTATATACTAGCTCATTAATTTGATTATTAACAATTCTTGCAGCAGCTTCTGCCATTGTCATTTCTTCACCATATAGTGTCGTTTTCTTTTGCATACTAACAGATTGATCAATCAAGAAGATAAATGCTGTAGGCGTATTCCTTGTAATCTGAGCAGTATATGGATTTTTGACTTGAAGAGATTTTGGCTTAGAAGGAATAGGAATCCCAAAGTTGCCAATGTTCTTGATATACTCTAAAGGAATAAAGTTCTTCACTAACACCTCTGCCTGAAAGTATGGCTGTTCTTCTTCAGGCAAATCAAAATGCTTATGGGCTTTTACAGACGAGAAATGAATGCATTTGAAGTCCTCAAATCCTTTACCAACATGTGCATCATTCCTTGTGGCATTACTATCTGCATATTTTGTTTCAGACCAATATATAACCTCAGGATCTATTTCTAGAATCAATGGATTTGAAATGCGTTCTTCTTTCATTGCGACATACATCATGGGATGCTCTCTCGTAAAGCTCACCCTAACATAATCTTGTAAGTTATCTTTCAAATCCAACGAACGAGACAGATCACCTCCTCCAGGTTTCGATATCTTGATACCCTTACGATTACAGTCCATCCATGAGTATAGACCTCCATTCTTAATAATTGATTCTAAATTGTCTCTATCCGTAAAATGATAGAGTTTCGTTATCTTATGCTGATCAAGTATTACCTTGAACTCCAGCCAATTACTTTTCTTTTCCATAGTCAACATCTTTATTATTCAAACAAATTCAACTCTTGATTATTGTCTTTCTTCTTAGACTTTTTACTCTTTCTTGAAGCTTTTTTCTGTTTGTTCTCACTTGCAAGAATCTCTCCATAGGGATAGATGCCTTCTACATAGGCCTTGATTAACGAAGCATGCGATAGCGGTTTCTTCGAATTCTCCACGTCAGCATTCGTATCATAATCTAACAGCACTATCGTCTTACCCTCATCATTAGCTGTCTTCAGTCGTTCTACGATGTGTGGCACTTTGTTCTCCAACACCCACTTGTAGGTTGGAATATAAATCAATTTCCTTGCATCAATATACCCAAGCAATTCTGTTCCATTCACCCCCTTTCGGTGTCCCAATGGTTTCCCAAATCGACGCACAGTCCGCTTCAATCCTTTCATCGTGTCGTTATAGAACAGTGCTGTATCCACATCTGCCCCTTCAAACACTTTTAGTCCTTGCCATATGGCTTCCACGCAAGTTGCCGTATAACCCTTGCTAAATGGTACTGGAATCCCACCATGAGGATAGAATGGACTCAGTTTCGCTAATCCATCTTTAGCCCCGCTTGTTACATCTGCCAAGATAGCTTCTGGGTATTTCTTCAGTATCGTGGCAGGCTTTTTTCGTTTTGATTCAATTATAATCATAATCACTATTCTTAAAAAGGCAAGTCATCATAGTATCCATACCTTCTTTGTCTTTCTTTCAATTTCTTTTCTCGTTGCTTATCTTCTTTTTCAACTTCTACCCTTATAGCTAAAAGTTCTTGTCTTGCCTGTTCCACAATGATTTCTTCTTGGGTTTTAAAATGTTTCAATCTCCATTCTAAAAGATATTTTGGCATAGAAATGATTGCCATATTTGAATACCACCATACGACCCACATCAAAGCTGTGATATACCATTCTCCTTTATAAAACGGTTGACTTAAGAAAGGAACAATACTATTAAACCATTCCGTAAAAAAGTCAGTCATCAACAATAATGGGATAAAATTTATCCACCCAAAGAATCCCGCAGGTCCTTCGTTACCGATTGTACCAATATGTTCTTTTTTATTTGGCCTTAACCTATCAACGAAAACTATAATAAAGAACATCAAAGCTATAAGGAATAATATTGTTAAATATAACATCACTATGTGCCAACAGATTACTGATCTCAAATATAATGGTAAGAATAATACCAAAATGAACCAACCTCCAACAAACCAGGATGCTTTCCTTTCTATTTCCTTATTTGGTTGAAGCCGCTCATGCAAATTATTCGTAAGCAAAAGTTTCTTAACATTGTCTACATTGCATGGTTCTCCATTAACCATTCTTTCTAACATGACTGCAAGTTCGGGAATATCATCGGCATACGATGTAAGAGCTCTTTTGAAAATACCGCTACCTCTAAGATTTAAATAATCATCATGCGAGAATAACAATCTATCCTCTTGGCCAAACCTTTCCCAATATTCGCTTTTCTCTGCGATCAATTCCAAAGATAACAATATAGAAACTATTGGGAAATTATCAATGTCTTTGTTGAAATCATCTTCCGTCCTTGAAGGATTCCTAAAATCTGGACTGCCAATCTCTCTTGCTTTTTGTCCTTTCATAGTTGGTACGAACATACCATCATAATCCACAAGAACTAGTGAGCCGTCATTCTTCACCAATATGTTATCTGGTTTTAAATCTCCATGCGCAAATGGTTGATTCAATAACCATATAGCAAGGTTCTTAAAGTTGGTAACTAACTGGTTTAAGGCTTTGTTTTCGTCAATAACCTTTCGGACGTATTTGTCCAAAGTTATACCTTCAACCCAGTCCATCAACAGCACAGGATATTCACCTGAGTCGACAAACAGTTCTTTGTCGTAGTATCTTATTGGTGACAAATAAGGCGAAGAAACCTTTGCTAATTCTTCACATATCAACTTATAGTTCTTTTCTTTTCCCTGTTGTACCCTGTGGAAACATCTTACTGCATATTGTTTCCCATATTCGTTTTGCATCTTAAAGACAACTGCAAAGTTTCCGCTACTCATTATTGGTTCGCCATTGCTGTCAAGTACTGGACGTAGATGTTTTAGTTTGTCAAAATATTCATCAGGCGCTTTTGCTGACTCCTTGATAGTTTCTGTGTATTGGCCAACCGTTGGATATGTTAGAATCTCATCTATATCATCATCGTTAACATTGCTTAGTTTAATATCTACAACCACCTCATTCTCTGGTTCATTTTGAATGACTTTTTCCTTAAGGTTTTCACCTTTTGATGATTTGTGTGATACTGAATCCCAAATAACACAGATAGCAATTAGCAAGACAACAACTCCGATAATCAGATATATAAGAACCATATTTAGTGGATTATACTCGTATATCCATTTTCCATAATCTTTGCTTTCCTTAATCGAATACCGATTATCTATCTTTTCTGAATTGTATAAAGGACTTTCCCATACAAGGCAGTCTTCCCTATTGATGTATGCTTTTTTCTTTACTTCTCCTTGTATGTCATATTCAAAGACTTCCTCCAAATATGGATATACAACACCGCAAGAGTCATACTTACATGGAATCTGTTCCTTGATTTTCCTGTTGATAAAGCCCCACTTGCCATTCTTCTTGACTGCAGCCAACCCATTGTTGAATACACGGAAACCATCAAAAATAGATTCGTCACCATAACCATGAATTAGAAGATACTTATCTATAATAAACCAGTGCTTTCCATCAGGTGAGATCCCAGCAAAGCCTTCATTGAAATAGGTGGTTTCTGAGATGACAGCATTGTCAGGAAGGATTTGAATGATATCTTTACATCTGCTTAGAGAATCCAATTGGTATTCAGATACTCCCTTAAGTGGCTCTATACGATTTCCTCCTTTATCAAAATAGAAGAACTCTTTGTCACCCCTAACCTTCCATAAGAAGTCATTTAGTGCTACAGTAATCCCCTCTCTAGAATAGCCATAGTATTTAAAAACAAAATCTAGTTCCTTAATTTCGTCGCCATAATTATTTACTAAAAAACGAGGTTCACTAAATTCTTCAATTTGTACAGTAGTATCTCCTAATTCAATAGATTTTTTGTGAATAACTTTGTAGGTACCAATGCCACGATTAGATAAACATCTTGTCAATGTTTCATATTTAAACTCAGTTACATTATTACCTAAAGTATCTATATAGGCACATCTAAGTTTTGATGGATTAATGCATACACCATTAGTATATATTGGATCAGCTATAGCATCTCGAACAACTGCCACTCCATCGCTAAAAGGTTCTGAATAATAATACTTGGGCTGTATCGCAACATTACCGTTTGTATCAATATATCCATCTCTCCATGTTGTCGTATCGCAAAACATTGCACGTCCATTTCTGAACGAATGTCGATACAGTGCATTGCTGCAATCGTCCATGTCATTGGTAACATCACCAATTTCATTCATGTTAACATAGCTGACGAACTTTGGCTCTATCACAAGTTTTCCAGACCTGTCAATATAACCATACTTGGCATACATTCGATACACATTGATTATAGTATCTCTTTCTCCGACTTCATAGGCCATTGAGTCAGGAACTACACGATAAATTGTATCAACGACAGCCATCGCTAGTCCATTACGGAAAGTTGACACCCACAAAAATTCAGGTTCTATGATTCTATTACCTACAGAATCTATATACCCATACAGCCCATTCTCTCGAATTGGGTATAGATATCCCCCAAATTGTTTCTTCTCATCGCATGATGTTATTATAAATACTGCACACGCAATGATAAATAACTTGGTAATATATATTCTGAATTCTTTCATGAGCTAGAACACTTTTTTACAGACCCATTTGTTCTTTAAGCATATTCATTAGAAACTCCTTCCGTTGTATCTCTGCATCCTTTTCCTGTCGAGTCGCATTAGGATAACTTTCGATATTACGTTTCGTTGAGGCAAGAAGAAAGTCCATTGTTTCACGAGCCTGCTCTTTCGTCACATATTGCCCACCAATAAGTGAACTAAGAAACTGAGCCGCACCAGTTGCATGCTCTGTCATTTCCATATTGTGCTTCAATATTTTTCTTTCGTCAATCATATCATATTTGTTGCTATTCTAATCCCTATTTGTTGTTGGCTATTTCGTCGAAGCCATCCCTTGCGCATGAATTGACACCCTCAAAGAAACTATAAAGTTGAATGACTCGATTATACAGAATATCAATATCCACAAGCGGGATATCGACATCCTTGTTAAGAACTTTCTTGGTTAAGCTACTCCCGTATCTAAATAATTCTCCGTTACTATCAAAAGAATTGAATTCTATAATTAACCTTTCTATATTGTTGACCTGAGAATCGTATTTGTCAAAATACATTTTTAGATTATTCCACAATAAGGCCAAATCGTGTCCCTCCAAATTCGATTCACCAGCATAAGCCATTTTCCTTCTTAATCTAAAGAACAAAATGGAATCTTTCATTGTTAATTCCAAATACTGTCTAAGACAAAACAGAGCAGGGAAAATATAACATTCTCTAAAATATCGATTGTTTGACAATCGAATGATAGTTAGCAATAAAGCACTCGAACTAGCATATCCATTTTGAATATACATGTCACTATCTAAACTATATGAAGAATTTTCTTTGCGCTTGATAAACAATGTGTCATCACTGTTCAGATGCCCCATTGTGCACTGTAAAGAATTAATGTCTTTTTGTGACAATAAATATAATTCCTGTTCAAGATGCTTTCTTATAGCATCTT
>Ga0310696_10002984_pt1 | contig 21613 bp, 15 predicted proteins | sample AusTroGonzalo_MG_4_FD_203885 | JGI IMG/M metagenome (GOLD analysis project Ga0310696, IMG submission 203885) | Bovine rumen microbial communities from tropical cattle in Woodstock, Queensland, Australia - Gonzalo_02 (v2) (version 2) | ecosystem: Host-associated > Mammals > Digestive system >...
TCCGTTACGCCCGACCAGGACATTGAGATACCCCACATCGGCACTGTCCGCCTTGTCAATGTCCCTTCAACCCTCCTGACACCTTATCATAGCAAGTCAGGCACTCTCGCCCTCGTTGGCGATTTGTTTGCCGACCCCATGCTGGGCTTCGCTCTCGTCCGCTTTCAGGACGGTCATGTGTCGCCCCAATTCGTCGTTACCCGCTGCACTTACTATGAGCGTTACACTACCGAGGAAGCCCTCCAAACCGCAGCTGAGAGTTACAAAGGTCTGACAGGAGAATAAAACAGCTGGTAACTACAAGTGAGCAGCTTTGCGGAGCATCGAGTCTTTTCTTTTATGTGTTTAGGGAATTTCTTCTCCCATAATACATCTCCGTTCTGTTGAATATATAGCCAAAGCGATTTCATATGCAATTATTATAACGACGTTGGATTAAATAACGGAGATGATGCCGAAATATAGCCTTGTTCATCCGCCAATAAGCGCCCCCATCCACGCCAGCGGGTCAACCTCTCTCTTGTACTCGCGGCAGGCCCTGTCTCGCGCATCGATAAAGGCCAACTGGATGTCGAACTCGTTTTGGCTATCCATCAAATACCGGCATTCTTCCGTGTCGAGGACATCGCATTGCTTGCCGTTGTCGTCCCATAGCTCGTCTATGTCGAAAAAGTCGCTCATCTCCGAAAGCTCATACCATGCCACGCATTTCCCATCATACCGCATGGCATCCTTTATCTTGTTGTACATATACTCCTCCAGCGCTATCCGCTGCGCTATGTCCAACGGTCCGGTTATGATCTGTTTTTCCATTTTTCAACGATTACGATTTGCTGTTTCAGCCCGCAAAGATACAAATAATAAGAACGGAGGGGCATTTTTTGTTGCGTGCGTCCCGCACGCGGACACACACCCTGCGTTCGCCAACCCCACACTGCGGCTGGCGCCTGATGTGGGGTTACTGAGGTGGCGTGCGTGCCGCACGCGGGAGGAGGCGGAAGGAATAACCGTGAATCGCAAATGTTTTGAGGGCTCTTTTCGGCGGCAGTCGTTGTGCAACCCCTCGCGGGGTTGTGTGGCACGCAGGAATGCCGCCTTGCTGCAGATATGGAAGCCCTGACGAGCTTCGGTGATGTTCGGCGACCGTTGGATTTTGCGGGGCAGACCCGCCGAAATCTTCCAAAAATCCAGCCGTCTTCCTCGACACGCACACACCTTTTCTTTCGCACTTTTTCTGCAATTTGCAATTTTATTTACAAAAACGACATCTTTTATATCGAAATATGTCATTTTTATGTATTTGATTTTTAATGAGTTGAATTCCGTTTGCCGTTGATTTGTTCGAAATGATTTTGTATCTTTGCGGGTTTGAATTTTAAATGTTTTATAAAAAAAGGAATTATGGCAAAGAAACAGAAACTTGAAATCGCAATTTGCGATTTCAAGTTGGGGCGGGGCACGAAGCAGACCATACGTTTTTACTCGGAATGGCATTGCAATGTTAAGTAGCGTTCTTCATTCAGACATTGCAGCAGGGGTCAATATTCGTATCATGCGGGCGTTTACCATGATTCCCCAACTCGTCAACTATAATGCTCAATTGGTTCATCGTATTTTCAACATCGAGCAACACCAGCAGGAAACTGATGAGAAAATAGATATGATTATTGAAAAAATATCTCCCAAGCCACTCCCCGAACAAGTATTTCCAACCGGCTGCGTGTGGGATGCTTGGACCTACGTTTCCGACCTGGTGAGAAGTGCCCGACAAAGGATTGTCCTGATTGACAACTTTGTTGACGACCGTGTGCTATCGATGTTCACAAAGCGATCCGACGGGGTTTCTGCAACTATCCATACCCGTTACAATGAACAGTTTCTCACGGATCTGAATAAACACAATACCCAGTATCCCAAAATCGAATATGTTCAATTACCACAACGGAACCACGACCGTTTTCTGATTGTTGATGACAAGCTGTATCTATTAGGGGCAAGTCTGAAAGACATTGGCACAGGCCTTTGTGCTGTTACTGAAATGGCAATTGCACCAGAGGTGATATTGGAATTGGTGAAACACTGAACGAAAGCCACCAACCCAAAAAAACACTATCTTTGCCGAAAAATTCCCACTATGAGAAAAACAACGTTCATCATTCTTTTCACCACTATGACAATATTCGGGTTTTCACAGGAGGATTGGTTCGGGTTTAACCGCTTCAAGGCTGACAATGAGCGCATTGCCAAGAGCGGCGACTACCCCGAGGTGGTGTTCATGGGGAACTCTATCACCGAGTACTGGGCCCTCTACCATCCCGATTTCTTTAGCGAGCACCGCTATTGCGGCAGGGGCATCGGCGGGCAGACCTCGGTCCAGATGCTGGCGCGCTTCACCGCCGACGTCGTCAATCTCCGTCCCAAGGCGGTGGTCGTCATGGCCGGCACGAACGACGTGGCGCACAACACCTATTGGGTGGAACCCGATAGGGTGGTGGACAACATTGTGGCGATGTGCCAGCTTGCCCGCACCAACGGCATTGTGCCGCTCATCAGCTCCATCCCGCCGTGCGCCTCCTTCGTGTGGAACCCCGAGATCAAGGACGCCGCCCAAACCATCGTCTCAATCAACGAGCGCCTGCGCGCCTACGCCGAGTCCAACGGCATTGTCTATGTGGACTACCATTCGGCCCTTGCCGACGAGCATGGCGCCTTCCCCGAGAAACTCAGCGCCGACGGCTGCCACCCCAACCCCGACACCTATTTCATTATGGAGGAGCTGGTGCTGAAGGCGATAGGGGAGGCGTTGAAATAATTCAACACCCTGACCGTCGTGTGGCGAGGCACGGCCGTGCGTCTCTACATGGCAACGCCCTTGCCTTCCGTTCTGCCATTTTGTCACCATCCCCGAGTTTCAAGTTTCAAGTTTCAAGATTCAAGTCCAAAGTCTTAAGTCTAAACTCTCAAATCTCGAAACTGGCACGGAATTTGCAACATATACCGCCGTCAAAAAATGACGATAATTCTAACTTAAAATAAAAAACAGTATGAAAAACATCAAACCTTTAGCAGACAGAGTTTTAGTGAAACCTGCAGAAGCTGAACAGAAAACCGCCGGCGGCATCATCATCCCCGACACCGCCAAAGAAAAACCCCAACAAGGCACCGTCATCGCTGTCGGTCCCGGCAAAAAGGACGAACCCATGACCGTCAAGGTGAAGGACACCGTGCTCTACGGCAAATACTCCGGCACCGAAATCCAACTCGACGGCGAGACCTACCTCATCATGAAGGAGAGCGACATCTACGCAATCTGTAAATAAGGCATTAGGCATTAGGCATAAGGCAATAGGCATTAGTAATTCCAAAAAGGGCTGAAAGCCCGACCTATGCTAACCTAGGGTGAGACGAAGTCGAGCCCTAGGAATATCAAACAAGAACAAACAAAAATCCAAACAACAATGGCAAAAGACATTAAATATAACTGGGAAGCCCGCGAGGGTCTGAAAAAAGGTGTTGACGCTTTGGCCAACGCCGTGAAAGTGACACTGGGACCGAAAGGCCGCAACGTCATCATCGACAAGAAGTTCGGTGCACCGCAAATCACCAAGGACGGTGTGACGGTCGCCAAGGAAATCGAACTGCAAGAGCCCATCGAGAACATGGGTGCGCAGATGGTGAAGGAGGTTGCCTCCAAGACCAACGACCAGGCTGGTGACGGTACTACCACCGCTACTGTGCTCGCACAAGCCATCTTCAACACCGGCCTCAAGAACGTGACCGCCGGCGCCAACCCGATGGACCTCAAACGCGGTATTGACAAGGCCGTGGCCAAGGTCGTCGAGAACCTCAAGGCTCAATCTGTGGAGATCAACGACAGCCACGAGAAAATCGAGCAGGTTGCTACCATCTCTGCCAACAACGACCCCGAAGTGGGTAAGGTCATCGCCGAGGCCATGCAGAAAGTCAAGAAAGAGGGTGTGATCACCATCGAAGAGGCCAAGGGCACCGACACGTACGTGAAGGTCGTCGAGGGCATGCAGTTCGACCGCGGTTACATTTCCCCCTATTTCGTGACCGACACCGAGAAGATGGAGGCCGTCTATGACACGCCGTACATCCTCATCTATGACAAGAAAATCAGCAACATGAAGGAATTCCTGCCGATTTTGGAGAAGGTTGTCCAAACCGGCCGTCCGATGCTGATTATCTCCGAAGATGTTGACAGCGAGGCTCTTGCAACGCTCGTCGTGAACCGTCTGCGTGGCGGTTTGAAGATCGTGGCCGTGAAGGCTCCGGGCTTCGGCGACAGAAGAAAAGAGATGCTCGAAGACATCGCCATCCTGACCGGCGGTACCGTGATTTCCGAGGAGAAGGGCTACAAGCTCGAAGACGCTACCTTGGAGATGCTGGGCGTTGCCGAGAAGATCACCGTTGACAAGGAGAACACCACCATCGTCAGCGGCAAGGGCGACAAGAAGGCCATCGAGGCTCGTATCGCCATGATCAAGTCCCAGATCGAGAAGACCACTTCCGACTACGACCGCGAGAAACTGCAGGAGCGTCTTGCCAAAATGGCAGGCGGTGTGGCAGTCATCTACGTGGGTGCCGCTTCCGAGGTGGAGATGAAAGAGAAGAAAGACCGTTTCGACGACGCGCTGCACGCCACCCGTGCCGCCATCGAAGAGGGTATCATCCCTGGCGGCGGTGTCGCTTATATCCGCAGCATCGCCGGCATGAAGGGCCTGAAGGGCGAGAACGAGGACCAGCAGATCGGTATCGACATCGTGCGCCGCGCTTTGGAAGAGCCGTTGCGTCAGATTGCCGCCAACGCCGGTAAGGAGGGTTCCGTGATCGTGAACGCCGTGGCCAAGGGCAAAGGCGACTACGGTTACAACGCCCGCACCGACGAGTACCAGCACCTGGTCGAGGCCGGTGTCATCGACCCGACGAAGGTCTCCCGCGTGGCTCTTGAGAACGCCGCTTCCATCGCCGGTATGCTGCTCACCACCGAGTGCGTGCTCGCCGAAATCAAGGAGGAGACTCCCGCAATGCCGGCCGGCGGCATGAACCCCGGAATGGGCGGAATGTACTAAGATTTAAGACTTGAGACTTAAGACTTTAGACTTTAGACTTAGGACTTAAGACTTGAAACTTGAAACTTGAAACTTGAAACTTTAGGGAGTCCGCTCGGGCTCCCTTTTTTTGCCTTTATTTTGCATGTTTGTGTTGGGCGCGGCGTTGGAGGCGGGCGAGGCGGCGTTCTTCCATGCGCTGCAGGCGTTCGCGCTGGCGGTCCACACGGTCGGCGCGGCGCACCATCGCGTATTTTTCCGCCTCCGAGAGAATGTCGCCGAGAATCAGCACCTGGAACTTGCTGCGGCGGCTTTCGTCCTGCATCAGCTGGTTGAACTTGAACTGCCCGTCGCGCATGCCTTCGTCGAGGCAGGCCGCCTTGAAACGGGCGTAGGCGTTGTCGATAAGGCGGTGCGTCACAGGGGCGTGTAACCGGAAACTGGCCCGTTTGGAAGCGTATTCGATGTTGATTTGGCAGAGCAGTTCATCGACCACCTTGCCGAAATCCTCTGCGGCTGCCTGCGTCGTTTCCGGATCCTCGAACTCGAAATAGAAGTGATAGACCGACTGCTCCACGTCGGCAAAGCCCACGAAGAACTTCGTCTTTTGACCGGTTTTCTCTTCGGCCTGCCGCACCGCGTCGATGAATTGCGGCTCGTAGAGCTTCTCACCGGTGAGCGACACAATGCCGTTCACCTTGCTCACCATGTGGATGGTCGGCGTGTTCTCGAATTTTCCGCCCACCTCGATCAGGTCGTTCATGTTGTAGCGGAAAAGTCCTGCGTAGGTGGTCACGTAGGCGCAGTATCGCTTGCCCTGTTCCAGCTGGTCGATTTGCAGGAAATGCTTGATAGGGGAGTCCAGTTCCTCCTCGGCCACGAACTCATAGTAGTGCAGGTGGGGGAACATCACCGATTCAATCGTGTCGTCCAAGGCAAATCCGAAACGGCACTCGGTAGCGATGTATCCAAGTTCTTGGTAGAACGTCTGTTCGAAGTTGAAATGGTCGAGATATTTCTCCATATAGACTTTGGTGTTGCCGCATTTCCAGGTGCTGAGGATCTGGAGGCGGGGCCAATAGTCTTTCGGGAGGATGCGCCCGTTGTGCTCGTCGCGGAGTTTTCGCAGTTCGGCGGCGCGTTTCGGGTTGGGACGCATGTAACTGCGCAGTTCCTCGCGGATTTCCGGCGCGATGTCGAACTGATCACTCAACGTTCCCTTCTCGATGTCGTCAATCATCAGGTCAAGATGCTCGTCCACAGAGCGTTGCAGCTCAAGGATGGTGGAGGGGTTGGCGGTGGCCCAAAGGGTGACGTCCCAGTGCTGGATGGCCAACCGCATGAGGGTGTAGTTGCGGGCGGTGTAGTCGTCGATGGACATGACGCTGGCGGGGGCGGTGTATCGCCGTTTGATGATGCGGGGGATGTCACGCACCAGCACGCCGCTCACCGAGCCGTAGAGCGTGCCGTCGGGCGCATAGCCCTCGCACTCTTTGCCCACAATGGGGAAAATATGTCCGGCAAGAGCCAACTTTCTGTGTTTGATGAAGTTCCAAACCCAAACGTGGGACATTTTGCCGTACACGTCTTTCAAGTATTTGTGGGTCATGGGCACCCATTTGGGTTTCGATGTAGTGCCGGAGGTGGTGGCATACATCATTGGACGGCCCGGGAAGAGCACGTTGCGTTCGCCATTTTTGTGCCGTTCCACGTATGGGCGCAGGGCTTCGAAGTCGTTGGCGGGCACTAAATGCTGGAACAGGGAGAAAAATTCGTTGCTGTTGGGGGCGGCCAGTATCTGGCGGAAGTGGTGCTCCTTGCCGTAATCGGAGTTTTTGCTGATATTCAGGATCTTACGCAGCGTGTTTTCCGAAGCCAACCTTGGACGGCGAGACGCCACTCGAAGCCGAGCGGTCTGTATGCCGCCTGCAACAAGCAGCAACAGATTGATTAACAGCGGATAGTGTAATCGTTTCGCCATAGGCACCCTGTCAGGAACACTCCATTACTAATAAGAAACGGCAAAAATACATTTTTTTGTCATAGTCACGCTTTTTTAAATGAACATCGGCATTGAAATTTTTTTCAGAGAAGGCAAGATTCGTACCTGCTTTTTTTGTATTTTCGCGGCCGTTTTTAGAGTAGTAATTTTTATCCAAAACTGTTTGAAAATGACCAACAACAATGTGAAGTATGTCTACACTTTCGGCGGAAAAAAGGCCGAAGGCAAGGCTGACATGAAGAATCTTTTGGGTGGCAAGGGTGCCAACCTGGCTGAAATGTGCTTGTTAGGTCTCCCCGTTCCGGCGGGTCTGACCATCACCACGGAATGCTGCACGGCGTATTACGCCAACAACTGCCAGCTTCCCGAAGGCCTCATGGACGAGGTCTGGGCCGGTATGAAGAACGTGGAGTCCCTGATGGGCATGAAATACGACGACCCCGAGAATCCGCTGCTCGTCTCCTGCCGCTCCGGCGCCCGCACCTCCATGCCCGGCATGATGGACACCGTGTTGAACATCGGTCTCAGCACCAAAACCATCCCTGGACTTATCAAGAAAACTAACAATCCTCGTTTTGTCTATGACTCCTACCGTCGTCTCATCATGATGTACGCCGACGTGGTGATGGAGAAGGCCGAGGGCATCGAGCCTAAGAACGATGGTATCCGCAAGATGTTGGATGACAGACTTGACCAGTTCAAAGCTTCAAAAGGTTACCAGAGCGACACGGAAATCACCGCTGACGAACTGAAACAACTGGCTGAGGAGTTCAAGGCCATCGTGAAGGCTGAACTCGGCACCGAATTCCCGGATGACGCGAAGGCACAACTTGAAGGCGGTATCAAGGCCGTGTTCAAGAGCTGGGACGGCAAGAAGGCTGTTTCCTACCGCCGCATCGAGGGTATTCCGGATGACTGGGGTACTGCCGTCAACGTGCAGGCCATGGTCTTCGGCAACATGGGCGACAATTCCGCCACCGGCGTCGCCTTCACCCGTGACCCCGCGACCGGCGACAACAAGTTCTATGGCGAATGGTTGATCAATGCCCAGGGCGAGGATGTGGTGGCCGGTATTCGTACTCCCAACCCTCTTAACAACGACACCAAGAACGATCAGAACAAGCATCTCCATTCCATGGAGGAGCTGATGCCGGATACGTACAAAGAACTCTTCGAGATCCGGAATATTCTGGAGAACCACTATAAAGACATGCTCGACATCGAGTTCACCATCCAAGACGGTAAACTGTACATGTTGCAGTGCCGCGTGGGTAAGCGCACCGGCCGTGCCGCCGTCAAGATGGCCCTCGACATGCTGCACGACGGCTGGATTGACGAGAAGACTGCTGTCCTGCGTGTTCCCGCCGACAAGGTGATTGAGCTGATTCTCCCCATCCTGGATCCCACGGTGGAGAAATTGCACAAGGCCATCGCCAAAGGTCTGCCTGCAGGTCCTGGCGGCTCTGTCGGCAAGATCGCCCTCACCAGCGAGAAGGCTATGGAATACAAGGCTAAGAAGATTGCCAATATCCTCGTCCGCGAGGAGACCAACCCTGAAGATGTGGAGGGTATGCGCGCTGCCAACGGTATCCTGACCGCTCGCGGTGGTATGACCTCTCACGCCGCTCTCGTGGCTCGTGGTTGGGGTAAGTCCTGTATCGTGGGCTGCTCTGCTGTGGAAATCAATTTCGACAAGAAAGAGGTGACCATCGGCGGACACACCTTCCACGAAGGCGACACGATCTCCCTGAACGGCACGCTCGGCGCTGTCCATTCCGTGGAGATGCCCTTGATTATCCCCGAAATCGAGAAAGACCCGCTCTTCCAAGAGTTCATGGGCATTGTCGATAAATATCGCAAGATGGGTGTGCGCACCAATGCCGACACCCCGAAGGATGCCGCCAACGCTGTTCGTTTCGGCGCTGAAGGTATCGGTCTGTTCCGTATCGAGCACATGTTCTATGGCGAAGACGGCAAGGAGCCTCTCGTGAAGCTGCGCAATATGATCTTGGCCAACACTACCGAGGAGCGCAAGGCTGCTCTGAACGAGCTGGAGCCCTACATCCGCGAGGCTGCGAAGGGCACCCTCAAGGTGATGGACGGCAAACCGCTGACCTTCCGCTTGATGGATCCCCCGTTGCATGAGTTCGTCCCCTCCGAGGAAGACAAGCAGATTGAGCTTGCCAAGGAGCGCGGCATGGAGCTTTCCGAACTCAAGACCCGTATTGAGGCGTTGCACGAGATCAACCCGATGATGGGCTTGCGCGGTGTGCGTTTAGGTATCGTCTATCCCGAAATCACTGAGACCCAGTTCCGCGCCCTGTTCCAGGCCACGGCTGAGCTGATTAAGGACAACCAAGACCCGCATCTGGAAATCATGGTCCCGCTGACCATCAACGTCAAGGAGCTGCAGCACCAGAAGGCCATCGCCGACCGCGTCAAGAAAGAGGTGGAGGCGGAATTCGGTGTGGAGATCAACTACCTCTATGGTACGATGATCGAGATTCCGAGAGCTACCCTCGTGGCCGACAAGATTGCTACCGTGGCACAGTTCTTCTCCTTCGGCACCAACGACCTCACCCAGATGACCTTCGGTTTCTCCCGTGACGATGTGAACAAGATCGTCAAGACCTATACCGAAGAGGGCATCATCCCCGCCGACCCGTTCAACACCCTCGACCAGGAAGGTGTCGGTCAATTGGTGGAGAGAGGCGTCAAGCTCGGCCGTTCCACCCGCGAGAACCTCAAGTGCGGTGTCTGCGGTGAGCACGGCGGCGATCCCGCTTCTGTGGAATTCTTCTACAAGACCGGCCTGAACTACGTCTCCTGCTCCCCGTTCCGCGTGCCCGTGGCGCGTGTGGCCGCCGCGCAGGCTGCCATCAAGGCCGGGAAATAATCTTCGGATTTTATAACCCTATATAATGTTGTAGAGACGCACGGACGTGCGTCTCTACATTGTTTTAAATGGTGTTGTAGTCTGAATCGGATGACTCTTTGATTGACTGTTTTTTTGTTCATCAGAAAGAAGCGTTGTTATCAGCGGAGGGAGATTTAGATTAATATCTTCAGAATACAAGAAAATTTCACCCTACAGATATTCATATTCTCAAAAATTGTATCTTTGCATATTTAAAACGATTCGGTTGAATGAATGACATCACCCCATATCACGCGAAGTACTTTGCCCATTATCTGACAAGGAGACTGCCTGCCAATAATCTGGACAAGTTGACGGCCTCGTTGCATGATGCACAGGTGGACTTGACTCCACATCAGATTGATGCGGCATTGTTTGCGTTCAAGTCGCCCTTGTCGAATGGGGCGATTTTGGCAGATGAGGTGGGTCTCGGCAAAACGATTGAGGCGGGTATCATTCTTTCACAGCACTGGGCGGAACACAAACGTCGTCTGCTGATTATTTGTCCTGCCAACTTGCGCAAACAGTGGTCGGCTGAATTGATGGAGAAGTTTTTCATACCTTCGTGCATCCTCGAAAGCAAAAGTTTCAATGAGGAAATCGAGCGAGGGAATATGAATCCGTTCAACAGAAAGGAAATCATAATCTGCTCTTATCAGTTCGCCAAGGCGAAGGCTCCGTATCTGCACCACACTGCATGGGATTTGGTGGTCATTGATGAGGCACATCGGCTTCGTAACGTTTACAAACCCAATAACAGAATTGCCAACGCCATTAAAAACGCTCTTCTGAAACGTAAAAAGATACTTTTAACGGCGACTCCACTGCAGAACTCAATCTTGGAGCTGTACGGTCTGGTGTCCATTATCGACGATTTTGTTTTTGGGGACCTGAAAAGTTTCAAAAGTCAGTTCAGCAAGATATTAACCGAAAACGATTACCAGTTGCTGCGAAACCGTTTGCAGCCAGTCTGCAAGAGGACTTTGCGCCGTCAGGTACTGGAATACATCAAATACACCAAGCGCATTGCCATTTGCGAAGAATATTATCCGTCAGATAACGAGCAGAAACTTTATGAACTGGTGTCGTCCTATCTGCAACGCCCAAAACTGTATGCCTTGCCCAACAGCCAGCGCCAACTGATGACAATGGTGCTTCGCAAATTGTTGGCTTCGTCAACATACGCCATTTATGGGACGTTTACAGGTTTGATAAATCGATTGGAAAATATTCTTCGCCAACAGGATATTACGGCTGAATCAGAAGAACTATCGGCTGATTTTTGTGTTGATTACGACGGCCTTGACAACAATCTCGAATATTGGTTGCGCGATGAGGAAGAAGAAATGACATCGATGGTGTCCGAACCGACGTACGATGAATTACTTCATCAATTCGAAATCGAGAACATACAGAATGAACTTGCTGAATTACGCGAGTTTCAGGCACTTGCCGCCAAAATCCGCAAAAACAGCAAGGCAGAGCATCTCTTTGTCGCATTGAACAAAGGTTTTGAGGAACTTGAAAAATTGGGAGCTAACAAGAAAGCCTTGCTTTTCACCGAATCAAGGCGGACACAGGATTTCCTGTTCGAACTGTTGGAGAAAAACGGTTACCAAGGGAAAGTTGTTCTGTTTAACGGCTCCAACACTGACAAGCAATCGACGGCCATTTACAAGGCATGGTTAGAGAAATACAAGGGAAGTAGCAAGATTACCGGTTCAGCGACTGCTGACAGAAGAGCGGCCATCGTGGAACATTTCCGCGACAATGCCACCATTATGATCGCCACCGAAGCCGCCGCCGAAGGCATCAATTTGCAATTTTGCTCCCTGGTGGTAAACTATGACATGCCTTGGAATCCGCAGCGCATCGAGCAGCGTATCGGGCGTTGCCATCGTTATGGACAAAAGCACGATGTGGTGGTGCTCAACTTCCTCAACAAGCGCAATGCCGCCGATGTGCGCGTCTATGAACTCTTGGACGAAAAATTCAAACTGTTCAGCGGGGTGTTCGGTGCCAGCGATGAAGTGTTAGGCAGCATCGGCAATGGTTTAGATTTTGAGAAAAGAATCTCGCAGATTTATAACGAATGTCGTACAACAGAAGAAATAGAAAAGGCTTTCGACCAACTCCAGGAAGAGCTACGTGCCGAGATTTCCGATAAAATGTTGAAAGCCCGCTCTGCCTTGCTTGAGAACTTCGACGAATCGGTGAGCGAAAAACTGAGACTGCATCTTGCCCAAAGTATTTCAAACCTCAGTCTTTTTGAAAAACGCTTATGGGATTTGACTCGCTATGCTTTGAGTGGACAAGCCTCGTTTGATGAGGAGACGCATTCGTTTGTCATGGGCGACGGGGAATCCTATTGCATGGTGGTACCTAAAGAGGGCGAGAAGAAAAGCGATGTCGCGCTTCCCGACCATGCGCAGATTTACCGTGCAGGACATCCTTTGGCGCAAAAGATTTTGAACGATTGCAGACAGTTAACGTTGCCGTCGCATGAAGTGGTTTTCGACTATACGAACACGCCTGTCAAGGTGGCGTTGCTTGAGCAGCAGATTGGAAATTCGGGATGGATGCGGGTGGACAAATACACCATAGAGGCCTCGGAACCGGAGGATTATCTGCTCATTTCTTGTTTTAATGACGCTGGGGACCAGATTCCCTCAGAAGTGGCCGAAAGGATGTTCTCACTCCATGCGCAGGAAGGAAAACGGGCTTTAATGGGCGATGAAATTGCCGCCGTTATCGAGTGCGACCTGCAACAGCAAAAGGAAGAAGCCAGAAACGAGAACGAGGAGCGCAACCGCCAGTTTTTCGACACGGAAATCGAGAAACTCAACCATTGGGCCGACGATGTGAAGTTGGGGTTGGAGCGTGAAATCAGCGACCTTGATGCGGAAATCAAGCTCCGCAAGTCGGAGGCGCGGAAAACGAGTCGCCTGGAAGAAAAAGTCGCGGCGCAACGCTTGGTGAAAGACCTTGAAAAGCGCCGCAGCGAGAAACGTCGCAATCTGTTTGATGCACAAGACGAGATTGACGCGCAGAAAGACAAACTTTTTGACGAAGTGGAAAAGACCCTGATGCAGAAAGGTATCAAAGAGGAAACATTGTTTAATTTAAGATGGAGGATAGTGTAATGACATTAGAAGAATTTGTATTTGACGTGTCGTTGTATCAAAAAATTGATGCGACCAATGGGTATAATGTTATTATTGAACATCTAAAAGCTGGGTCTCGTCAAACGACGATTGATGGATATAATCCTATTCGAAAGAAAGATTCTACTTTTTATTTGGTAAAAGGACTAGGAAATTTGAAAGAAATAGAAATAGGGCTAGATCCATTTTCATACTATCACGATGTATTTATGGAAGTTGATGTAAAAACTGTCGCTTTTCTATGTCAACGTTATTATGACAAGATAACCATAGTTGTTTTTCATGATCCCAAAAACTCAATTTTAATGAAAGTTGGCCAATTTCCATCTGTTGCAGACATTCATATCGGGCAAGTGAAGCAATATGATAAAGTGTTGGAAAAACCGATTTTGAAAGAGTTTACAAAAGCCATCGGTCTTGCTGCTAATGGTGTTGGAATAGGTTCGTTTGTTTATTTAAGAAGAATATTTGAGAATCTAATATATGAAGTGCTCGAAGAGGCAAAAGACCTAATAGATATAGAAGCATTCAAAACCCAGAGAATGGACGAGAAAATCGAAACTCTCAAAAACTATCTTCCGCCTTTTATTGTAGAGAACAAACAAATATACGGGATTTTGAGCAAAGGGATTCACGAATTGGAAGAAGAAGAGTGTTTGGCTTACTTTGATTGTATGCGAAATAGCATAGAATTAATACTAAACGAACGATTAGTTCAGATTGAAAAAAAGAAAAAAGAAGAACAGGTTAAGAAAAGTATTCAAGAGATTGCATCAAAGATAAAGAAATAACTATGTCCCAAAATAAACTACAAAAATTAGAACTCACTTGGATTGGCAAGGACGATGACCGCGAAGCCATTGAGCCGCGTATCCTCATTGAAGACCCGAAATACAGCTACGGCGACACCGAAAGCGGAAATATGCTCATCCATGGAGACAACCTTTTGGCGCTGAAGGCTTTGGAGCAGCAATACTCCAACTCCATCAAGTGCATCTATATTGATCCACCTTACAATACAGGTGCTGCTTTTGAGCATTATGATGACGGAGTAGAACATTCAATTTGGTTGTCCTTAATGCGCGAAAGATTGGAAATTATCCATAACCTATTGGATAAAACAAATGGTTCATTGTGGATTTCGCTTGATGACAACGAACAAGCCTATTGTAAAGTGCTTTGCGATGAGATCTTTGGAAGGAAAAATTTTGTGGCTAATGTGATTTGGGAGAAAAAGTACTCTCCCCAAAATGATGCGAAATGGCTTTCGGATAGTCATGATTTTATTTTGGTGTATGCAAAAAACAAGGAAACATGGCGTCCGAATTTATTACCTCGTTCAGAGGAAATGAATAGTAGGTATAAGAATTTGGACAATGACCCAAGAGGCCCTTGGAAGACAGCGGATTTTTCTGTTAGAACATATAATGCCAGTTGTGATTATCCGATTACATTGCCAAGTGGCAGAATAGTCACTCCACCGGAAAGTAGAGCTTGGGTGTCAAGCAAAGAGCGTTTTGCGGAACTAGTAGCAGACAATAGAATTTGGTTCGGGAAAGATGGGAATAGTGTTCCTGCTGTTAAGAAGTTTTTGTCAGAGGTCAAGCAAGGCATGACCGCTATGACAATTTGGAAATATACAGAGGTAGGTCACAATCAAGATGCAAAAAAGGAAGTTAAAGCATTTAATATAGATGATGTTTTTGAAACTCCCAAACCAGAACGCCTTATAGAGCGTGTCCTCACACTGGGCAGCAACCCCGGCGACCTCGTTCTCGACAGTTTCCTCGGTTCGGGCACCACGGCGGCCGTGGCGCAGAAGATGGGCAGGAGATACATCGGCATTGAGTTGGGCAACCATGCCTACACCCATTGCTATCCGCGCCTGAAGATGGTCACCGACGGCACCGACCAAGGCGGCATCAGCAAGGCGCAGAACTGGAAAGGCGGCAGCGGCTTCAAATTCTATGAGTTGGCCCCAAGTCTGCTGAAGCAAGACAAGTTCGGCAACCTCGTCATCAACAAGGAATACAACGCCGACATGCTGGCCGCAGCCATGGCCAAGCAGGAAGGCTACACCTACCAGCCCGACACCGCGCTCTACTGGAAACAGGGCCGCAGCTCGGAGCACGACTACATCTACACCACCACGCAGTTCCTCACCGTGGAAAGCCTTGACGCCATCAGCGATACCATGCAGGAGGACGAAAGCCTTCTCATCTGCTGCACCGCCTTCCAAAAAGAGTGCACTACACATCATCCCAACATAACCGTAAAGAAAATCCCGCAGATGCTCCTCGGCCGCTGCCAGTTCAACAAAGACGACTACTCCCTCAACATCATTGACATGCCTAAATTGGATGTCGAATCTGACGAGGACTTCCAGGAAGAAACCCCAATCATCGAAAAAGAGAATAAAGAAATACAGACTTCGTTATTTTGAATAATCAACAAATAAACAGAAATATGAATTACTTCATCAAAAACATCCACATCAATAAATTGTTCCATTTAGAGAACTTCGACATTCCAATAGCGAATGAGAAATACCCGCATCTTATCATTACCGGCAAGAATGGAAGCGGAAAGACGGTACTGTTGAATGCAATTGCTGATTTTTTTAATGTTGTCAAAAACAAGAAAAATTTGAGTTTCTTATCGTATTCTCAGAAGCTCAACGAGTTGAATAAAAGTCTTTTTTCCTCACGAGACAAGAATGAGGAAATGCAAGTGAAAGAAGTGTTAAATACTTATTCGCATTTGGCAGAAGAATTGTATAGCAGAGTTGATGTTCAATTTAAAGATGCAGGTTATATTTTAGAAAAGTATAGTGAGCAGAATTTCATCTTTGCATTCTATCAGGCGCACAGAAAAGTTCAAATGTCGGAACCAAAAAATCCTACAAAACCTCAATATGACAAAAAAGGAAATATTAAGGATACTGCTACAAGTCAGTTCTTAAACTTTTTATCCGACTTGAAAATCCAAGAGGCATTGGCTCGTAACGAAAAACAATATGATGACGCAGATGTAATTAACGAATGGTTTGTGGATTTTGAAAAACTGCTTCAACTGATTTATCAGGACGATAATATGAAACTTGAATTCAATTACAAGGACTATAGTTTCAAGATCTGCACAGAGGGCAAGAAGTTTAAGTTCACTCAATTGTCAGATGGCTTTGCTGCCGCATTGGATATTGTGGCCGATTTGATTTTGAAAATGCAAGAAGATAATGCTTTGACGAGAAGTTATCAAAAAGAAGGCATTGTGCTCATTGATGAAATAGAGACACATTTACATTTGGAGTTGCAGAAAATCATCATGCCATTATTGACCAAAGTATTCCCCAATATCCAATTCATTATCACAACCCATTCTCCGTTTGTTTTGAATTCTATGCAGAATGCGGTGGCGTATGACTTGGAACATAGGAAACCTATTGAAGACTTGTCAAATTACTCGTATGAAGCGTTAGCAGAAGGCTACTTTGGTGTTAGCACAGAATCAAGCACTGTAGAAATGCGCCTCAATAGACTTAAAGAGTTATTGGAACAAAAAGAAAGGTCAGATTCGGACAAAAACGAAATAAGACTTCTGATAACCGAATTAGATAAAGTATCTGAAGCAGTTTCTCCAGATTTGGTTGGAGAATACATTAGTCTTAAATTAAACAATGTCAATGTTATTAAGGAGATCGTGAAATGATTCGAGAAGCAAAATCGTCAGTAAATCCTTCTTCATTGTCTGCACAAAATAGATATGATGGTCCCGATGTGGTAGAGCAATTGTTTACGGACCATCATGGAAAATGCTATTTATGTGAACTGAAAGCCAAACAGCATTTTGAGGTGGAACATTTTAAAAGCAAGGAGAACTTTCCAGAATTGAAATATGAATGGACAAATCTGCTTTTATCAGATGGATATTGCAATGGAAAGAAAAGCAAGTCTTTTGACAACATATTAAATCCTAATATCTATAACATCGAAGATATTATAGAACAACGTATTGATTCGAAAAATAAGAAAGCTCTTTTTAAAACATCAAATACTTCAGTTGAGGCGAAAAAAACAATTGAATTGCTGAATCGTCTTTATAATGGAACCCATGCACCAAAACTTAGAACAAAGCGAGAGGATAAATTTTATAAAGAAGTTGAAAGGGTAATAAATGCATTCAACATTACATTGTTCAATTATCAGTTTAACACTAATCCACAAACAGAAAAAGCAGTTAGAGATGAGCTTGCGATAGACAAAGAATTACTTGGATTCAAATATTGGATAATCAAAGACAACCCGGATTTATATGCGGTTTTCGCCCATGACATAATTTGGAATAAAGCAGTATGAACCCAACAGCCAACAATATCAAGCAGCGCATGTCGCTTCGCGAGCCTTTGGGCAAGGCACTTGACGTAATCGTGAAACTTACAGACGAATTATCTTTGCAGAAACCAGAACCCCAAGGGAAAGGCGATTTCCTAAAAGCTGAAATGGCGAAAGTGAAGAAAATCTGTTCCCAGTGCAAGGATTTCGAACGTGATTTCCCGTCGTTTGCATTTTCAATTGCCACGGGCATAGGAAAAACAAGGCTGATGGGTGCTTGCATTGCATATTTGTATTTGAAGAAAGGCATCCGGCATTTCTTCGTTTTGGCGCCTAATCTGACTCTTTATCAGAAATTGATTCGAGACTTTGGAGACCCGTCCTATGAGAAATATGTTTTCAAAGGCATATCTGAATTTGTACACAATGAGCCTGTTGTGATTACGGGAGATAACTATGATAAAACGGGAACATTGTTTTCTGAAAAGGAAATACAAATCAATGTATTCAACATCTCAAAATTTAATTCTGAAAGTAAAGAGGGTAAGAAAGGAACTCCCAAAATGAAGCGATTGTCCGAGTATCTTGGTCAGTCTTATTTTGATTATTTGGCATCTTTGGATGATTTGGTTATTCTGATGGATGAAGCACATCGTTATCATGCTGATGCTTCTCGCAATGCCATCAATGAATTGCAGCCCATTTTGGGATTGGAAATGACAGCCACACCATACGATGAAAAAGGCAAGTCATTCAAGAACATTGTGTATGAGTACAATCTGGCTGAAGCGCTGGCAGAAGGCAAATACGTGAAAAATCCGACCATCGCCAAACGTAGGAATTTCGAGAAGAAAGATCAAACGCCAGAGGAGTTAGATGTGTTGAAATTGGAGGATGCCATCAGTGTACATGAACATACTAAACTGCATCTGGAATTATATGCGAAAGAAAATAATGTCCCACAAGTAAAACCCTTTATTTTAGTAGTTTGCAAGAACATACAACATGCTAACGAAACCGTTGATTTGATAGAAAATAAAATCTATGATGGCAAATACAAGGGTAAGGTTTTGCAGATTGACAGTTCCACGAAAAAGAACGAAGAAATTGACCAACAGTTTGTTTCGTTGGAAGACCCGAAGAACCAAATTGAAATTGTAGTTCATGTCAATATGCTGAAAGAAGGTTGGGACGTCACCAATCTCTACACCATTGTACCACTACGTGCCGCTGATGCCATAACATTGGTTGAACAGACCATCGGGCGCGGCTTGCGCCTTCCCTATGGAGGCAAACGGACAGGAAATGCCGAAGTTGACAAGTTAACCGTCATTGCCCATGAGAATTTTGACGAAGTCATTAATAGAGCGAAAGATCCAAATTCATTACTTAACAAACTGAGTTATATCGAATTGGACGACAATGATTTGAAACCCATTTCAGGCCAAATTGTCAAAGGAAAGACTTCAATACAGGAAAAACTTGACCAAGAAAGACAAAAAGCGGAAATTGAACTTGACAAAGCCAAAGCCAAGGCGATTTACGATGCTCGTGTAGCCGTGTGGGATGCCATTCCCAAGATGAACACCGTGGTGAAGAACAAGGAGGAGTTGTCAAAACCTGAAAACATAGAAAAGCTAAAAGACATTACAGAACGTAGTATCAGGGAAAAAGCAAAGGAATCCAATCCTTTATTTGCTGAAGAGGAAGCGGAAAGTCAAATTCGGGAAGTGATGCCGGTAATCAATCTCGTAGTCCAAGATTATATTGACAACATCATAGAGATTCCCCGTGTAGTTGTTGAACAGCCAAAAGCAACCGCCGTTTTTCATCATTTTGACTTGGACACTTCAGAAGGTTTTTCATTTCCCGAATTAAACAATGAAATTGTCCGTATGGGATTGAAGGACAATGAAGTTGAAGTACTGACTGCTATCTCAAGTGGATATTTTGATGACCCATTGAAAGAAATTGTTGCCCAGTTGATGAATTTTGAGGAGGTGGATTACGATGAAAACGCCGATTTGCTATTTCATTTGGCGGGTCAAGCAATTGAGGCAGTGAGGAAGCAAACGCAAGAGGGGAACGATGTCGCCAACAAAGTGCATCAATTCAAAATGGCGATTGCCACCCGGATTTATAACCAAATGAAAGAACATTTCACTTTGGAGAAGAAAGGTTATGCAAGTTCCAAAGTGCTTCCATTTGTGGAATTGTTGCCGCAACATTTAACAGAAGAAACATCATACGGTTATAGGGATTACCGACTTCCGTTTGCCAACAACCAAAAATCCTTGGTGAAGAAATACATCTTTACAGGTTTTATGAAATCTTATTATTTGAACTACAAATTTGATAGCTCAACAGAATTGGATTTTGCCTTTTTACTTGAAAACGACGATAATATACTGAAATGGCTCCGTCCAGTTCCAAACCAGTTCAAAATCTATTGGGGGAATGGAACTCATTTGTATGAACCTGATTTTGTGGTAGAAACAAAAGACAAAATCTACATGATTGAAACCAAGGCTGAAAAAGATATGAGCAATGAGGATGTGACAGAGAAGAAAAGGGCAGCAGAGGAGTATTGTCGCGTGGTCTCAAAAGCGACAACAAAACCTTGGCTATATGTTTTAATACCACATGATGCAGTGATTAGAACGAAACAGTTTGAGTTTATAATCAGTTCCTTATAGTTCTCAAGACAAGTGACTACACAAGGAATGCTATACTGAAAATCAAATCGTTTTTATTTGTATAGCAAAAGGGAATGTTTACAAATGCCACCATCAAAGTGAATGAGGAACAATTACGATTCAATTTGCGGCTGTTAGGGCACGATATTGTGGAAATGTAATTTGTAATTCACCTCCCCCCCCCCCCAAGTTGAAGGCGAATTCTCTATATCTGAAAAGCTACACTTGTATAGAGGATGTCCACCATTGGGTTGCTGATTAGCGGAAGAAAAGACTCCAATATGCGTTAGAGATGCATAAGGCAGACATTTCGCAGATGGTGGGTGAAATGTGCAAACAGCAATTTCTGGAATCTACGGGACGCGGAAGGGGAACTACGTATCATGTATATGGCGTTGACATGCCTCAAATGGGCAAGGTTGCAACCTCGGACGATAATATTGCTCTTAATATGGATAGTTCAAAGAGTAATATTGATAACTCGAAGAGTAATATTCCAGAGGGAGAAGAGTAATATGGAAACCTCAAAGAGTAATATTGATACCTCGAAGAACAATATTACGGTCATTTCCCGACCTTCAACGGCAAATATATCGTGAACGTGCTGCCCTTGCCCTCCGCGCTCTGCACCTCGATGCGGCCGCGGTGGAGCTGCACAATCTTCTTCACGTAGCCCAGACCAAGGCCGTAGCCCTTGACATTGTGGATGTTGCCGTGTGGAACGCGGTAGAAGTTGTCGAAAATCTTCCCTAACGCTGTCTGCGGGATGCCGATGCCCTTGTCCGACACCGACACGATGAAGTGCTTCTCGTCCGAAAGCGTGTTCACGAGGATTTCAGGACTCTCGGTGGAGTATTTGATGCCGTTCTCGATAAGGTTGGTGAGCGTGTTGGTGAGGTGCGTGCGGTCGCCGAAGATCTGGTGGCGGTCGGCGTTCAACGCGACACTCAACGTGCCGTTCGAGGAGTTGACTAACAGCGCGAAACTGTCTGTCACCTTTTGGATAAGCTCGTGCATGTCAAGGAGTTCCACGTTCATCTTGATTTGCCCCTTGCGTAGTTGCGCCGTTTCCAACACGGTGGTGACCATATCCTTGAGGCGATTGTTCTCATCGTTGATGATTTCCACGTAGGATGCCCGTATATCCTTGTCCTCCAGCATGGTAGGGTCGGCGAGCACCTCGCAGGCGAGCGAGATGGTGGCGATGGGGGTCTTGAACTCGTGCGTGACGTTGTTGATGAAGTCGTTGGTCACGTCCTGCGTCTTCTTCTGCCGGTAGAGCGAGTAGAGCGCGACGAATGCGACCGTGAAGGTGATGATGAAGAAGATGAGGATCATGGCGATGACGTTGCTCATACGCTTGAAGACAATGCCGCGCACGGTGGGGAAGTAGATGATAAGGTAGTGCGGCGAGCTGACTTTCTCGTTGTA
>Ga0310696_10002985_pt1 | contig 21597 bp, 18 predicted proteins | sample AusTroGonzalo_MG_4_FD_203885 | JGI IMG/M metagenome (GOLD analysis project Ga0310696, IMG submission 203885) | Bovine rumen microbial communities from tropical cattle in Woodstock, Queensland, Australia - Gonzalo_02 (v2) (version 2) | ecosystem: Host-associated > Mammals > Digestive system >...
AAGGATATAATGATGCAGCGGAGGCTTTGCCTCCGCCCGACAGCTTCCGCTGTCGGCACAGGACAAGGGGGCGGCTACCGCCGTCGGAAGCATTGAGAGAATAGCGGAGATTGCTCATGAATAGACAGTTGCTTGTCATTTGCATGCTGTTGTCGATGTTGATGTTGCAAGCAAAGCCAGTTCACGTGGCGTTGCTTGGCTCGCCTGCGCAACTGGTTGATTTGCTGCAGGCGAAACTTTCCGAATCGAAGGAACTCACTTTGCTTGAGCGCAGGGAAATCGACAAGATCATGCAGGAGAGAAAACTGGCCGAATTGTCGTGGGAGAATTTGTCTAAAGAGTTTCCGCATACGGATGTATTTGTCATCCTGTCGGAAAACGGCAAGGAGAAGAGTGGCCGTGTATTGTCGTTCAACGCGAAGAACGGCGCCAGATTGATGGACATGTCATGGCATGGCAATCCATACGAACATGTGATTCGGATGGCGGGGGATGTCCAAAGCGCGGCTGTCAAGCCGACGATGGAAGGCGTCCGCTATTTGGCCATGACGGAAGCGCGGTTCGTTAATGTTATGAATCCCATGAAGGGAAAATGCGTGGAATGGCAGCAGTTGTTCGAACAGAACTTGTTGCGGCAGAACGAGATTCAGTTGTTTGAGCGTGAAAGACTGGACAAGGTGCTAGCGGAAAGGCGGTTGACGGAAGAGAGCCATGAATTGAGCAGTTCCGGCCATCTGGTCGGTATTGAATTTGAAGGACGTGGACGGGCGGATGAAATCCATTGTAAAGTGATTTGCATGGATGTGACTGGCAAGAAGCAATTTGCAGTGGAGGCCAAAGACATCTTGATGGCATCAGAGAAAACGGCGGCGGAATTGGCTGTCCAGTTCAATCAGGCATTGACCAAGGCGGTCATCGACATGGCGGTGGAAGGAAAAGACCGCAAGGTGGAGGCGGCGAAATATTTCAAGATATACAATACATACACGATGTCTAAATACTCATCTGGCGTACGGAAGAATCCGTGGGCGCTCGCGGCGGCCGTGGCGCTTGATCCCGACAATCCGGTTTACCGTTATCAGGAATTGGTTGTTTATAATTTGGGGCCTTATCCAGAAAATGAACAGTGGCTCGAAAAGGCTAATTCCGTTTGGGAGCTGGCGTTCCAATTCAGACGTGACTTCCCTGATATCCATGTTGATTATCTTCCGCATTTGACCATTTGGCGAATGGCGAGTGCCGTTGGCGAATTACGAACGAAAATTCAATGGCACAAGGAGCGAGGAGATGAGGAAATCGTCAAGGAATTGAGCAGGAATCTTGTGGATTTGGATAGATTCTATCGCAAATACAAGCCGTATGTCATGGAGGATTTTCTGCGGCAAGGAGAACGGGTTGTTTTTAAAGATGACAGAGTGAATCCAACAGGTTTTACCAAGAGTTTGTCCGATGCTGTCTTTCCGCTTGTTAATCTATATTATAGATATGGTTTCTATGTGGATGAAAAGGAACGGATGAACGATTATCTCCAGGCTCTGAATTCATGGTTGAAACCGGAGAATGCCGAGAAACGCATTTGCGGGAACAAAGTGGTTTTGTTTCCACTGCCATGGGAAGCCTTGACATCCGCGGCTTGTCTGGAAGTTTTTTTGAAATTTGCGGAGGAGAACAAGTTGGTTGAAAAACTGATGGCATATCAAGCAAAAATTCAAAAAAATACAGGAAAGGAAATACAAGAGGGTTTTTTGCTGGATTTCTTTATCAAAGCGATCGTTGCAGAGAAACCGGAGGATGCCAAGGCACTTGCCAGGCAATTTCTGACCAACGTGCGGAAAAACAGCCCGTCGTTTTTCAAGGATGGCAGCCATGACTATGAACGTTATTACCTGACATCAAGTCCTTTCATTGCGGTTGCACGAAAACATGGCCTGTCGGAAGATTTCGTCTTGGAATGCCTCAAAAACGAGATGCCGTTGTCGTCGAAAAACAAAAAGCCCATAGACGTTGAGAATATCATTCAAGAAGTCACTTCCTCACATGGCAGCGATGAAAGCATGAAGAAACTGATGCCGTATGTCCCTCAGATTAAACAGGATGTCATGAAATACATGACAGATCAAGGATATTATAACTTGCTGGTATGGATGGCTCAGACAATATGGGAGACTGGCAGGGTGGTTTCGGTCAGAGAACAGGTCCAACCATCTGGGGTGGTGCAGAAGATTTACATTAACGATCCGAATGATTTGCATACTCTCCTGAGGCCTCTCCAGGAGGAGTTCTTCAAAGCCGTCAATGAAAATGCGCATTTGACATATGGCCGATATGCAGAGCTTCTCAAGACAACAGGCAACATTGGTCTTCATCAGGCATGCCGTGACGGCGACAATCTGTTGTTGCTGTTGGAACGGATTGGTAGCAGGCCATTTCAAACGAAACCTAATAGCATGTTTATTGCCTCCCTACATCCTGATTTGACCGCCGATATCATTTTGGATTCAGTTGTTGACTTGTCGGACAGAAACAGTGGGCCGGAGTATCCGAGACGAGCCCCTCATTTGGGCGGAATACGGAATGGTTGCCAGTTGGCATGCAATCCGTCGTACATTGTGTTTGGATACCAGTCATCCCTATGGGTTTTGGATAGAAAAGCGAACGTCATCATTTCGAAGATCCAAATTCCCGAAACCAGAGATTTTGAAATAGCCGTGACGAACGAAAGATTGTATATTTTAAGTTATACGAGTTTGATATCCATGAACTTGCAGGGGGAGGACAGACAGGTAATATTCGATATGGAACGGTTGGACGTACAGTCGGAACTGGATAGAAAAGGGCGTGCATCAGGTTTGCAACTACTTCCGGATGGCCGTCTTATGTTTCTGGGAAGCTCCATGCAGCAAAGCAAATCCAATTCAAAAGAGAAGAGCATTGTGCAAATATGGACATGCAATGCGGATGGATCTGGATTAAAAAGCTGCATTCAGCTTCCATTTGGCAGGTTCTATGGCATATATGATGGAGGCGAAGGACCGTTGCTTTCATCCTATTCCAATCGTGATAACTGTATTGTTTATCAGATTGATGTGGATAAAAAGGAGCTGACCATGATTGCCCAGACTCCCAAGACAATATTCAACCATTATCGTCTGCCTTTCAGGTCTCCTTATTCCAGTTATCCGTATATTGATCAGTTCATTGTGAAAAACGGCTGGTTGTTTCAAGGCCACTTCTTTCCGCTTTGTGTCAATATTTCAGCCCCTGAAAAGTCTCCATTCCTCTGGCTTCCATTTACATACAAGATGCTGTCAATTGGAGATCATGTCATGTTCATGAGAAACAACAGCTGGTTTCTGGTGGATACAAAAGAGATGGGCAATGAAGAATAACAGACGAAACAGCTTGGTCATGATGGTAGCGGTTCTGTTACTGTGGCCGTGTGTCGCGCAGGCCAATGCGGGAACGCCGTTGCTTTGGGGGGAGTTCCTTCATCTGACCGGAGGCAATGTGCTGATTGGTTTTGTGGAAGGGGTGTTGCTATACAAGCTGTTCAAATTGGAAAGGAGAGGGAGATGCATCGAGACAATGGTTTTAGCCAATTTCTTTTCCGCTTGGATTGGTTTCTTAGGGTTGCAAATATTCAGCGAGTTTGTCATTCCATGGACGATTGAAAATGTGAAAAGCTATCTTTTCCTGTTGGTTATCGCCTGCTGGTTGGTTAGTGTATTGTTAGAGTATCCGTTTGTGATGTTTATTTTCGGATGGAAGAAATGGCAGTGGACAAAGGCTTTGAACGGATCGCTTGTCGTTCAAACCATTTCCTACATGGTGTTAGTGGGATGGTACCTGCTATGCGGCAGCAGTACATTGCTGACGCGATGCACCGTCGTGAAGGCGGCTGACATCAAGCTTCCCGAAAGCATTTGCATCTATTATTTTGCGAAATCGGATGATGCCGTTCACCGTTTGCATGTCGGGCAGGATGACGATATCGCCATCGCCAAGCCGGACATAGATATCCATAATCCCGTGCGGGCAAAACTGGTGGCCATGACAGACGGTCCTAAAGACACGATGGCATCATTGAAAATCATCGTTGTCGATGACAGAACAACATATAGAAAGCCTAGAATCGGCACTGTTCTGCCGAATTTCGCGGAGGCTGGCAAGGCCTTGCTGGAACTTCCGGATGATCGGGGAGTATATTGTCATTATGAATGGCAGTGGATTGGCAGAACATTGGGGGCGGCGAAAGACTCCGATGTGCGTTTCAAGGCAGGATTCTGGCCTCAGCAAGGCATGTACTTGATGGAGCGTGAGAAATCGCCTGAAGACAAACTCAATTATGATCAATATGGGTTTGCGTGGGGTGAATGGACATACGGCAAAAAGTTGATAGCTTTGGAGATGCCGTTTTTGAGATGGACCATCCGCAACATCATCCATTTGCCTGGGGATTTCATTTTGTTCGAATTGCACGATGACCAGATATGCCTGTTTGATTACAAGACGATGCGCATTGCGCTTGTAGCGAGAGGTTTCGGGGCGACGGCGGTGGTGGAGTGACGTTATTATGCCCCCCGCCGTGAAGGGCGGGGGGATGAATGCGTCAGTATTTCGCCTTGCCTTCCTTGAGCAGTTGTTGGAAATTCGGCCGAAACAGAAGATTATGTTTTTTCATGGCGCGTTTAGCATCTTTTTCATATTGTAATAATGTTTCTACGCCATCATGAGTGAATTCAATAGCTTCCAGGCATCTGTCACCGTAAGGATTGACAAACGCGTTTCCCCGCATGTACAGCCTGTTCCCGTCAATGGCGGCCCCCTCCAGCTCTATCCGCGCATACATTCCACAGTCGCGGATTCTGACATAGAGGAAACGCCCCTTGAGTTTCTGCTCGTCCCCTTCCTTCAGGGCAAGCGACAGTTCTGGCATATATCCATCTGCCGGTGCCTCGTACAGTTTTTCCCCCAGAAGTTGAATGCCGGCGTTTTCCCCTCCGGGGCGCAGAACCACCGTCCAAGTTTTTGTTGCCTCGTCGTACTCCCCTGTTATCTGGACATCGGGGAAGACCTCCTTGCTTTCCCTTTCATTCCAGCTTATGCGCCCTCTGACTGCAAAATCGTACGCGCTCCATTTTTCTGGTTTACGTACCAGAAGCTCCAGTCCGAACTGGCTTTCATATAGGAAGATTGCCTCAGGGTTTCTTCGCCTGATGCGGAACACGACGGGGCTGTCCTTGTCGGGATGGTGGAGGGCCGTGCGGCTCCGCCGGAAATCAGCGCGGATGGCTTCCTCCGCCTGTAGATGTCTTGTGAACTCATAGCCTTTCAGACTGACATTCCTAAATGTTAATATGGACGCGGGCAGGCCATGGATGGAGAAACGCCCGTCTTTCCCCGTCTTGACACTCCCCTTGGTGACAATGGGCACGTACAGGGCGGCCCGGTGTATCTCGTATTCCACTTTCGCCCCTGGAACGGGGTTGTCGTCCTGGTCGAGAAGTAGCCCGTAGTATCTGACTATCGTTTCGTCTCCCCAAGCCCTCTCCAGCCATTCTGACGCACGGTCGCCGTATACCTCTACACTCAGTAAAAGGTGGCTTACGGCTATCAACAGGATGAATCGTAGGATGGCTGTGTGGTGATGCATGGTTACACCTGTTATCTGCCGCCGTTTTCGGGGAGGGCATCAGAACTCCATTTTGTGTTCTTTTATCAACTGCCTGAAATCTGGACGGGGAGCCAGTTTGTGCGTTTCCATGGATGATTCTGCTTCTTCCTCGAAACTTTGGTATAACTTGAAGAACCCCTTGCGGAAATGGATGGATTCCAGGCATCTGTCACCGTAGGGATTGATGAAGGTAATACCTTCCAAGATAAACGTTTTGTCTTGTGAAAGGGCATTTGTAATATCAGCTCTTGCGAACATTCCTTTATCTCTCAGGCGAAGGTAGATATGCTTGACCGGCAGTTCTTCCGAATACTTGAATGTCATCGTGACTTCTTTGGCATAGCCGTCCTCGGGGGCTTCATACAGCTTCTTGTCCAGAATCTGGATACCCGCGTTTTCGCCATTTGTCTTGATGGTCACTGTCCATTCTTCCTTTTCTTTGTCATTGACACCTGTCATCTCAAGGTCGCAGAAATAAAAACTGTCTTGTCTTCTGCTGAAAGGTATTCTATCTCCGCATCGCAAGTCAAGGCCACACCATGGGATTTCGGCTTTTGCATTGACCTGTAACCAAAAGCGCTTTTTCAGGAGGAAGACGGCCTCTGGCTGCTTTTTCCTAATCGTAAAGATTACAGGTGTGTCCTTGTCAGGGTGGTGGCGGATTGCTTCATTGTAGAACGTACTGTACGTGAAAGACTTTAAATTCTCTGTCCAAGTGTATTCATAGCCGTCCAATACTGCGTCCTTGATAAAAAGTTTGGCTCCCATGACGATATGGATTTCAAATGTCCCGTCTTTTCTGGTCCTGACAAAACCGCTGCTTGATATCGGGGCTAGAAGCCCATAGCGGTCCGCCTGGTACTTCACTTTGACGTTCGGCACGGGATTTCCGTCCTGGTCTAGCATCTTCCCATAGAAGTCCATTTTCGTCTCTGACTTCTTGAGTTTTTCCAGGCGATCTATAGATTGTGACATGACTGGGATTAAGTGTGACATTAAACAGAAAAATGAAATGAACAAAAACTTCATAATAAAAACTCCATTTTAATCTTCTTGTTCAGTAATTCCGCAGCCTTTTCAGGGCGTCCTCCATCTCGCCGGCTTCAAGGGATGACAGACGAAAAATGAACGCAACGGCCAGCAGGATAAATAATAATATGTGTATTTGTTTAGGCATGATTGTTCCTGTTTCCCGCCATCAAATGGCACGGGGGATGAATGTGTCAGTATTTCATCTTTCCGTCTTTGACCCACTGCTCGAATGGCGGGCGTGGTGCGAAACGCTGTTCTTTCATTGCTTTCCGTGCCTCCTTGAAGCATTTTAAAAGCAACTCGCCGCTTTCGTCGGAACTGACATAGACGAGATCCTCCAGACTCCTGCTCCCGTAGGGGTTGATGACGGTTCTGCAGGAGAAATACACGCCCTTCTCCGACACGCTGCCATTCTCCACGTCGAGCCGGGCGTACATGCCGCAGTCGCGGAGGCGCAGGTAGAGGTGCTTCAGCGGCGGCTTGTCCGAATATTTGAAAGTCAAGGTAACTTCTTTCGCGTAGCCGTCAGCAGGCGCCTCGTAGAGCAGCTTGTCGGACATTAGGACGCCCGCGTTCTCACCGTTCATTTTGATTGTCAGAGCCCATTCCTTCTTTTCCGCGTCGTGCCCCCCCGTGACCTCGTAGTCACGGAAATAGCCGGGCTCGGGGGCGGCCGGCGCGGTCCATTCCCTGCACGAGGCGACGTCCCATCCGAACCAGCTTATGTTTTTCGGAGCGGACAGCAGGATGGACGCGCGTGAATTCAGCAGGACCACGGCCTCCGAATGCTTCTTGCGGAGATGGAAGACAACCGGGTTCGCCTTGTCCGGGCGGTGTCTTTCGACGTAGGCAAGGTCGTATGTGAACCCTCTTGTATTCCCCTCCCGGGGAAATTCATACCCGTGGCATTCCATGTTCTCAAGATCGAGTCTTGCGCCTTTTCCCGCATGGATTTCGAAACGCCCGTCCGCTCCTGACACGGCCTCCAGCCTCTTGTATTGGGGACGCAGGATGCCATATGCGCTGGCGTGGAAGGTTGCCTTGACCCCTTCGACGGGCTTCCCATACTGATTGATGACAATCCCGTAGAAGTCGATCTTCTGTTCCCCTTTCCGCAGCCTTTTCAGGGCATCCTCCATCTCGCCCGCCTCAAGGGATGGCAGATGCAGAACAAACGTCATGACCAGCAGGATGAATGATAGAATGTGTATGTGGTGTCTATGCATGGTTGCTCCTGTTCCCCACCGCCATACGGCGCGGGGAATGGATTGTGTCAGTATTTCGCCTTGCCTTCCCTGATCCACTGCTCGAACGGCGGGCGCGGGGCGAGGCGCTGCTCCTGCATGGCGCGGTCGGCATCGTTATGGCATTGTACGAACATGCTGCTGCTGTCTTCTTGACTGGTGGAAAGCAACGGCTCCAGACTTCTGCTCCCATAGGGATTAATGACCATCTTGCAAGAGAAATACACGCCCTTCTCCGATACGTTGCCATGCTCCATGTCGAGCCGGGCGTACATTCCGCAGTCGCGGAGGCGCAGGTAGAGGTGCTTCAGCGGCGGCTTGTCCGAATATTTGAACGTCAAGGCGACTTCCTTCGCGTAGCCGTCCGCCGGAGCCTCGTAGAGCAGCTTGTCGGACACCAGGATGCCTGCGTTCTCTCCATTCATCTTGATCGTCACGGTCCATTCCTTTTTTTCGGGGTAATTCTCACCTGTTACCTTGTAGTCCCAGAAATAGTCCGCGTTGCCTTTTCTGGTGGAGGTCGCGGGAGCCCCTTTCGCAAGATCCCATCCCGTCCATTCCTCCTCCGTGTCATTGGACAGCCATATCCTGGATTTGCAGGACCGTAGGACCACGGCCTCGGAATGTTTCTTGCGTAGCCTGAACACAACAGGATTCTCTTTGTCCGGACGGTAGCGGTCGGTACGGTTGCTGCGGAACTCGAAGCCTCGCATGTTACCATTGCCGAATTTGAATTCATATCCAGTGCAGTCAATCTTGTCAATGAAAAGCAATCCCCATTTACCGTCATGGATTTCGAATTTCCCTTCTTCATCGCTGACAGCGGTATTGCTCTTGTAACGTGGTGCCAACCCAATCAAGCCATAGCCACTGGTTCTGTAACTTATTGTGGCGCATGGCACGGGATTGTCGTACTGGTCCAGAAGCCGTCCGTAGAAGTCGATCTTTGACTCCGTCCTCCTTAACTTTTCTAGGCGTTCGCCGTAAGTCTCGGCAATCAGTGAAACAGAACATAAAATCAAAGCTAGAAGAAATAATAAATAATTACCCATTTGCTTTGTGGACATTTCCTGCCTGTCGGTTACATGCGGAACAAGCCACCCATTATTCCGCCAATCTTGCAAACTCATCTGCGTCTCCTTTTAGAAAGATTTTAGGCGTTGAGATGATTTCATTGAGAAAATGATCCTGCTTATGGAGGCGTTCTGTGAAATCATTTTGCGAAATCACGTAAGGGTTGATTTCCTGTCCGATCTTGCCAGCGACCGCATGGATGCGCTTTGTCACGTCACGCAGGCCACAGTCACCGACGACAAACAAGTCGATGTCGCTGCCGGCATGGGCTGTGCCTTTGGCGGTTGAACCAAAGATGAAAACGAAGATTGCAGGACTATCGGCAAAAGCATCTTTCAAAATTCCCGCAGGACCTTCCGTTTTCAGAACAAGTTCACACAGAAGAGGATAAAGCTGATTGTCGTCATTGGCCGAGAATTTGACGCGATTCCCATCCTTCTGAATCGTGACGATTCCAAGTGCCTCCAATTGGCGCAGTTCGCGTTGAAGGACTGGAGCGCTCAATCCGGACAGGCGCGATAATTCCCTCAAGTGAATGCTCTTATGTTCTTGAGTGAACAGATTTTTCAGGATTTCAGCCCGTGCCTGTGAACCTAACAGTTTCTGTAGCATGCAAACCTCCATGTAGATAATTGTTACCTATAAGATAACGATTGTTATCAAAAAAGCAACAAAATTATTCTGAAAAAGAGGTGACTGGCATGAAAACAGAACGGCGATACGCCTCCGCCACACTCGACGGCGAGACGCCGTCGTTACCTACGGTTCGACTTTGTCGAATACGCGGACGTAATCGACGATGAACTGGTCTTTGCCGACGATGTCGTAGGATGCCTTGCAGGGGTAGTGGTATTTGCCGCGGTAGCCTTGAACTTCCGTCGAGATGAGAATGAATTCAGGGGCGTGGGAGATGTTGTCGGAGATATGGCCGTCTTCAACACCGTCGATGTAGAACGTGTATCCGGTCTTGTCCCAAAGCATTCCAAAACGATGGAAGACGCTCTGGTCAAGGCCTTTGATGCCGCCGGCGGTGGCGCGCGTCATGTCGAGTCCGTAACCACCCGTGAAGACGTTGTGGCCGACGATTTCGCCAGTTTTAAAGCATTCCATGATGTCGATCTCCGTGCCGGTTTCAGCGGGATCGAGGCTCGCACCAATGATAGGCGATTGCATCCAGAAGGCACTCCACCAGCCTTCCGGGCGCTGCTGGAGGCGGCAGCGGCATTCGTAATAGCCGTACAGATGGGTGAAGAGATTCTTCTTCAGCTTGCCGATGGGCCACTGGAGGTGGTCGCAGCCGAATGTCGTTTGCTGGACAGGTTCGTCCATGAAATTGTATCCGGTCTGAAGCTGCGAGCTGACGGGATGGCCGTCCTCCATGATGATATCGAAAACGACGTTGCCGTTGCCGTCGAGATGGACGGCCTTGTCGGACCACGCGTAATGTCGTTTGCCCATCATGGACATGCGGAAGTCCCATTTGGTGCGGTCGAGTTCGGTGCCGTCGAATTCGTCGTTCCAGACGAGATTCCAATTGCCGTCCGGGAGGAGGCTGTCTTCATGATTTGCGAGAGTGAATTTCTGCATGGTTTTTCTCCTTAATTGTTTTATGTGATAGTTTTAAACCACGAATAGACACGAATGAACACGAATGTGGAATAGTCCACAGAAAACACGGAAGAAACAGAAGCCTCGCAGACGTCGGCCATATTTCTGAGAATGTAATTGTCTGTATGTGAATCTTGAGCGAAGAAGAATCGGTATGGCCTCCGTCTGCTCGGCGGTTTCCATGCGCTTCGCGCGGGGATTTCTTCGCAAAAGAAGAATGATTGTCCGAAATGCGTCATATATTCTTACGAATGTATGGCGAACTACGAACATGGTGATGTTTTTATCATCCATGTAAAATAGCCTTTAATAGGTTATTTTCAATTTCTTCATTGAAAAGCGGCAGGTGGACAATACATTAGCTATAGAAGAAACCACGAAAGGCACGAAAAAACACGAAAATTCAGTCCACAGAAAACACAGAACAAACAGAAAGCCTCGCAGACGGGCCGACAACATACTAAGGATTCGATGATGAAACAGGATGTTGATTGCGAATGAATGCAAACGGCTCCGTCTGCTCGGCGGTTCGTCACGCTTCGCGCAAGTGGAAACAACGTCATGCGGAAGCTTGAAGTCCAAGTCTGTCTGTTCCGGCGGTTTTGAAAAGCGCTTCGCGCAATAGAAAAGAATAGGAAAAATGAAACGACAATTTCGCGGCATACGGCCGGATGATTTGCACGGCAGGGCAGGGCTTCGGAATCCGGAGCGCGGCTTTCGGACGGAGATGTATTTCAGCTGCATTCCAGGGGAAATCGCTGGAACATGCTCGTGCCATAGCAAGCGGAACAAACTGGACGGTCGGTCGGAAATGCCTGTGTTCCAAAATATTGACGTACCAGGCGTGCCGCATCTGATTCGCGGGAACCGTCTGGACGGCATCGAATTCAGTCATGCGCAGTGGCAGGATGAAATCGACTTTCTCGCGTATGACGGTGTAACCGTCATGCAGAGCTACTGTTTTCTGAACCGCTACGACGACGGCCGCGATTTGCCGCAAAGCAAGTTGGACGATATTGAGGCGTTTTTTGCAAAAGTTCGCGCGGCGGGCGTGAAATTGCTGCTGCGGTTTGCGTATGAGCTGTCGCCGACGCTGACAGGGCCGTCGGCGGAGACGACGCTGAAGCATATCCGCCAGCTGGCGCCGTTGCTACAGCGAAACAAAGACGTGATTTACGTGCTGCAATGCGGCTTCGTGGGGAAGTTCGGCGAATGGCACAACAGCTGTCATGCGTTGCAGGACGACGTGCCGTTCAGGCGGGAACTGCTGGACACGGTGCTGTCGATCTTGCCGAAAGACCGCTACACGATGATGCGTTATCCCGCCTTGAAGATGGCTGTCTATGGGACGGAACCGATATTGGAGGCGGAAGCGTTTTCAGGCATGCCCGCCGCGCGGATCGGTCATTTCAACGACGGATTCATGGCGGGGCCGAACCACGGCGGGACGTTCAATCGTGGCGACAGTCTCGTGCCGAAAGAAGCGGAAATGGCCTATCTGGAGCAGGAATCGAATTTCCTGCCGATGGACGGCGAACTGTTCTGGCGGGATCTTTCGGGCATGGCGCTGCCGGCGGATGCGGCGGTCAATTTCAATCGCTGGCATTACGACACGTTCGGCATGGTTCACAGCAATTCGCTTTTCGAAGGGAAGGACGGCTATTCCATGGATGTGTGGGCGCGGGTGCCAGTTGATCCGATGTTTTTGCGGCAGAGGAACTTGCCGTTTGAGGAAGACTATTTCACGGATGAAAAGGGACGGCATGTCTGGCGAAGCTATTATGAATATATCCGTGACCATCTGGGCTACCGGATTGTGTTGGAAGAAGCGGAGGTTGATTCGGAAATCATTGCGGGAAAGGAATTTCATGCACGAATCAGTTTGCGGAACCATGGTTTTTCGGCACCAGTCAATCCGCGTCCTGTGCAGCTTGTGCTGAAAGGTCGTGAGGCGGCATATCGCTTTGATTTCAAGACGGATATCCGTCGTTGGCGTGGTGGCGCGCGGCAGGTTTTGGAGATAACGGCCACTATGCCGTCGGACGCTGTGGAAGGGAAGTATCAAATTGGTTTTGCCATGCCTGATGCGTCGGAATCACTGGCGGAACGGCCAGAATACGCGATTCGCTGTGCGAATCCGCTGCGATTTTCGGATGGTGTCAACTGGGTGGAAGAAAATGTGATTATTAGAAACCACGAATGAACACGAATGAACACGAAAAAACCACAGAATACACTGAATACACAGATTTATTAACCACAAAATACACAAAACACACCAAAAAAGCCTCGCCGCCGGGCCGACGATATCCTGAGGAATCAAAGGAGAAACAAGACGTTGGTTGCTAATGATGCAAACGGCTCCGGCGGCTCGGCGGTTGTGAAAGCGCTTCGCGCGACAGAAAAGCGTGTTGAAAAATCTTTGTCAAAAAACAAGAAAATGAACAATAGTAGTACGAATGAACACGAAAATTTTGTTTTTTTTGATTTGGATGGGACGCTGACGGATCCAGCCGAAGGCATCACGAATTCCGTCATGTACGCATTGCGGCATTTCGGCATCAATGTGATGGATCGCAAGGAACTCTATCCATTCATTGGACCACCGCTATCTGATTCATACGCAAAATACTATGGATTTACAGCGGAGCAGTCGGAAAAGGGTATTACATTGTTTCGGGAATATTTTCGGGACAAAGGGATTTTTGAAAATATGCCGTATCTGGGCATTCCGGAATTACTAGCGGAATTGCATCAGCTTGGATGCAAGCTAGTTGTGACATCCAGCAAGCCGCAGTTGTTTGTGGAACGGATTTTGGCTCATTTCGATATGGCGAAATACTTCCATGCCGTGTGCGGCGCGACGATGGATGAGAAGACGAGTCGAAAACCGATCATCATCCGCAACGCGTTAGATATTTGTCCGGAGGCGAGTGAAGAGAATACGATTGTGGTCGGTGATCATGCGTTGGATGTGTTGGGGGCGCATGAAAACGGATTGCCCGCCTGCGCCGTGCTTTATGGATATGGCGAGAACGACGCGATTGTGGCGGCCAAGCCTGAATACATGGCACGAACAGTCTCAGATGTACAGGCTTGTTTGATGGACTGGATTAAACCACGAATGAACACGAATTAACACGATTTTTTTTTAACCACAAAACACACAAAACACACCAAATGCCTCGCTGCCGGGCCGACAGAACCCAAAGGATTCAATGATAAAAACAAGACATTGATTACGAATGATGCAAACGGCTCCGGCGGCTGCGGCGGTTGTTCAAATGACACAAATGTCAGCGAAGAGTTATCCTGTTTATAAAAGATGTTGAAGAAAAAGGATTCATGTAATTTCTTCACAAAAAACAGGAAAATGAACATTAGCAGTAATCAAAAAAGCCTTGCCACTAATTGTTGGTAGCAAGGCTTTCTGAATGCGATTAGATTTGCTTTAAGCTTTAAGCTTTAAGCTTTTAGCTCTGCGAAGCAGTTTACTCTTCGAGCGGCTTGAAGTTTTCTTTTGTCACGCCGCAGACGGGGCAGACCCATGTGTCGGGAATGTCTGCGAAAGGCGTTCCGGCGGGAATGCCGTGTGCGGGATCGCCAACGACGGGATCATAAATGGCCGTGCAGATGTTGCAGATGTATTTCTGCGTGGCCGGATCACTCGCCTTTTTGACCTTTTTGACAGGCTTGAAATTCTCTTTGCTGACGCCGCAGATGGGGCAGACCCAACTGTCGGGCAGGTCTTCGAAAGGCGTTCCGGCGGGAATGCCGTGTTCGGGATCGCCGACGGCGGGATCATAAACGGCGGTGCAGATGTCGCAGACGTATTTCTGCATTTTGGGATCATCGGATTCCGACGCTTCAACGGCTGCGGCCTGCGGGGCGGGAGCAGCGGCGGCAGATGTGTCGTCGAGCCGTTCGAAATCGGAGGCGGGATGTTTGCAGAGCGGGCAGATGTAGTCCGGCGGAAGTTCATCGCCTTCATAGACATAGCCGCAGATTTTGCAAATCCAGCCTTTCTTTTTGGTGGCGGGCTTCTTCGGCTTGACGTTTTCCTGATAGTAGGTATAGGTCATCGTGTTGAGATCGGAAAGCGTCTGGGCTTCGGTCACGGCGCAGATGAACATGCCGTGGGTGCCGAGATCGATGTATTGTTCGACTTTCAGGGAATAGAACGCATTGCAGTCGTGGGAAAGAACGGGCAGACCGTTGGCGGAACGCGTGAACGGGACGTCGGCGAACTTGTCGTTATCGCGGCCGCTACGGAAACCGAAGTTCTGGAAGACGGAGAACGGCGCGGCTTCGGAGAGGACGTTGACGTTCATAATGCCGCTCTTTTGAATGACTTCATGGGAGTAGTTGGCCTTGTTGATGGTGACGGCGACCTGCAAAGGAGTGTCCGTCACTTGCATGACGGCATTGCAGATCATGCCGTTGTCACGTGAACCGTCGTTCATCGTGATGACATAGAGGCCATAGGCGATTTTGAAGAGAGATTTTTTATCGATGATTTCCATGATGTTTCCTAATGTGTGATAGGGTTATTTTGTGATACCGGGGAAGCGCTCCAGAATGTTTTGCGTGAAACGGATCATTTCGCCGCCCATCCATTGCGCGGCCAGCAGGAGGGTGCCGCTGATGGCGATGAGCTTGATGGCGAACGAAAGCGTCTGCTCCTGAATCTGCGTCAGGGCCTGGATGAGACTGACGAGAATACCGATAACCGTTGCGACGACAATCGGCAGCATGGATAGCTCCAAAATGATGACAAGCGTCTTGACGGCGTAGTCTAGAATTTCAGCTTGATCCATTGTAATCTCCTTATAGCGAATAGCTTAGAATCAAGCCTTGGATAAGTTTCGTCCAACCGTCAACCAAGACGAAGAGGAGCAGTTTAAACGGCAGGGAGATCGTCATTGGCGAAACCATCATCATACCCATGGCTAAGAGGATGTTGGAGACAATGATGTCGATGGCGATAAACGGAAGATAGATTAAGAAGCCTATTTGGAAGGCTTTCGTGAGTTCGGAGACAGCGAACGCGGGGATAAGAATGAAGAAACTGTTTTCATCAACGACGACCGGTTCGTCTGGTTTCGTCTGCCAGAGGCTTTCCGCTGAACGGACGAAGAACGTAATATGACGCGCGCTGGCGTGATGTTTCAAAAAAGCTTTGAATGGTTCGGCTGATTCGAAGATGATGGCGGTGTTCGGGCGTTTTTCCTCCGCCTTGGCGTTTTCGGCGAAAGCGGTCTCCATGCTGGTCCATGTCTTTTCGACGGTGGGGGCCATGATGTAGAGGGAGATGATGAGCGCCATGCCGTTCAAGACCATGTTCGGCGGAATGGACTGGATACCCATCGCGTTGCGGATCAATGACATAACAACGACGATCTTCAGATAAGACGTCGTGATCATCGCCACAAACGGCAGGAGGCTGAGGCCGACCAGCAGAATGATCAATGAGAATGGATCTGCTCCGAGCATGTGTGTTTCCTAGGCTTCGATTTCAAACGCGGTGTTGTCGTAAAAAGAAGTAATATGACCTCTGGCGGCCATTTGTCCACTTTTTAGGACTTGTGGAGACGCGGCCAACGGCAGGGAAGGCGCATTTTCGGAGAGAAGGTCGAGCAAATCCGTGTAGGTGACGGATGCTTCGCCGAGCGAAACGGCCAATTCGTCTGGCTGGACGGGAGAATCGTCGAGAATGCCGTTCAACTGGAGCGTCTGGCTGTCGGTCATTTCCGCCGTGAGGGCGATACCGTTGTCGAGAAGCAACGTGACGGGCCATGGATACTGCTCCATTTGGATTTCCGGAAGCATCAGATAATCGCCTGCTTCAAGCGTCGCATCTGGTTGCTCTAGAGGGAAATGCGCCACGATGACCGTGGCTTTATGCGCCGTGTCGGGCACGATGGAGGCATCCATGGGAGAGACATAGTCTAGCATGGCGAATTGTTCCATCAGTGGCTGTGGGAGGGCAATCAGTCCATTGGCGATCAAGGCCTGCTTTTCGACGGTGGCCAGCGTGAAGGGGAGGGCGGTAGTCCAAATGTCGCCGTCGGTTGGCGCGATATCAGTGATTTTCAGGGAGACACCAAGCGGTTGCGACAAAGCCGCAAGTGTATATTGGATCTGCGCTTCGAAGACAGCCAGAAGCAGTTCCTTCGCAGAGGTGCGAAGATTGCTGGCAAGCAATGACAAGTCATTGCATTCAGCTGACTTCGATAAACCAAGATAGGCCGTTTGACCATTGCATTGCAACTGGACGGCGAAGACGATATCGGAGCTCGGCTTGGAAAAATTAATGAAAGCTTGCTGGCGCCCCCAAGCTGTTGGCACTTGCAGACCGGGTGCTTTCAGAATTGTTTCGGAAGCGATGGAAGTATCGCCCAACCAGTTTTTTAGCAGTTCGTTCGGAGTCATGATGTTTTATGCAGTTTTTCGGATTTGGCGACGGCTTTCCGAATAGATGATGGATATTTTGACTGGCAGATGGCCAGTTGCGGCCAGAGTTTCGGCGATGCGGCTTTGATTCGCCATAAGCAGTTGTTCGGCGCTTTCCGCGCCGGGGAAGAACGTGACGGATATTTGCTTTTGATCGCACTTCAGAAGGATGGTCGTGCCATCGAGAACATCCGGTTTAAGGACGAGACGAATTTCGCCTAAATGACCGTTTTCATCGATGTTTACCATGATGGCGGCGGTCAGTTCATTGACGGTTGTGGACAGGATTTGAGCAGGCGACATGGCCATGGAGGACGCGTTTACTGGCGTGACAGAAGGCATGGCTAAATCGGTCGGTTGCGAAATGGCGGTCGCTGCGGCATGGATGCTTGGCGCGACAACGTCCGGCATGGATGATGGTTTCTGGAGAGGCTTTTGAGGAGCTTCTAGTTTTTGTGTAAACGAATGAGGCGGTTTTATGGTAATATACGGTGTGTGTGTGGAGATGTGCGCAGACGGCGTCTGCACGGTGATAGGTTTTTGCGCGACAGATACTTGTGTAGAAGGCGTCTGCGCCGCAGGCATTTTCGAAATAGGCAATTGCACGGAAGGCTTTGTGTTTTCCATGGTGGGTGTTTCTAGAATTTCTAGAGGCTCTAGAAGCACTAGATTTTCTAGAGAAGCCATTGGCTGCTGCGGAGCGGAAACAGAAACTTTACTTGTAATATAAGAAGTGCTAGCAAATTCTTGCGCAAACGCTGTCTGCACAATGATAGGCTTCTGCGCCGTAGGTATTTGTGCAGAAGGCTTCTGCGGGATTGGCATTTGTACAGAAGCTTCTTGCACTGAAGACTTTACATTTTCCATGGCGGGCGCTATGGCCGCTGTTTCTAGAGGCTCTAGATTCTTTAGAGGTTCTAGATGCACTAGAGGCTCTAGAAAAACTAGAGGTTCTAGAGGAGCCGTAGGCTGCAGTAGTGTGGAAACAGATGGTTTTACTGTGATATACGGCGTATTGGCAAGCATTGGCGCAGACAGAGTCTGCGCGGTGATAGGCTTCTGCGCCGTAGGTATTTGCGCGGAGGGCTTCTGTGGCGTAGGTATTTGCACAAAAGGCTTTTGTGGCATAGGCATTTGTACAAAAGGCTCTTGCACTGAAGACTTTGCGTTTTCCATGGCGGGTGCCATGGCCGCTGTTTCTAGAGGCTCTAGATTCTTTAGAGGCTCTAGATGCACTAGAGGCTCTAGAAAAACTAGAGATTCTAGAGGAGCCGTAGGCTGCAATGGTGTGGAAACAGGTGCCTTCACTGTGATATACGGCGTGTTGGTAAGCATTTGCGCAGACAGTGTCTGCGCGGTGATAGGCATCTGCGCCACCATAGGCATTTGCGTAAAATGCATTTCCACAGACGGTTGCTTTGCGTTTTCCATGGCGGGCGCCATGGCCGCTGTTTCTAGAGGTTCTAGATGCACTAGAAGCTCTAGATGATCTAGAACTTCTAGTGATTCTAGCGATTCTAGAGAAGCCGCAGGCTGCAATGGCTCGGCAACAGACGCTTTTATTGTGATATACGGCGTGTTGGCAAGCACTTGCGCAGACAGCGTCTGTGCGATGATAGGTTTCTGCGCCATAGGCTCTTGCATGGAAGGCATCTGCGCCACAGGCATTTGCGTAGAATGCATTTCCACAGAAGGCGTTGCTTCTTTTATTGCAGGCGTGTTCGTAGCTACAATGATAGGCTTTTGCGCTGTTTCTAGAGGCTCTAGATGATCTAGAACTTCTAGTGATTCTAGCGATTCTAGTGAAGCCGCAGGCTGCAATGGTACGGCAACAGACGCTTTTATTGTGATATACGGCGTGTTGGCAGGCACTTGCGCAGACAGAGTCTGCGCAATTACAGGTATTTGCACTACAGGCATTTGCGTAGAAGGCACTTCCACAGAAGGTGTTGCTTCTTTTATTGCAGGCGTGTTCGTAGCTACAATGATAGGTTTTTGCGCTGTTTCTAGAGGCTCTAGATGATCTAGAACTTCTAATGATTCTAGAGCTTCTAGATTTTCTAGAGAAGGCATTTGCAGCAGTGGCGTAGAAACAGAAGCTTTTACTGTAATATATTGCGTGCTAACAGGTTCTTGCGCAGAAAGCGTCTGCGCAATTATAGGCATTTGCACAGAAGGCATTTGCGTAGAAGGTACTTGCACAGAAGGCTTTGTGTTTCCTATGGTGGGCGCCATGGCCGCTGTTTCTAGAGGCTCTAGATTCTTTAGAGGCTCTAGAAAAACTAGCGATTCTAGAGAAGCCGTAGTAGGCTGCAGTGGTGTGGAAACAGAAGCTTTTACAGTGATATACGGCGTGTTGGCAGGCTCTTGTACAGATAGCGTCTGCGCGGTGATGGGCATCTGGGCCATAGGCATTTGCGTAGAAGGTGCTTCCATAGACAGCTTTGTATTTTCCATGGCGGGTGCCATGGACACTTTTTCTAGAGGCTCTAGATTCTTTAGAGGCTCTAGATGCACTAGAGGCTCTAGAAAAACTAGAGATTCTAGAGAAGCCGTAGTAGGCTGCAGTGGTGTGGAAACAGAAGCTTTTACTGTGATATGCGGCGTGTGTACAGGTGCTTGCGCAGACGTTGTCTGCGCGATGATTGGCTTTTGCGCTACAGGCTCTTGCATGAAAGGCATCTGCGCTATAGGCATTTGCATAGAAGGCACTTCCACAGAAGGCTTTGTGTTTTCTATGGCGGACGTGTTAGCGGCCGCTATGATAGGCATTTGCGCAGACGCTGTCTGCGCATTTACAAATTTCTGAGCCGAAGGCATTTGCGTAGAAGATTCTTCTACAGACGGCCTTGTGCTTTCTGTGACGGGCGTGTTAGCGGCCGCCATGACAGGTTTTTGTGTTGTTTCTAGAGGCTCTAGATGATCGAGAACTTCTAGTGATTCTAGAGCTTCTAGATTTTCTAGAGAGGCCATTGGCTGCAACGGAGCGGAAACAGGAGCCTTTACGGTGATATAAGAAGCGCTAGCAGGTACTTGCGCAGACGTTGTCTGCGCAACGAAAGGCATCTGCGCTACAGGCATTTCCATGAAAGGCGCCTCCGTAGAAGGCCTTGTGTTTTCTGTGGCGGGTGCTATGGCCACTGTTTCTAGAGGCTCTAGAAAAACTAGAGATTCTAGAGGAACCGTAGGCTGCAGTGGTGTGGAAACAGAAGCTTTTACCGTGATATATGGCGTACTAACAGGCTCTTGCGCAGACGTTGTCTGCACAAAAATAGGCATTTGCGCCACAGGCATTTGCGCCACAGGCATTTGCACGGAGGGCTTCTGTGGTATAGGTATTTGCACAGAAAGCCTCTGCGGCATTGGCATTTGCGCTACAAGCTCTTGCAATGAAGGCTTTGCATTTTCCATTACAAGCGGCATGGCCACTGTTTCTAGAGGTTCTAGAGCTTCTAGAGGCGCTAGATGATCTAGAACTTCTAGTGATTCTAGAGCCTCTAGAAATGGCGTTGGCTGTAACGGTGTGGAAATAGAAGCCTTTACGGTGATAGATGGCGTGTTTTCAAACATTTGCGCAGACACAGTCTGTGCAATTATTGGAATTTGCGTTATAATTACTTGAGCCGTAGGCAATTGCATAGGAGACGTCTGCACGATAAGAGGCTTCGCCATAGGCAATTGTATAACAGATTTCTGTGTTGTAGGTATTTGCGTGGAAAGCACTTCCACAGAAGGCGTTGTGTTTTCCGTGACAGGCGCGTTAGTAATCACATCTATAGGCATTTGCCGCACATGTTGGGGCTTTTCCAGCGTGATGATGGATTGGGGGAACATCGTCGGTCTAAGAGACGACGTTTCCACAGTCATTGCTTCCTGACGAAGCAGCGACGTGAAAAGCTCCACCTGTTTGGGCGTGACGGGTGTCTCGCCCAAGCACGGCTGAAGCGGCGTCATTTCCGGAGAGAACGTCTCCAGATTTACGCCTAATATGTCCCAATCAAAGTGAATCATCGTCATCGCCTACAGGAGAGACTTTGTTGTGCAAGTCCTCCAGTTCCTTTTCTTCATTCTCCGCCTCGATTCGTTTCTCCTCTTCAAGCCAGATGTCTTTATGAGTGTCCAATTTCATCTTGTTTTTGGTAGCCGCCAACAAGTTTTTCTGTGTTTGTTCGAGCGTCTGCTGGGCTTGTACGACATTCTGCTCGGCCTTTTCCAACTTTTCAGCCAGAACCAACCGTTGCCGTTCCAAATCCGCCAACGCCTCTTTTAGCTTGTCAAGCTGTTCACGCTTGACAACCATATTCATGACCGCCGCATAGAGTCGTGCCTTTTTTTCAGGCATGTCCGCGACATAATCTTCCAAATCCTGTTTCGCCTTGTCGCGGGCGTCTTCGGCCATTTGGAGGTCGTTTCGCGCCTTTCTCAGTTGTTGCTGCAGATCATCCTCACGTTTCTTGCGGATGTCCAGCAATGGTTCTAGTACGTACTTCGCCATGATTAAACAATAGCCAT
>Ga0310696_10002986_pt1 | contig 21596 bp, 40 predicted proteins | sample AusTroGonzalo_MG_4_FD_203885 | JGI IMG/M metagenome (GOLD analysis project Ga0310696, IMG submission 203885) | Bovine rumen microbial communities from tropical cattle in Woodstock, Queensland, Australia - Gonzalo_02 (v2) (version 2) | ecosystem: Host-associated > Mammals > Digestive system >...
AGGGGGTGAACAAAATGGACATTGTGCTACAGATTGCAAGCCTTGTCGGGGTCCCGTCGATCATTTCCGGAATTTTCGCGCTTGTTTTGACGAAGATGCTGAAGAAACGGGACAAGAAACAGGCGGAGATCGTCGAACAGAACAAGGTCATGGAGGCACAAAACAAGGCCATTATGCTCGGGGTGCAGGCCTTCCTCCGGGACCGCCTGCTCCAGGGCTACCGGCATTATATCGCAAAAGGCTGGGCGGATTATGACGACCGGGAAAATTTGGAGAACATATACCAGCAATACCACGCCCTGGGCGCTAATGGGATCATGGACGACATGAGGACCCAGTTCCGGAACCTTCCGACACAGAAAATATGAAGAAAGCGAGGAATAACAAGTGAAAAAATTGTTTGTTGCCCTCTTGATTGCTCTGTTTGCCGTCATGCTTTGTTCCGTCGCGCTCGCTGAAGGCGAGCTGCCCACGGAGCCGTTCACCTGGCAATATATTGCCACCATCGCGGGCGCGACGGCCGCAACCTTGCTGATTGTCCAGCTTTTGAAGCTGCCCCTCGACAAGGTTTGGAAAATCCCGACCCGGATTTGGGTATACATCATCGCCCTGGCTTTAATGATTGCCGCGGCGGGTTTCACAACGGGCCTGGACGTACAGACGGCGCTTATTACTGCGGTAAACGCGGTCATTGTAGCATTGGCGGCCATGGGAGCCTATGAAATGACATTCAACAGACACGGAAACGGTTGATAATTCCGGTCGTTTCAGGCAGAAAAAACTGGCCGCTAAAGTGGCCGCCAAGGTGGTCGCCCGTTCTCGCGGCCCCTTGTTTTTCAATGCCTCCTGTTGTCGCCTATTGAAACGAAAAAATTATAGAAATGTAGGAAAAACAACGCCTCCGGCCTCTTTCCGATACTTTGACATCGTGGGGGTCATAGGTTCGAGTCCTACTAATCCCACTCCCCGGAGCTTTGTAAATCAAGGCTCCGGGGTTTTCTTTTGTTTTTGGCCGCTGCCATCGTGGGGGCTTTTGGCCGTAAAAGTGGCCGCTGACGCATGAAAAAAACACCGCCGGACGAATCCGGCGGAGGTTGCAAGCCAGGAGCAAGAAGTTGCAAGCCACAAGCATGGACTTTTTAACCGGCGGAGGCCGCGGAGGTTTCCGGGACCGGGTGCTCGCCGTCGAAAATGTCCGCGACAATATCCTGCAGCCCGGGCATTAAATAGCCGTACAGGTCCATGGTTATTTTGATAGAAGCATGGCCGAGCCGTTCTGATATAATCTTCGGTTGAACTCCGCGCCGGATCAGCATCGCGGCATGGGTGTGGCGGAGATCATGGAAGGACGCCTCCGGCATACGCGGCCGGTTTTCTTTTTCCCGGGCCGCGTTTATTTCCCGAATCAGGCGGAGGACCGGGTGCGAGTAGCTTTTCAGGGAATAAGGCTCGCCGGTTGATTTTACGCAAACGCGGTGGCCGGGGTTGTGCTGCATTGTGTGAGCGTTTGACCTGCTCAAAAATGTATTATATTCCTTTTTTAGCTCCGCCATAACGAACGCGGGCATAGAGATGGTCCGGGACGACAAGTCCGTCTTCGGGTCCTTTTTGTGTTCCTTCCCGTCGGGCGTCATGGTAACAACCTCCCGGATTGTCAGACGGTTTCGGGAAAAGTCCACCATTTCCCACACAAGGCCCGCGCACTCTTCCCGGCGGAGGCCGCCGTACAGGGCGAGCAACAGCGGGATCCGGTAATCCGTACACCGGCGGGCCGGGGACGACGCGGCGGCCACAAGGTCCTCGACGTCCGTGTCGGACAAAATACGCTGCTGCCGTTTCGGGACCGTCGGGAGCTTGACGTTTGCCAGCGGGTTTAATGGGATCAGCCGGGAATCCAGCGCCCAGGAAAGCGCAAGCCGGAGCGGCTCTGTATAATCCAGGGCGGTCCGGATTGCTATGCGCTTGCAAAGCTCGTCCAGCAGCAGCGAAAAGCGCTGGGTCGTCAGCTTGCGGACCGTCAGGCCAGCGACGAAGGTCGCGGATAATTGGTCGATACCGTTTGAATATTTGGCCCGGGTTGTGGCCGCCCAGCCGTTGAAGCCGTCAGCGAACCAGCGCTCCATCAGCTCCGCGCACGTGATACCGTCGCCGTTTACTTCTATCCCGGCGGAGGATTTAGCCTCCAATTCTTTAGCAGCGGCCCAGGCGTCCTCTTTTGACAGGAAGCCGGAAACCTTCTTCTCCTTCTTTTGCCCGTACTCGTCCTCGTAATAATACCGGAGGCAGTACTTTTTGCCGCGTTTTTGTACCCAGGCCACGGAAACCACCAACCTTTCCGAATAAATAAGAATAATAAAAGGCGGGACCCTATTTCAAAGAAGGGAGGAAACCGCCGTGGAGAAAATCCGGGAGGCCATTGTGGCCCACCTGAAGCTTCTGACGCTGGAAGACCTGAAGCTGATATATCAGCTGGTCCGGAAACTTGCGCGGAAGTAAAAACCGGGGGAGGCTTAACCGCCTCCCCCTTTTCTTCTCTCAATTTCAGCGAAGGCGGCGTCCAGGGTTTTCCACCATTCCGGGTCCATTTCCACCAGGGCGTCCACCAGCATCCGGAGCCGGTCCGGGAGATTGCGGTAAGAATCAATAATTTTTCCGGAAACCGCCTCGTCCATCATCGGGTCCTCCATCGGGCCGTCGCCGGTTTTCAGCCACGCGAAGGAAACCCCGAAAGTTTTTGAAATTGAAGTCAAGACAGCATTAGAAGGTTCGCGTTTGCCGGACTCATAGAGACTGACGGCGGAAACGGTCAAACCAAGAACGTCGGCGAACCTTGTGAGGCTCAGCCCGTTTTGCTCTCTAACCTGTTTTATACGTTCTTTCACAGCTCGCACCACCTTTCAAAAATATAATAACAAAAAATCTTTACAGAGTCAAGAAAAAGTGTTGACAAACTTTACAGAGTCGAGTATAATGTTTACAGAGTCAAGGAAACGGGAGGGCGACACAATGAGGTACATAGACAGAACCGGAAAAGCCAGGAACGAAGCCGGAGATTCCCGGAACATCACAAGCCTCGGCGGACTGACGAAGGAAGCCTGCACGAAGGCGGAGCGGAGAGGCCTCGGGGTTATGAAAACGAGCTGGGGAGCCTTCAAGGTTATCAGGGAAAGCGGCCTGGGCTATGAAATGGAAGCTTTCGGAGCCCTGGAAGAGGTAGACGCCTACATCAAGACGCGGATCGCATAAGGGAGGGCGCGGGAATGAAGGTCAAGACCGGGACGATAAACACAAACCAGCCGACGCAGTACTTCATCCTGAAGGACGCGGAGGACGGCCGGGTGCTTTATTCGGCGCCCAACAACTGGAAGACGGAACGCGGCGCCGTACGTTGGGCCGAGAAGAACGGCCTCGAAGTCGTGAAGGAGGGCTGAACCGTGGGAAAGATCATCATAAAAGAAAGCCTGGACGCGATCCTGAAGGACTACAACCGGCTGGACGCCGGTCAGTATGTCGCCTTGCTGAACCAGTACCAGTACGTCCGGGAATCATTCGAGCGGAACACGACGGAACACGCGCGGAGGATTATCGCGGAGGAAGATGCAAAGGGCCTGCGGGCCGTCGTCGGTTTCCTCTTTGAGGCCCATATGATAAAGCGCGACCAGCGCGAGAAGCTTTGGGCCATGATTGACACCATCAGAGCCGAGAACAGATGAACGGGAGGGCGCGGACATGACGAAATACACAGTCAACGGAAAGCCGGTAACACAGGCGAAAGCCGAGGAACTTGTCCGGGCGATCATGCCGAACGGCGGCGTCCAGTTTGTTCAGAACGCCATCCGGAACGCCCGGGCCAACAAGCTGGAGGGGATAACCTTCCACGTCGGAAAGGCCTTCGAACTGAAGGTCACATTTTGAGGGAGGCGCGGGAAATGCTGCATATTGTGTTCGAGTATTGCGACGAAATGAGCGGCGGAGAGTGGAGACAACAGGAGTGCGTTGTTTCTTCCGTCGCGGAGTGTAAAAAGCTATACGGCCTCGGGATTGATTGCGAATATCACATCCTGAAGGTTGAAGAAGTCTGAAGGGAGGACGGAACCATGAACAAGGAACTGGAGAACACCCAGGCCGCGGAAGAACAGCGGAACGAACCGACACCGCCGACGAAGGCGGCCTACGTCGAGCGCATCCAGGACTTACCGGCGGAGGATCAGGCCTTTATGGACGGATACCTGTTCGCCATCGTGAAAAACGGAAAGAAGGGGGCCTGACCATGGGAAGCTGGGAAGACGCGCAGGCCATCAAGGCGGAGGCGCAAAAGGTCCTGCTGGACCAACTGAAGCTCCTGAACGAAAACAGCCACCGCGCCGTGGACGCCAACAGCGGCGTCCCGGCCATGAACCTCGCGGCCATGTCACAGCAAATGGCAAACATAGGCCGGGTGCTTTGTGACAACGGATGGAGGCCGAAACAATGAACGAGCCATTAAACACACCGGCGAAAGTCCTCGGCGCCTGCTTTATTACAGGCCTGGTCCTTTGCATCCTGAAGGCGACACGGGTGGTCAGCTGGAGCTGGCTTGTCGTAACGGCGCCGCTTTGGGGACCGTTCGCGCTTTTGTTTGCTGCATTGTGCGCGCTTGCGGTCCTTATGTTAGCGGCGAAAGCTCTGAAGCGCCTGAACGAGTTTATTAAAAACCTATGAAGACGGATCCGCGGACGCTTGAGCGCCGGATCATCGAAAAGGACCGGCGCTACCTTTGGGGCGCGAAGGACGGCGCGCCGGTTTGGGTCCCGTCACCGTATGACGCCTGGTGGGATCAGGAAAACAGCGGCGCGAACGTCCTGATGGTTGCAAAGGAGATCGGCGGGACGGTCCGGACCTTTAATCCATTAACGGGGGAGATAAAGGACATGACGATAGAGAAAACGGCGGCCGTATTACATGAACTCTCGGAGGCGTGGTATGAAGGCGTGGAAGATCAGCTCACAGACTCGCCGACAGTCATGCTGACAGAGGACGCGGCCCAGGCGATCCACGACGCGGCCTATTTGCTGGACTCTATGAGAATAATGCTCGGAATGTTTAAGGACCCGGGCGCGGATATCGGGGAGGCTATCAAGTGAAAAATGTTGCATATATCGCGGGACCAATGAGAGGCCTGCCGGATTTGGGGCGGGCGGCCTTCTATGAAGCGGAGATCAGACTCCGCGAGAAGGGCTGGAAAGTGTTAAACCCGGCGCGCCTGCCGGAAGACCTGCCGCAGGAGTGTTATATGCCGATTTGCCTTGCCATGGTCGACCAGGCGGACACCATAGCACTCCTGCCGGGATATGAAAACAGCGCGGGCGCGCAGGTGGAAATCGCCTACGGCGCACAGACGAACAAAGAAATCATATACATGGCGGAATACGGGAAAACGGCGGAGGCCAAACCATGATGGACGAATTAAACGGCCAGCTCATTATGCCCGGGGTTGCGGAAATGATCCAGGAACACCAGGCGCGGGAGTATGAGGCCTTTGTGGACAAATTCAAGGAAGCGAAAACGACCGACGACTGCTACACCCCGCCGGAGATATACGACGAAATAGCAAGCTGGGTGGCGGAGGAATACGGGTACCAGCGGGAAAAATTCCTCCGGCCGTTCAAACCCGGCGGAGACTATCAGCGGGAAGAATATCCGGAAGGTTACGCCGTCGTGGATAATCCGCCGTTTTCGATCCTTGCTCAGATTGTGGACTGGTACCTGTGGAAGGACGTCCCGTTTTTCCTGTTCGGGCCGACGCTCACAATTATCGGACTTTTACGGAAGCACAGCCGGAAGAATCGGTGCTGCGTCGTCCTGATAGGAAACCAAATCACCTACGAAAACGGCGCGACCGTTCAAACGTCCTATATAACCAACATGGAGCCGGAATACAATCTGCGGATTGAGGGGGGGCTTCGGGAACGGATGGAAGCCGTAAACGACCGGCTGAAAAAAGCGAAGACAGCACAGCTCCCGAAATATTCCTACCCTATGAACGTTATAACCGGGAAAGACTACCGGCTCGCGAAATACGGACAAACCTTCAGGCTCCGCCGTCAAGATTGCGTCGTCGTTCCGGAACTGGACGCGCAAAAGGTCCACGGGAAACAGATATTCGGGTCCGGTTTCCTGATATCAGACGAAGCAGCCGCGGAGCGGGCGGAGCTGGAAAAGCTCGCCACCAGGAAAGAACGGGAAGAGGTCCCGGCCATTGAATGGGAATTATCAGACCGCGAGCGCGGGATCATTGAAAACATGAAGGAGGAAAAAGAGGATGGCACCACAGGAGTTGACGCTTGACGCGGAGGTTTTCGAGGAGTTTCGGGTGATCCTGAACGCGGCCATAAAATCTACCATTTCCCAAATGATAGAGACAAACACAAAGGGCGGGACCGTAACGGCGAAGATTGACCTGAAGATTGAAAGCCACGCAGACGAAGAGACCGGCGAAATATACTACATGCCGGAAATTGAGCCGCATGTTTCCACAAAGCTCGGGAAGAAGACGAACAACGGCCTGAAGAAACTTGACCGGTTTTATATGAGACAGACGGCCAGCGGGAACTACATAATCGGGTCGCGGCAGATAGAGATCAAAGAATTATTTACGGAGGCGGAAAGAGCATGAAGGTGGACAGGCTGAAGAAACCGGAAGAGGCCGCGAAGCTCATGCAGATGAGTCGGGCGACAATTTCCCGGAACGTTGCGATGGGCGCGCCGGTTTACTACATAAGCCCGAAGAAGCACCGCTACCTGATAGACCCGGACGAGTTTCTGTCATGGGTGAACAGCCGCGGCAGCCAGGAAGAAGAAACGCCAGCGCGGAACCTGACCGTTCTCGAGCTTGCGGCGAAGAGACACGCGCTGGTCGGATAAAAAAAGAGCGCCTCCCGGCGGATATCAAGCCGGGAGGCAGTAGCCCGGGAAGGCTAAAGACTTAAGTCGGAGGTATTATACCATGAAAAGGACCGGAAGAAAAGCCCTGATATTTGCGGCGGCCGTTGTCGCCGTGATCCTTGTCGGCGCTCACATGCTGGACGGATATCTCAACCGGACAGCATGGGAACGGGCGGCCGACGTTGTTTATCCTATGACAAACCAGCATATAACATGGACCTACGCCGGGAAGGGCGGTGCCGGGAAATGAGGAAAAGGAGAACAGACCTGCGGACGGTCCTTCCGGACGCGCTCGCGGAAATCCTGAAGGAAAACACCTACGGCGGAGACAAGAGCGGAGAAGGGAAACACCGGCGAAGGACTCACCGGGAAATGCCGGACGTTAAGGACCTGAACAAGCTCAAGTGGGAATTTGACGGAACGGAAGAACACTACCCGGTTTATATCACGGTACAAATGACGGACGGCGAGTGGGTGAAATATCAGATATACAGGGAACAGCCCGCGCCGGTAATCTCGCCAGCGCTGGAAGCCGTCGCCAATATGAAGCGGGGCTATCCGCCGAAACGGCCATGACATACACGGAACTGGCGGACCGCCTGAACAGGATCCTGGAAGACCGGCGGAGGATATCGACCAGCCGGTCCGGCATGATCCCGGCCCGCGGCCGCGAGGAAGAACACGAACGCCTGACACAAGAGGCGGAGGAAATCAGAAAACAGATGCGGAGGACGAGATATGGCACCGAGGAATAACGACGGCCCGAAACGTTGTCGGGGTTGCGGCCGGGAGGTCCTGATAATCAAAACCGGGACCGTTTACAAAAACGTCCTGGTGGACGCGGAGCCGGTTGACGTAATCCAGGAAACCGGCGGCGACTTGTTTGTCACCGCGGACGGGCGGGCGATCCACGGATACCAGGCCGGGGACGCCATGGACGATCCGGACACGGAATGTATACCGGCATTTATACCACACAAGGGACACTGCCCGACGGGCGGACGCGCGCCGCGGAATAGACAGCGGAGGCCGAGCGGGTACAGATAGGAGGCCAGCATGGAACAAAGGATCCGGACCGAGGCGGAACTGGAAGGCGGAGGAACCACCTGGTGGTATGTTTGCGGAGAATGTCACGGCGCGATCAACTACCAGGCGGACACCTGCCCGCATTGTAAAGCCATAATAAGCTGGGAAGGTTTCGGCCTTCCGGGGTTAAGCCTGAATAAAAAGAAGATGTACGTCGGGGAACATACGGAACCGGCGGAGTAAAAGAGGCGGAGAACATGACGACAACAGAACTGATTAAATTATTACAAGAGAACGAGCGCGGCGGGATATCGGGAAGGCCGCGGGAAATAAGCCTGACCATTCCAGGCTTCGGACTTTTAGCGGACGCGGACTTTGCTATCAATTCGACCGGCGACGGTATGTTTTCGGAAATATGCCTCGAGGTTAAAGCGAAAGCATTTTATCCGGAAGAACAGGAGGAAGAAGAATGAACGACGGACTGACCATGCCGGGGCGCTGCGAATCATGCGGAGAAAAAGGCCCGCGGTTTCACTTCCGGAACGTATACGCGGAGCCGGAGATTAACTTTGACCTTTGCCCGGAATGTATGCGGACGGCCTTCTTGTGTATGGCGTTTTTCTTTCAGACGCCAGCGGGAAAGAAGGCCATAGAGAAACGGCGGGCGCGGGAAGCCTGAACGGGATCCGGATAAACGGCGGACAGCGAGACACCATCCGGATATTTCCTATTATATAGAGTCACCCAGGCGGAGGCCTGAACCGGGGCGCGGTGAACCCCGCTGACGGGCTTGTATGATGTATTAAATAATGAAGCATCAGAAAGTTATATCCGGCCGCCGTCGTCGAAAACAACGACGATATTTTCAGAGAGAAGGGGGTGTCGGGGGAAACGGAGCCGCCGGACACTTCCGGATCCGGACGGCCTTGTGCGGCTCCGTTGCCCCTGACCGTATAGAAGGGAGGACCAAACCGTGTGGGAATACTCAGCCCTGTTTGACATGCCGGGGCCGACGGCGCTCGAGGTTGCCATGCGGGAGCCGGACTGGTGGAAGAGAGAAGGCTGCGACCTGCGGGTCGGTCAGATGGCATACAGGACAACAACGACCCTGGCCGGGGATATCCTGGTGGCGGAAATCTATCCAGCCTGGGGACGGGAGAAAAAGCGGAAGGTCCGGAAGGCGAACCGGAACCTGACGCCGGAGAGGATACAGAAATACAACGAACAGCGGGCGCGGTTCAGACTTGAACTCCTGATGGACAACAACTTCACCGCGGACGACCTGAACATGACCCTGACCTACACGGACGCGCCGACGGAAGCGGAAGCGCGGAAGGACGTGAAAAATTATATTGCCCGCCTGAAGCGGGAACGGAAACGGCGGGGCCTTCCGGAAATGAAATACGTCTACGCGCTGGAAGACGAACGCGACGGACGGAAGAAACAACTCCACTGCCACCTGGTTATGTCCGGCGGAATATCCAGGAAGGACGCGGAAAAGATATGGCGGAAGGGATCAGCGGCCCGGGGCTTTGCGAATTGCGACGAATTACAACCGGACAAGGAAGGCCTCCGGAAACTCGCGTTTTATATTTACGATCAGAACCGCGGGAAGGAAACGGCCAAAGGAAAGCACCACTATTCCTGCTCGAAGAACCTGACAGAACCGAAACACCGGTCCAGCATGAGCCGCGTCGGGAACGCGAAGGTCCGGAAGATGGCGCGGGACTTTAACGCCGTCGCGCCAGCGATTATGGAGAAAGTCTATCCGGGCTTTGAGTTTGTCCGGGGCTTGAAATTCCAGGAAAACGAATCCGGGACCATGAGCGAAAGCTGCGTCCGGTTTTCGGATTATACGGACGGGGTTTATATCCGGGTAATGATGAAACGAACGACGGGAGGCGGGCGGCCATGATTGACTTTCAGGAAATGCGGCGACTGATAAAAGACGAAGAGAGACTCGGCTGGGCGCTGAAGAAAAAGCGGAGCCGCGCGGAGAAGATAACCGCGTCCTTCTCACAATCCGGCGGGGGCGGGATCAGTACGGGAGACAAAGTAGGCGACGGCGCCGTGGAGCTTGTGGAACTTCAGGAAGCCTACGACGAAATAAAGAACGCGCTCGAGGACCAGCGGAAAGAACTGCGGGCGGCCATGAAGATATGGGAAGGCCACAGGAACGGAACCGTCAAGACCTGCTTCGAATTGCGATACATGAAAGGCCGGTCGGTCCGGAAGATTGCGGCGGCCCTGAACTATTCCGAGCAGTATGTTTTCAAGATGGTAAGACGCGGGGAAAGACTATCAAAAGAGGCGGAAAAGGTTTCAGAAAAAAGGCGAGTTTAGTTTAGTATTTTTTATGGTTTAATATATGCTGCGAGGAACAGGAACAAGGGCGACGGCCGGAACGAGCCGCCGCTTTATCTTTTGAGTTGTCGCCGGTTTGTAACTCCTTCCGGCGGCGGGGCGTACTTTGCGCCGAGAACGTACGCGGGGAGGGCGGCGCGATTGAGTAGCAGGTCGGGACACTGGCCGAAGATACGGAAGCTGGCGTGGGACCGAGACCGGAAAGCGCGCGCGCCTTGCCACATTTGCGGGCAGGCGATCAACTATTTTCTGCAGCCATCTTCCGCGCCGGACGCGTGGGAACCGGATCATATTATGCCGGTTTCCAAGGCGCCGGAACTGGAGCTTGATTTGTCCAATATTTTAGCGAGCCACACGCGGTGTAATCGGGTCCGCGGAGACGGGACAAACGGCGAAAACGAAATGGGCCAAAAATCCCGAATTTGGTAATATTTTTTAATCGCTTTTTTGGACGTTTCGGGGGTAGGGGGATAAAAATCTTCGCGCGCGCCAAAATGAAGAGACCAACCGACGGCAGTCTTTTCCCCCTCCGAGAAATCGCGGAGGTTTTTTTGGTGGATGGTTTCAAAATTGACTTTGCGGCCTTTAAGAACAAGAATCCGGCGGCCGTGAAGAAGGCGGCCGCGGCGAAACTGCTCGACGCCTACCAGGACGCGGCGGAGGTCCCGCGGGATGAAGTGGCGGAGGAACACCAGCGGACAGTCCAGGTGTTCAAGACATGGGACACACAGAAAAAAATGCGGGTCATGTCGGAAACCAACCTCGACGAGGCACTCGACTGGCACATGGAGCCGGGGACGGCCTACCACGTGATCAGTTACGGCGACGTTGACAGCCTGACCTTCCTGCGGCACATCGTCAAACAGCAGCGCCTCCGGTATGTCCTGCTGGCTACATGGTGCATGGCCACCAGCGACGCAAACGAGATGCTCGCCTGGGTGAAGCGCGGGGACGTTTCCCGGATGGACTTCTATGTCGGCGAGATATTCAAAAGCGGCTACCGCGGGTGCCTTGACGTCCTGGACGAAATCTGCAAAGCGACCGGCGGCCGGACAGCCAGGATCCGGAACCACTCAAAGCTCATGGCCTTTTTCGGGGAACGTTTCTCCGGGGTGATCGAGTCTTCCGCGAACGTTGACACCAACCCGCGGATCGAGCAGACCTGCATCACGATAGACGAAGGCCTCGCCGGTTTCTATAAATCCTTTTTCGATCAGATGATCGACTACGACCAGCGCTACCAGGAATGGCAGCCATGGAACGCGGACCCGGGAAAGGCGGAGGAAGAATGACAAAGAAAGAGGCGGAGGCGCTGAAAGATATTGATCCGCGAATGAAGGATCAAGCGGCCATGGTTTGGAAGATCGAACGCGCCATGCGGAAAAAGGTCAAGGCCATTTTTCCGACCTTTGAGCAAATGCCGGTCGCGCAAGCGGTTACAAGTACGCAAGGCGAAGAGGTCCTGAAGAGTAACCCGGCAATGCAGGAAATACGGGCGACCTTCCGCGACTACTGCACCATTGTGAAGGTGCAATTCTCGCTGTTAGGCGACAAGGCTCCGGCAGCGGCGGAGGTTTCACAGCTTGACAGCATCCGCGCAAAGCTGAAGATCGCGAAATGAAGGGCATAACAGAGCCGCGACTCTACACGAAAGAACTCCGGCCGCTGACAGAGGAAACGACCCTGGGCTTTGCCTGCATCGAATACGCGGAAACGGTCCTCCGGAAAACGTTATACCCATGGCAGAAATGGGCGCTGGTCCATGCGCTGGAAATTGTCGGGGACCTTGAAACCGGGTGGCACTTCCGGTACCGCGTCCTGCTTTTCCTGATATCCAGGCAGAACGGGAAGACGGTCCTCTCGGAGGTTATCGCGTCGTTTTTCCTGAACGTCCTGCACGTGGATTGCATTTTCGGGACTTCCCTATCGCTGGAAAAGGCGGAGGAAGTTTGGGAGGCCGTGATAAACGACCAGGAATCCTACCCGGAACTGTCCGCGGATATCGTGAGGATATCCAGGACGAACGGCAAAAAGCGCCTCGAGCTGACAGGCGGCCGCCGGTACAAAGTCGGCGCGCCGTCGCGGCGAGCAGGCCGCGGAGACTCAAACGACCTGGTCATGCTGGACGAGGTACGCGAACAGCGCGATTGGGAAACGTGGTCGGCAGCCGTCGCGAGCATCACTGCAAAGCCAAACGGCCTCGTGATTTGCTTTTCAAACGCGGGCGACCCGGACAGCATCGTCCTCCGGCAGCTCCGCGCGCAGGCTTTAGGGCAGAAGGTGGACTACGGCGGAGACGTAGACGCAAACACCCTCGGGCTTTTCGAGTGGAGCGCAAAGGAAGGAAGCGCAACGGACGACATAGAGGCGCTCGCGCAGGCGAACCCGGCCATGGGTTACGGCCTGCTGACGGAGCGGTCCTTGCTATCAAACCGCGAAACCTTCCCGGAAATGAAATTTCGCTCCGAGTGCATGTGCCAGCAGGTGGAAACAATCCTGCCGCCGCCGTTCCCGGACGGAGCATGGGAAAGCGGAACAGACCCGGCCTCCTTCATTCCGACGGCGGAGCCGGTAACGTTCGGGATTGACCTATCCCAGGACAGGCGCTGGACGTCCATCGGGGCCTGCGGCAAACGGGAAGACGGTAACTGGCATATAGAGCTGGTCGCCCGCCGTATTGGGACAGAATGGGCTATTGACTGGTTCAGGGAAAGAGCGCTCAAGGGAAAGATGCGGCTCGCCTTCCAGTCCCGCGGGGCGCCGGTCTCCGGACTTGCGGAACAAATCTGCACCATTCCGGGAATAGAGCGCCTCGGCATTGAAGGCGCGGACCTGACAAACGGCTGGGGCCGTTTCTTTGACGCGGTTTCCGCCTGCCTGCCTGAAGGCGAGGGCGCGAAGATATACCACCTGCCGCAGCCGGTTATGGACACGCCAGGAAAAACCATGCAGCTCAAACAGATGGGCGGAGGCGTAAAGCTTCCGGACCGCGTAAAGTCTCCGGACGATATCGCGCCGCTGTTCGCCTGCATTATGGCCTTCGCGGCCGCGTCGAAACCGGCAGAAACTAAAAAGATTTACGAATCCGCCTACGAAAGCGGATCGAGTCTGACTTTTATTTGACAGAGAGGAGGGCGGCATAATGCCCGGAATCCTTGAGCGCATGCGGATGTTACTCCGCCCGTCCGTCGTTCAATTCAGCCTCGGGCCGGACGCCCCGGCGGAGGTTTTGGACATGACGGCGCGGAGCCTATATAACACCCAGGACAACCTCGCGGCCGTCGTGAACTTCATAGCGAACTCAATCGCGCAATTACCCCTGAAGGTCTACACACGCGACGAAAACGACAGCAGGAAACGCGACCGGGACAGCGTGGCCGCGAAACTTCTGTGGCTGCCGAACGCGGATCAAACCTCCTTCGAGTTTTTCCGCGGGCTTGTGATAGAAATCCTCGTTTTCGGCCGGGATTATGTGTGGCTGCTTCCTGATCCTGACAGCGAAAGCGGATGGCAGGCGCGCATTGTGCCTGTCGGGTGGATTGTGAACTCGCAAAAGCTGAACCCGTACAGTATAGACAAAATCACAATATCTGTGGACGGCCTCGGGACGGTCGAGGTCCCGCGGAGCGAGTTTGTCCCATTCAGCATGTATTCACCCGGGAACCCGGGCGGGTATGTTTCCCCGATATCCGCGCTCCGGCAAACGCTGGAAGAACAGATCCAGGCGGGACGCTTCCGGCGCGAGCTTTGGAAATCTTCCGGCCGCCTGAACGCGCAAATCGTCCGGCCAAAGGACGTCCAGCCGTGGACAGAGGAAACGAAAAAGAAGTGGGTCGAGGCCTTCCGCGAGGCGTGGGGCGCCGGAGGAAGTAAGGCCGGGTCCATTCCCGTCATGGAGGACGGCATGGAGATAAAGCCCTTCTCCACCTCTTTCAAGGAGGCGCAATGGACGGAATCTGTAAAGCTCTCCCGGGAATCCGTCGCCGCGGCTTATGGTATCAACCCGTCCCTGGTTTGGCATACTGATTCGCAAACGTACGCCAGCAGCAAGGACAACGCCCGCGCGCTTTACGCGGAGTGTTTGGGGCCTATCCTACAAATGCTCCAGCAGCGCATCAACGCCTTCCTGCTTCCGAAAATCGGAGCCGCGCCGGGGACCTATGTCGAATTTGACCTGACGGAGAAGGTAAAGGGCAGCTTCGAAGAGCGCGCCGGAATCATCCAGGCGAGCGTCGGCGGGCCGTGGCTGACACGGAACGAGGCGCGCCGCGACAACAACCTGCCGCCGATCCCGGGCGGGGACGAGCTGATTGTTCCCCTGAACGTTTCAACCGGCGGAGAGGCCGGAGGCTTTATGTCGTCCTCGGCCATCCAGGAAAAGCACCACCATCACGCCGCGCCCGTTATCATTCAGAAAAAGGCGGAGGAACCGGCGGAGGAAATCAGCATCCCGGGCAAGGTCACGAAGAAGGAAACGGAACAGGTAACAGACCTGCTCGACGGCTTTTTCAAGCGGCAGGCGAAAAGTATCCTCCCGAAGCTGGGAGCGAACGCCGAATGGTGGAACGCCGAAAGGTGGAACAAGGAACTCGCCGACGACCTTGAACCGGTCCTCGGGGATATCGCCACAGCACACGGGGAGAAGGTCGCAAAGGCGCTCGGGGTTGAGTATATCGCCGAAAAGACGACAGCCTACCTCCGGAAAGTCGCGGAGGCCCGGGCGGAGCTAATCAACAACGAAACAAAGAACAAGGTCCAGCAGGCCATGGACGACGCGGAGGAAGACGAGGATCCGGAAGAGGCCGCAGCGCATGAAATGGACAAGCGCTCGGACCTGGACGCGGAACTGCTCGCCGGTATGCTCGCAAAGACCGTAGCGGGCTGGGGAACCGAGGAAGCATCCAGGCAGGCAGCCGAACAGGGATCGAAGCGCAAGGTCTACAAGGTATGGGAAGCGGGCGCGAACGCGCGCGAGTCTCACGCCATGATGGACGGCGAAACGGTCCCGATTGATGAAACCTTCTCCAACGGCGCGGACTGGCCGGGAGACGACAGCCTCGACCCTGACGAAAGCTGCGGGTGCAACTGTTCAACCCGAATTATTATCATGGAGGCCTGAACATGATACACATTATCACCGGCCCGCCTTGCGGCGGGAAATCCACATACATCCGGAAACACGCGAAAAGCGGCGACCTGATTGTGGATTATGACGAGCTGGCCATGACCCTCGGGTGCGCTGAAAAGTGGAACCCGGTCGGGATTGTGCAAAAGGCGACGACGAACGCGCGCCAGTCCGCTATAAAGACGGCGCAGAACGACCCGAAGGCGGAGTCGTGGATCATCCAGTCCCGGCTTTCCGACGAACTCCGCGAGACCTACGAAGGCCTCGGCGCGGAAATCGTCGAGATTGACCCGGGAAAGGAAACCTGCATCGAGCGCGCGAAGCGCGACGGAAGACCGAAAAACATATTCCTGGCCATCGAGGGATGGTACGCGGGAAAGAAAGGCGGAACCATGAAAACGAAAGAGTTTAATGTCCAGTATAAGGACGAAGGGTCCGGCATGATTGAGGGCTATGCCTCCACATGGATCCGGAAAGCAGACAGCTGGGGCGACGTTGTAGCGAAGGGCGCTTTTAAGAAGACCCTCGCGGAACGCTGGAACGGCGGCAAGGGTATCCCGTTCATTTGGTCCCATCAGATTAACAACCTGAAGAGCTTTATCGGCACCGCGGAGGCCGACGAAGACGAAAAAGGCCTGCACTTCATTGCGAAGTTTGACGACACCGAGGAAGCGCAGAAGGTCCGGCAGCTCTACAAGGACGGCCGCCTGCGGAAATTCTCTTTTGCCTACGACGTGAAAGAGTCCGCCCAGGTCACCCTTGACGACAACGTAAAGGCCAACGAGCTGCGCGAGCTGGACCTGTACGAAATCTCCGCGGTTACGGTCCCGGCGAACGATGATGCCGGGGTGGTGGACGTGAAGAGCGGCCGCCGGAATAGCAAGTCCGACGAGGACAAGCTCAGACAGGCTATCAAGCTCCTCCAGGAAGTCCTGGGCGAGATTGAAGAAGGAGACGACAACGACGGGGAGGACGACCCGGACGGCAATGCAGGCGCAAAGGACCGGAAGGCGAGCAACCCGAAGAAGGACGAACTCCTGAAATTTATCAATGAAATTTGAGAAAGAGAGGACACAACCATGAAGAAAAAGCTGGAAGAACTCAAAGCCAAGCTGGCCGCCCTGAAGTCCCGCATTGAAGCGGACGACAAGGACGCCATCGCGGAAGGCGAAAAGCTCCGCGGCGAGATTGAAACCGTACAGGCGGAAATCGCGCAGGCCGAAAAGAAGGCCGCTCTGCTGTCCATGATCGGCAGCAAGTCCGGAGAGGACGACGACACCGACGGCGCGCCCGCCCGTTCCCTGGGTGAGCATTTTGTCCGTCACCTGAAGGCCCACCCCGTGGGAAAGGGTCAGCGCTTTGACGTTGCGGCGAAAGCCTACAACGATCCGCTGGCCGTCGGCACCATTGCCTCCCCGCAGGTCCCGCGGGCGCTGGTCACCGACATTGACCGGAACATCGTGCAGGAAGTCCTGCCGGAAACCTTCCTCCGGTCCCTGTTCGGCTCCGAAACCATCAGCGGCAACGCGCTGACCTATTTCGTCGAAGGCTCCATTGAGTCCAACACCGGCAGCGGCCAGTCCCCCTACGGTTTCGACGTTGTAGACGAAGGCGCGGCAAAGCCGCAGGTGTCCTTCGCCGATCCCACCCCCGTGACCGTCGCGCTGGACAAGCTCGCGGCCATCATCAAGGAGACCGACGAATACATCGACGACGCGCCGTTCCTGGCTTCCGCCATCAATGGCCGCCTGCTGAACTATCTGCGCCTGCGTGAAGAGGCCTACCTGCTCGCAAAGCTGAAGGCCGCCTCCATCACCGCGGACACCACCAGCTGGGCGAACAGCGCCACCGCCTCCGAAATCGCGGACCTGATCTTCTCCAAGATTCAGGCCGTACAGTCCGCCTGCGGTTTCGCCGCCGACGCGATTGTCATGCACCCCAAGACATGGGAAACCATGCGCCTGGGCAAGCTGACCAACGGTCAGTATATCGGCGGCGGGTACTTTGCTGACGGACAGGGCAAGCAGCTGTGGGGCGTCCCCGTTTACTGCTCCACCTTTGCCGCCGCTCCCGTTTCCGGCTCCGCCGCGGGTGAAATCTTCGTCGGCGCCTTCAAGGCTTGCGGATCCGTCGTAAGCAAGGGCGGCACCACCGTCGAAGCGACCAACACCAACACCGACGACTTCGAGAAGAACCGCATGACCATCCGCGCTGAAGAGCGGCTGGCCCTGGCCGTCCGTCGGCCCGCGGGCTTCATCAAGATTGTGAAGGCCGCAACGGACCCTCAGTAACTCTTTCGATTGACGCAGATATTTCGGAAGAGGTAGACCTGCTCGGTAAATCCGTTACCGATCTGCAGGAAGGCGTGACCATCGGCAAAGATGCAATCGGCGGAACGCTGCACTATGTCACCGGCTACACCGGTTTCTCCGGGGATAGCGCGGAACAGGAAGGCAACTACCTGGCCTTGCATTTCGAAGACGAGGGTGCGTCCTCTATCGCCGTAAAGGTTATCGGCAGCGACAAGCCGCCGGTCACCCTGGACGAAGACGGACTCCTGGTTATCAGAATCAGGAACGTCGCGGAAGGAGTAGAAGTCACGACCGTGAAGAACGGGACGACCTACGTTAACCGGCTGGCGTTTGTCGGCATCGTCAAGGAACCGAAGGCGACGACCTAACAACCCGGGGCGCGGCTGAATAAGTCGCGCCCCTTCCCTGAAAGAAGGTGAAACCGTGAAAACACTTGTTATTAACGGGCGCGAAATGTACGAACCGGCGGAAGCCGCGAACAAGCCCGCCCGGAAGGAAGACAAAGAGGCGAAAGCCGCGAAGCCTTCCAACAAGTCCAGGAAGGTGGAGAACAAATGAGCCTCCTGACCACATGGGGTTATACCATCACAGACGCGGACAGCCTGCCGCCTATGCTGACGGAGGCCGAGTTTAACGTCCTGACGGCGAACAAGTACGCGAGCGACACCCGGATCCCCGGGAACATTGCCGCCGCTTGCGAGGCCATCCGGAACTATTGCGGCTGGCACGTCAACCCGCCGCAGGCATGCTCATTCTCCGAGCGCCTTCTCATGGGTAACGGCAGAATCAAGCGCGCGGGCGCGGACTTCCTGGTCCAGCTCCCGGCCACCTTTGTGTCGGGGGTTTCCTCTGTCACAATCGGCGGAAAAGAATGGACCGATTACGCAGTCGAGGCGAACGGCCTCCTGCGCTTGTTTGATGTTTACGTCCACGGACTGACACGGAAAACGGAGATTGTCGTAACATATACGGCCGGGATAACTGCCGGAAGTATGAGCGCAATCAAGGAACTGATCGCCCACCGCGTAACACACGCCCTGGTATCTTCAGCGGGAGTGCAAAGCGAAACGGCGGGCGGGGTTTCCGTCACGTATTCCGCAAATTGGATCAATTCCGCGCGGGCGACCGCGCTCGCGGACGATAACAAGGAAGTGCTCGCCCCGTACAGGCTCCGGGAGGTGTTCTGATATGCTTCCATCGTGGGCCAATGACACAGTAACACGCCTGCGCCCGGGAACCATTGACAGGCGCGGCAGTAAAGAGCCGGACTGGACCAACCCGAACTCCCTGGACATTCCCGGGTGTTCTATCCAGCCCGCGCAGACCACCCTTTCACAGGACGGCCGGGTTTTGGGAATCTCTGAAGGCTGGACAGCGTACTTCCCGCCGGGAGCTGACGTTCTCGCCGGGGATAAGATACGCTGGGACGGAGAGGATTACAAGATCATCGGCAAGCCGCGGGCCTGGACTTCCCCGACGGGAAAAGTTAGCAGCCTGCAGGCGCAATTAGAGAGGTGGGCCGGGTAATGGCAAAGCAGGTCGAAATAGAATTTTTTTCGGAAGGCTTTGAACAAATCCTGACGGCCCCCGGAACTATGAGCGCCGTGGAAAGCGCCGCGGCGGCAATCCGTGAACGGGCGAACGCGAACAATACACGCGGCGGTTCCGGTTTCTATTCCGGAACCCGAATCGGGACAGCATACGGCAGCCAACGCGCGCTCGGTTTTGTCTATACTTCAGACAAGAAAAGCGCACAGGCGGAGGCGGAGGACAAAGCGCTAAGCGAGGCGGTGAGCGGTTAATGAGTATCACAATCAGACGGTCCGTGGATATCGAGGACGAGTGCCGGATAGCCTTAAAGGACCATTTGACGGCATACTGCCGCCCGCTCCCGGCGGACTTTTCCTGCCCTTGCGTCCTGATAACCCAGGTCGGAGGAACGGACACGGACGGACAGATTGATACATTCGACGTAACAATCGACGCCCGAGCAACCAACGCCGCCGACGCGAACGAAACGCTCCGGAACGCGGTCGGGGTCCTGCGGGAAGCCGCAAGACAACAGACAACCGCAATCCGGCACGTGGAGGTCAATTCGTCCGGGGCATGGGGAAACGATCCTGTGCGGCCGGACCTTTGTATGTATTCGGCGCGGCTCCGCGTCGTTGCACACCTTGAACAAAAAACCATTTAAGGAGGAAAACACGATGCCTACCAATGAAGTCAAACTCGGCGCCGGTCTCGCGACCGGTATGTTTTTCCATGCGCCCGCCGGAACGGCCCTCCCGGCCTATCCCTCTGCGGAACTGGCGGAAGCCTGGGAAGAGGTCGGCTTTGTCGCCCAGGACGGAATCACCTGGCACCATGGACGGAGCGGCGAAGTCCTGAAGGACTGGTCCAATACCATCCGCCGGGTCCTGGAAAGCTCCGACGACAAGACCATCGCGGTCCCGATCATTTCCACAACTGCGGAAGTCCTCAAGACCATCTTCGGCTCCGGTAACGTTGAAGAAACCGCGGCCGACACGACCCACGGCAACCTGCTGAAAGTCGCGTCCGCTGACGGGATCATGTCCGGCGAGGAGGCCTTCCTGTTCCTGATGAAGGACGGCGACGACATGATCGCAATCGGAACCACAAGCGGTTTTATCTCCGCGCTGGATGATATCACCTTTGCGCCCGGTTCCCCGATCACCTGGAACGCCACCGTGAACATGAGCAACTGGACCATGATCCTGGACGACGGCCAGGTCACCGCGTCCACCGGCGGCGGCGGAGACGCAAACGCGAACCAGGGTGCCACACAGGGACAGAACGGCAGCCCGTAACCATCGGAACCACGCGCCCGGACCGGGAAACCGGTCCGGGCCGGTATCATTAAAAAGGAGTTGAAACACCATGGCACAGAAAGAAAACGTTTTTACCCTGAAGAAAAAGAAGGTTTTCCGGTTTGCGCTTGAAGAGCATCCGGAGACGGTTTACGAACTCCCGCCCCTGAACTCTCTCGGCTTTGAAGAGGCGGAACTTCTGACCGAACTCGGCGACGAAACGAAGGTCTCCAAACAGGGGCCGAAAATTAAGAAATTCATTCTCGAGCATTGCCCGGGCCTTGCGGACGAAGACGTCTCCGACATGGAGTATTACGAAATCTTTAACGCCTACGCCACAAGCGAAGGGAACGCGAAGCTGGGGGAATCAGCAGCCTCGCAAAATTCATAACAGAACACCGCGAGGCAATAGAAAAGGACCTGTTGGTAAAGACAGGCCACAGCCTGGAAGACATCGGGAGCACCCTGACATGGGGCGCTCTCCGTTCTTTTTTGAATCGGCCCGACGTGAACAGCGAGCTGGCAAAGGATCTCGAGCCGGAATACGCCGCATGGGCCGAACCGATCAAAACAAACGCAATCCTGGCGGATATCTACGACATGTTAGCCATGATAAACGCCAACCTGTGTGCAATGGGATCCGGGAAAAAGGCGAAGAAACCGAAGGAATACTCGCGGCCCGGAGACAAAAAGAAACAGCACATCGGAAAGAACGCACTGCCGCCGGACAAGCTCCGCGCCTTCTTTGAGCGGAAGCGGCAGGAACGGAAACAACGGGAGGTGAATTGTCAATGATTGAAGTCGCGCAGGCGTCGGTTACTATTATCCCGACCATGAAGGGCGCACAGCAGACAATCACAAAGGAACTGTCAACTACGACCGACACCGCCGCGGAAAAGGCGGGCAAGTCTTCCGGGCAGAAATTCTCCTCGAAGTTTTCCAGCGCTCTGAAATCAGGCGCAAAGACAATCGCCGCGGCCGTGACAGCCTCTGTCGCGGCCGTCGGTTCTTTGTCCA
>Ga0310696_10002987_pt1 | contig 21593 bp, 16 predicted proteins | sample AusTroGonzalo_MG_4_FD_203885 | JGI IMG/M metagenome (GOLD analysis project Ga0310696, IMG submission 203885) | Bovine rumen microbial communities from tropical cattle in Woodstock, Queensland, Australia - Gonzalo_02 (v2) (version 2) | ecosystem: Host-associated > Mammals > Digestive system >...
GGTTCAGGCTTTCGTGAGCACGAACTAAAGCGTCGTAGTGGCGGGCATTGCTGACGATGACATCGCTCTCCTGTAAAGCTGGGATGTTAGCGGCTTGGTAGATGGCCTTTTCAAGGGTGTCAAGACCTTGGCCGTATTTGGCAGAGATGGTTAAGAGGTGAGAGGATAAAGATGAGAGGTAAGAGGTAAGAGGTGAGAGGTGAGAGAATAGATCTGCTGCGGATTCTTCCGAAAACATGTCTATCTTATTATATATGATAATCAGTGATTTATCTTTGCATCGCTCTTGCATTTCTTTAATCTCTTCAGCGTCGGGTTTTGCATCGATGAGCCAGAGCACGATGCGGGCCTTGTCGATGGCAGCGTAGGTGCGCTGGATGCCGATTCGCTCTATTTCGTCGGTGGTTTCGCGAAGTCCGGCTGTGTCGATGAAGCGGAATTGTATGCCATTGATTTCCATCGTTTCTTCAATGGTATCGCGCGTTGTGCCGTGGATATCGGATACGATGGCCCGCTCGTCGTCAACGAGTTGATTGAGGAGGGTGCTCTTGCCTACGTTTGTCTTGCCGACGATGGCGACGGGTATGCCTTGCTTGAGAGCTTGTCCCGTTTCAAAGGTTTGTGCGAGATAGGTGATACGGGCTTCTATCTTCTGGGCGAGTGCGAGGAGTTCGGAACGGTCGGCAAATTCGAGGTCTTCGTGGTCGGAGAAGTCGAGTTCGAGCTCAAGGAGGGAGGTGAGCTTGAGGAGCTGGTCGCGGAGGGTTTTCAGTTCGGAGGAGAAGTGTCCGCGTAGCTGACTTATGGCGATGTCGTGGGTGGCACGGTTGGTGGAGGCGATGAGGTCGGCGACGGCTTCTGCCTGACTGAGATCGAGCTTGCCGTTGAGGTAGGCGCGCTGGGTGAACTCGCCAGGGCGGGCCATGCGGCAGCCGTTCTGGATGAGGAGGTCGAGGATGCGGCGGACGATGTAGGTGGAGCCGTGACAGGAGATTTCTACGGAGTCCTCGCCGGTGTAGCTATGAGGGGCGCGAAAAACGGTGACGAGGGCTTCATCGATGATTTCGCCCGACAATCCGCCCGACGGAGATGCATCGGGAACAGGGACCATGAGGCGGGTAAAGTGGACGGTGTTGGCGGCTGCGGCGGCGCAGGACAGCGGACAGAGGGTGCTGACGATGGAGAAGGCGGCAGGACCAGAGACGCGAATAACGGCAAGTGCGCCCCCGGTGGCGGTAGCGGGGGCGCAGATGGTATCTCCACTCGTTAGTGGTGAGTGGTGAGTGGTGACGGAATCTGTCATTTACTTCTTGTCCTTGACGATGTTGCCGAGGGCATCGGCGGCTTTGTCGTTGAGGTTGACGTTGCGCGTGGTGACGGCCTCGATGCTGCCAGCCTTCATGATGTCGGCCATATCGACGCCAGTGGCTGATTTCAGCACGTCGAAGGCTTGCTTGATGGCTACGGGCACGTTGCCGCTGAGCGAGCTGACACCACCGCCGTCGGCGCTGTAGATGTTGACGTCCTTGATGGCCGAGATGGGCTTGGCGACGTTCTCAACAATCTGCGGTAGAATCTCAATCATCATCTGGGCGATAGCGGCGTTGTTGTACTTCTTATAAGCCTCGGCCTTCTTGTCCATTGCTAAAGCTTCGGCCTCACCCTTCTTCTGGATGGCGTAAGCCTCGGCCTCACCTTTGGCCTTGATACCGATGGCCTCCTGCTCTAAGCGGTAGCGGGCGGCATCAGACTCGGCGTTCTGCGCCAGTGCGCGCTGCTCAGCCTCGTACTTCTGAGCCTCAGCCACACGCTTGCGCTGTTCGAGGTCGGCGGCAGCATCAATCTCTACCTTATACTTATCGGCATCGGCCTGCTTCTCGACCTCAGCGGCCAGCTGGTTCATCTTGATTTCAATCTGCTCCTTCGAGAGAATCTGCTCGCGCTTGGTCTTCTCAATCTCAGCCTCGACGGTTTTGATGTTGATGGTCTTCTGCTGTTCCTGCTGCTGGATGGCATAGGCGGCATCAGCATCAGCCTGGGCCGTATCAGCCTCACGCTTCAGGGCGGCACGTTTCAGCGCCAGGTCGTTGTTCTTGATGGCGATGGCGGTATCGGCATCGACACGGGCATCGTTAGCGTCCTTGTCGGCGTGAGCCACCTGAATCTTCACATCACGTTCGGCATTGGCGCGATTGATGCTGGCGTCTTTCTTAATCTTAGCCGTATTGTCGGCACCAAGGTCGTGGATGAGTCCTTCCTTATCAGTGACGTTCTGGATGTTGCAAGAGATAATCTCTATACCCAGCTTCGCCATATCGGGCTGTGCCTTCTGCATCACTTGGTCAGAGAAGCCGTCGCGGTCGGTGTTGAGCGAACGGAGGTCGAGCGTACCAATGATTTCACGCATGTTACCCTGCAGCGAGTCCTGCAACTGGTTGGCAATCTCCACAGGCTCCATGTTCAGGAAGTTCTTGGCTGCCAGGCGTGTACCCTCGGAGTTGGGTGTGACGCGAATCTTCGCAACGGCATCTACATCGACGTTGATGAAGTCGTTGGTGGGCACACTCTCCTCAGTCTTGATGTCGACAGTAATCTGTCCGAGATACACCTTGTCGAGACGCTCGAGAAAAGGTATGCGGAAGCCACCGGAACCTATCAACACACGAGGTTCTTTTGAGAGACCTGAGATGATGAAGGCAAACGAGGGCGGAGCCTTGACGTAAGAGATGAAAAGGAACAACAATAGCAGCAGCACGGCTACTGCGATGAGTGTGTAAAGTGTAATTGGGTCCATAATGGTAATTTTATAGGTTTGGTTGGTTAGATGCGGTCAAGCACTTTTTCGATAAGTGTGTCGATGGAGTTCTTGTACTCCGTGTTCATCTCCTTGGCATAGCGGTTGGCGATGACCATGCAGCAGGTCATCGCGCGATGTCCCAGAAGTGAGGCCATACCGGCAAGAGCCGACGACTCCATCTCGAAGTTACAAATCTTCATGCCTTCGTACTCGAAGCTCTCGATCTTCTCGTTCTGCCGCGGGTCTGCAATGTCGGCACGTAGAACACGTCCCTGAGGGCCATAGAAGCCGCCGCACGAGATGGTGTAGCCACGAACCATATCGTCGCCCGCAATCTGGTCGATAAGCTCCTCGTCGGCCACAGCAACGTAGGGAGCGCCCTTGATGGGGTCCCACTGCATATGCTCACGGAAAGCCTTTTCCATCGGTATGTCGCAGACGACGTTACGCCCTGCGTAATAGTTCAGGAGACCGTCGAAGCCGATGCTCTTGACGCTGGCAATAAAACAGCCCGTAGGCGTAAACGGTTGCAAGCCGCCGCAAGTACCGATGCGCACCATCGTCAGTGTGCGATGCTCGTCCATCTCCTCGCGCGTCTCATAATTGATATTGGCCAGCGTGTCGAGTTCGTTGGCCACGATGTCGATATTGTCGCAGCCGATGCCGTGGCTCTGACAAGTGATGCGCTTGCCTTTATACATACCTGTGATGGTGTGAAACTCGCGGCTCGAGACTTCGCATTCGCGAGAGTCGAAGTGGTCGGCAACGGTATTGACACGTGCGGGATCGCCAACGAGAATCACCTTGTCGGCCAACTGCTCAGGCTTCAGGTGCAGGTGGAAGCAGGAACCGTCGGCATTGATGATCAGCTCAGATGCGGGAAAGGTCTTTTTGGTTTTCATAAGCGTATGGATAAAAGGGTTATTGTAAGTATTTCGTTTCTGCAAGGCGGATGGCTTTCTCCAACTGACGGATGTCGCTCTCCAGCAGATAGTATTCCTGTTCGCAGTCAAGGATTTCAGCACATAGATTCTTCTTTTGGGCAGCATCGCCCTTCTGTGCATAGTCTATACGCATTTTCTCCATGTTCTCGCTCAGTTCACTGAATGACTTCCGCATGGACATCAGCTTGGCAATACGCTGGCGGTTCTCGGGATCGCGGAAGTCGGATGGCGTGGTGTAGACGATGTCGTCGTTGACAACGAACACGAACTCCTGCTCCTTCTTCTTTTTCTCCTCCTTGGGCTTGCGTCCTGCATTCTTCAGGCGGTCGAGCGTCTCAAGCCTCAGTGTGCCGTCGCCCCAGGTGTCGGCAATGCACTCTAACTTGGCGCGGCTGCGGATGACGCTCTTATCAAACTCCTCAGTCGAATAGGTGACGCGCTTCTGGTTGGGAATAAACGTATAAATGCACACTTTTCCCTCCGGCTGACGGCGGTCAGAAGCAAAATAGCCGATGCCGTTGAACTCGTCGACGGCATACATGTAGTCGTTGGCATCCGAATTAAAGGGAAGTCCCAGATTCTCTGCCAGCAGGAATTTCCCAGCCTCAGAGTTGTAGCGTGACACATAGACATCGAGTCCTCCAAGTCCCTCGTCGCTGATAGCTGCAAAATAGAGCGTGGTGCCGTCAGAGAGCATAAACGGATAGTTCGTGCGCTGGAATCGTCCCAACCCGTCTAATGGCTGGGGCTCGCTCCACTGGTTGCTTAACAGGTCCGACGTATAGAGCTTTCCGCTTTGCGCATACCAACATTTGTTGCCCAGCTGGTTGATGTAAACGGTGGAGTAGGGCTGTTCCTCACTACGGAAAAACTGATTGTAACCAGTGACAGTTCCTGCCTCCGAGGTCAACTTATAGAAATTCAGGAATTCCTGCTTGTCTACCACGATACTATCAATAAACATGATTTGTTGTGTGGCATCGAGTAGTTCCTCGAATCTCTGTTCCTCTTTGGTCAGCTCCACTACTGGTGCGGCTTTCTTCCTGACGGCCGTCTTGCGCTTTTGTGCTGTAGCAGGGACGACCATCATGGCTGCTATCAGGACTGCGACTATTGCTTGTTTCTTCATTGTTTCTTTCTCATTTAACCTGACAAAGATACAGAGAAAAATTCAGAAACAATGAATATGTCGTCAAGAATTATATGTTTTTAATACTCTTCAGTGAGTTTTCCGGCTTGTTCGAGTGCTTTCCAGATAGAAAAACGCGCTTCAGGATTCATACGTTCCATATCAGCATAGAGCTGCGCAATGGCAGTCCGCTGCGTGTCGTGTTCGTAGGGGCAGTGCTTTATCTGCTTCTGATAATCGCTCAGTTCGGCATAACGGCGAATGTCGGCTTCGTCAATCAGACAGAGTGGGCGGATGATGCTTAGTGGCATCTTGCGCATCTGAAGCAAAGCGGGCATAGTGCCGAAGCGGCCTTGATAGACAAGGTTCATCAGCGCGGTGTGGATGATGTCGTCACGATGGTGGCCAAGGGCAATCTTGTTGCATCCCAGTTTCTGGGCCAGATTGAACAATTCCTTGCGACGATACCAGGAACAAAGGAAGCAGGGTGGCTTTTGACTGGACTCCTCAAAGCGAGTCGTGATGAGGTGGAAGGGGATGTCCTGCTCCTGACAGAAGCGTTGGAGGTATTCGGTTGAGGTCTCATAGTTGATGTTTTCCATGCGAACGTGAACAGCCTCAACCTTGAAGCGCGGATGATGGATACGTGCCCGTTTAGCCAGTAGTTCTGTAAGCAACAGCGAGTCCTTGCCACCAGAAAGACCAACGAGCACATGGTCGTTGTCCTCTAATAAATGATAAGTGACAAAAGCTCGTACGAATCGCTCGTAGAGCCGTCTCCATAAAAGTTCAGCCTCCGTTCTCACCTTTCCATGAATACCAGATAGACGGCGCAGATGATAAACAGGAAGGCCAGAATGTGGTTCCAGTGCAGGTGGGTGCCTTGAAACATGATGTTGGCGATGATGCAGAAAACAGCCAGCGAGATACACTCCTGAATGACCTTCAGCTGGATAAGATTGAAGGGACCGCCGTTCTCAACGAAGCCCAATCGATTGGCGGGCACCTGACAGCAGTATTCGAAGAAGGCAATGCCCCAGGAAAAGAGGATGACACCTAGCAGGGGCCAATTGGAACTGACACCCGACTCCGACAATTTAAGATGCCCATACCAAGCAAGCGTCATGAAGACGTTGCTTAGTATGAGCAGCAAAATGGTATATAGTCCGTTCATTTCTTCTGCAGGAATTCGTCCATGTTCTGTGCAGCACGGCGTCCGTCGCCCATGGCGAGGATAACGGTAGCTCCACCGCGGACGATGTCACCGCCTGCGAATATTTCCAGACGTGATGACTGCATGCCGTCGTTGACGGCAATGGTGTTCTTACGTCCCAGTTCCAAGCCCTCGATAGACTTCGGAACCAGCGGGTTAGGACTCACGCCAACGGCCACGATGACCTGGTCGACGTCGAGTGTCACCGTCTTGCCCTCTACGGGAACAGGACTGCGGCGTCCGGAAGCATCGGGTTCGCCCAGCTCCATCACCTGTAGCACGGCCTGACAGACAGCGCCCGTCTCGTCGGCCTTGTACTCGATGGGGTTGTGCAGCGTCAGGAAGTTGATACCTTCCTCCTTGGCGTGTTTCACCTCCTCTAGACGGGCAGGCATCTCCTGCTCCGAGCGGCGGTAGACGAGCGTGACGTTGCCACCCAGTCGCTTGGCTGTACGACAAGAGTCCATGGCCGTGTTACCGCCACCGACTACGAGCACGTTCTTACCGAAGTTGATAGGCGTATCGGTGGTGGGGTTGGCAGCATCCATCAGGTTCACGCGAGTCAGGTATTCGTTCGACGACATGATGTTGATGGCGTTCTCGCCAGGGATGTTCATGAAGTTGGGAAGACCGGCTCCTGAACCGACAAAGATTCCCTTGAAGCCATCCTGCTCAAGTTGCTCTACACTAATGGTTTTACCCACGATGACGTCGGTCTGGAAGTGGACTCCCATCTTGGCCAGATTCTGTATTTCAACATCCACAATCTTGTTGGGAAGACGGAACTCGGGAATGCCGTATTTCAGCACACCGCCAATCTCGTGCAGCGCTTCGAAGACATAGACATCGTAACCCTTCTTCACCATGTCGCCAGCAAACGACAGACCTGCAGGGCCAGAACCAACGACGGCCACTTTGATGCCGTTCGAGGGTGCAATCTCAGGCAGGCTGATGTTGCCGCTCTCGCGTTCGAAGTCGGCAGCGAAGCGCTCCAGATAGCCAATGGCTACAGCCTTGCCGCCACTCTTCAGGTGTACACACTTGCTTTCGCACTGCTTCTCCTGCGGACAAACACGTCCACAGACGGCGGGCAGCGACGAGGTGTTTTTCAGTACCTTGGCGGCTGCCAGGAACTGTCCACGCTCAATATTTTTGATGAATGATGGTATGTCGATGCTAACAGGGCAGCCCTCGATGCACGAAGGTTTGGGGCAGTCCAAGCAGCGCTTGGCTTCCTGCATGGCCATTTCCTTCGTCAGACCGATGTTCACTTCCTCTGTGCGGGTAGTGGAGCGATAGACAGGGTCAAGCTCAGGCATGATAACACGCTCTATTGCCATACGGTCCTTGGGCTTCATGGATGCGCGCAGTTCCTGGCGCCACTCGGCTTTCTTGTCGGTAAGGGTCTCGATGGAATCCTGGGACTCCTGAGCCTTCTGGGGCTCATGGGACATCTGGGGCTCATGGGACTTCTCGGCCCCTGTGCTCAGGTGCTCCTCGTAGTGCTCCAGTTCTTCCTGCTCAGCACGCTTGAAGGTTCCCATGCGCTTGAACATTTCGTCCCAGTCGACCAAAGCACCGTCGAACTCAGGACCATCGATGCAGACGAACTTCGTCTTGCCGCCAATGGTCAATCGGCAGGCGCCGCACATACCCGTACCATCCACCATGATGGTATTCAGGCTGACTTCGCAGGGGATATTGTGCTTCTGAGCCGTGAGGTTCGAGAACTTCATCATGATGGGAGGGCCGATGGCAAACACCTTGTCAACGTGCTCCTGCTCGATGAACTTCTCAATACCGACGGTTACCACACCCTTTTCACCGTACGATCCGTCGTCAGTCATGATGATGACCTCGTCAGACGACTCGCGTACCTTATCTTCTAATATAATAAGATCCTTCGAACGTCCGGCCATCACACTGAGGATGCGGTTGCCGGCCTTCTTCAGCGCCTGAATGATGGGCAGCATGGGTGCAACGCCCAAACCGCCTCCTGCACAAACGACCGTTCCGTAGTTCTCAATACGGGTAGGATTGCCGAGGGGACCCACCACATCGGCTACGAAGTCACCCTCGTTGAGGGCACACAGCTTTTTACTGGACAGACCCACCATCTGAACAACCAGCGTGATAGTGCCACGTTCAATGTCGGCTCCGGCAATAGTCAGCGGCATACGTTCACCCTTTTGGTCAACGCGAACGATGACAAAGTTGCCAGCCTTACGGCTTTTGGCAATCAGTGGAGCCTCAATTTCGAAAAGGAAAACCTTCTCGGAGAACTGTTCTTTTCTGACAATTTTATTCATATTCGTATCTGTTTGTATCAATCTGCTTGCAAAATCGGGTGCAAAGGTAGCAAAATGTTTTCAATTTACCCAATCTTTTGCAGTTTTTTTGTCAGCTTCGACAAAAGAATACTACTCTTCATCTCTTGCTTTGCTGGCAAAAATACCTCTGGCAACTAAAGCGCCACTAATATTATGCCATACGCTGAACAAGGCACCTGGTATGGAGGCAAGCGGATAAGCTGCAAAATGGAGGACGGCTAGTGATGACGCAAGTCCAGAGTTCTGCATGCCTACTTCGATACTGAGAGCTACACACTTTGGTTTGGACAGCTGTAAGAGTCGGCCAACAAGATAACCAATAGAAAGACCGAGCAAATTATGAGCCATCACTACAATCACTACCAACAATCCTCCAATCATCAGTCGGCCAGCGTTATGGGACACGACAATACCTACTACCATAGCTATCACTATTGAGGATAAAGCTGGCAAATATGGCGTGATGAACTTTGTCATTCGTGGAAAGAAACGCTGGCAAAACAGTCCGATGACGATAGGCGCAATAACCACATAGACAATGCTTTGCAACATCCCCAGTGTATCTACATCGACCATCGTTCCGGCCATCAGCCAAACCAAAAGTGGAGTGAGTAGGGGAGCAAGTAGGGTAGAGGTGGCCGTCATTCCGACAGACAAAGCCAAGTCGCCTTTTGCCAGATAGGTGATGACATTGGATGCGGTGCCACCAGGACAGCATCCTACAAGAATCACTCCCAATGCAAGTTCCTTGGGTAGCGAAAATACCCACGATAACAGCCAGGCCAGTAGGGGCATGACTGTGAACTGCGCCAGACAACCAATGAAAATATCCTTGGGACGGCTCAACACGATACGGAAATCATGTGGGGAAAGTGTCAATCCCATACCAAACATAATGATGCCCAGCATGGGATTAATAGTCCACGTGTCTATCCAAATAAATGAATCAGGGACTAAGACAGATACCACAGCCACAAGCAGTACTATCAAACCCATCCATCGGGCAATGAAGTCGCATAAATGTTTCATTCTACAGATTATAAAGTAAAGGTGCAACACTGTGTTTGCACCTTTAAAGTTCTTGTTTGTTGGGCTTTACTGATGTTGTGGTCTCAGGAGATCGTTGACGGTCTTGACGGGATTAAAAGTGCCAAGAGGAACCTCAACGAAGCAAGTGTTCCAGTCGCTCATAGCTCCATTCCAAAGACCAGGTAACTCCAATGCTTTCAATTCTTTTCCGTTTTTTGATTTGGAAGAAATAAAACCAGTAGAGCGGTCTACAAAGTCGGGTAGATTGAAGGGATTTCCCTGATAGTCGCGGACAGCGCAGACAAGATCAACGGGGTTGAAATGTGTACCATGAGTGAACATCTCCATATACTCCTTGTTGTTCTTGTCAATCTGGCTTGACTCAAGAATCTGCAACGAGATAGTGCCGTCCTGATTGTAGGTGAGGAACGGACCACCACCAGGTTCACCAACGTTCTTGACGACACCGCAGACGCGAATGGGGCGATTGAGTTTCTTGCGCAAATAGTCGGCCAACTCTTGGTCGGTCAGGCTTGCTATGTCGGGACGGCGGCAGATAGCATGCTCGACGAAATGCTTTATTTCATGTAGTTTTTCATGTTCGAGGTTTCCTTTGTCGAGTTCACGTAAGTATTTGAATGTCAGTTTCTGTAACTGCACAAGTATTCCTGCAATCACCTGTTTGTAGTCAACGGTCTCTTGTTTCAGCCTGTCAGGTACAACATTGTCGATGTTCTTGATAAAGATAATGTCAGCGTCGATCTCGTTGAGGTTCTCAATAAGAGCACCATGTCCTCCTGGACGGAAGAGTAGCGAGCCGTCTTCGTTGCGGAATGGTGTGTTGTCGGGATTAGCGGCAATGGTGTCAGTAGAAGGCTTCTGTTCTGAGAACGAGATGTCATACTTAATGCCGTATTTCTGTGCATAGTTGTCGGCTTTTGCCTTTACTTTCTTCTTGAACATCTCCATATGTTCATGCGAGACGGTGAAGTGTACGTTGGCTTCGCCGTTTGAGGCGGCATAGAGCGCACCCTCGACCAGATGTTCCTCCATCGGCGTACGGGCACCTTCGGGGTACTTATGGAACAATAGCATGCCCTTTGGAAGCTGCCCGTAGTTCAGCCCTTTCTCGAAGAGCATGTTGGCGACGACTTTCTTATACTGCCCTTCCTGTATGAGATACCTGATGCTTTTCCCCTCGTTTTTGCGGCAGACAGCGTCGAGGGCATCGTAAAAAGCAAACTTCTCAATGTTATCAAAGTACTGCTTCTCGAATGTGGTGGTGGGTACATCGTAATCGGCGTCAAGGAATGCGAACATATCCTTGAACATACGCGATGCCGCACCCGACGCGGGTACAAACTTGACTATCTTGTGCCCTTCCTGCTTATACTTTGTCCAGGCGTCGATGTATGTCTGCTTGTCAGTGTCACTGGTGGCAACGATGCCATCCTCAATACTCGCGGCAGCTTTGAGCCTGAGGAAAGGAAATCCTGTCTTGAACTCGCCCAATTGTGTCTCTATCTGGGCTTCTGTGATGCCTTTAGCGGCAATCTGTTTCAGATCTTGTTGTGAAAGCATAATATTAGTGTTTAGATTTGTTCTGCCCGCAAATATACAAAGTTTTTCCTGAAAAAGCAAACGAAAACGAAAACTTTTTATTAACTTTGCCAAAAAATTCGGTAAATAGGTAAAAAGATGGAGGAAATATTTGAATTTACTGTTGATGAACGTGCTGAAACGTTGCGGCTGTACGGCGAGCTGAAAGATAGGGTAGGGGACTCATTTGAAGCAGGTGAGGAACAACGATTACGTACCCACCTGCTGAGTCTTTTAGGCGAGCATCAGGTACACCGCGACATCTTCGGACTGAATCCTATTCTGTCTGGATTGCAGACAGCCAAAATACTAGTTGACGAAACAGGACTGAAACGCGACGCAGTATTGGCAGTGTTACTGCGCTATAGCATCGAACAAGGACTGATGACCATTGACGACGTGCAGCGGGAGTATGGTCAAGCTGCAGCAACCATTCTTCATGGTTTGCAGCGCATACAGGATTTATACAAGAAGAACCCAGTTGTCGAAAGTGAGAATTTCCGTAACTTACTATTGTCGTTTGCTGAGGATATGCGGGTCATCCTCATTATGATTGCCGACCGCGTTAACCTGATGCGCCAGATACGCGACACAAAGAATAGTGAGGCCCAGAAGGAAGTAAGTCAAGAGGCTGCTTATCTCTATGCACCGCTGGCTCATAAATTAGGTTTATACAAGCTGAAGTCTGAACTCGAAGACCTGTCGTTGAAATACCTGGAGCACGATGCCTACTATCTCATCAAGGACAAGCTGAGCGAGACTAAGAAGAGTCGCGATGCCTATATCGAACGTTTCGTTAAGCCTATTGAGGAACGACTGAAAGCTGCAGGACTGACGTTTCACATCAAGGGTCGCACGAAGTCTATCCACAGCATTTGGCAGAAGATGAAGAAGCAGAAGTGCGGTTTTGAGGGTGTCTACGACCTCTTCGCAATTCGCATAATCATTGAGTGTCCGGAAGACCGTGAGAAACAGCAGTGCTGGCAGACATACTCCATTGTCACCGATATGTATCAGCCCAACCCCAAACGGCTACGTGATTGGCTAAGTGTTCCTAAATCAAACGGTTACGAAAGTCTACATATCACCGTACTTGGTCCTGAGCAGAAATGGGTTGAGATTCAGATACGCACGGAGCGTATGGACGAGATTGCTGAGCGCGGTGTGGCAGCACACTGGCGCTATAAGGGCGTCAAAGGTCAGAGTGGAATGGACGACTGGCTGACCTCTATCCGTCAGATGCTCGAGAACAGCGACGGACTCGAAGCGATGGATCAGTTTAAGATGGATCTCTATGAAGACGAAGTCTACGTCTTCACGCCCAAAGGTGACCTGCTGAAGTTTCCCAAAGGAGCTACCGTGCTCGACATGGCCTACCATATACACTCCAAGATAGGTTCTTCATGCGTAGGCGCGCGCGTAAATAACAAGGTGGTGACGTTCCGCCAGGTACTGCAAAGTGGTGACCAGGTGGAGATTATGACCTCATCCACACAGAAGCCCCGCCAAGAGTGGCTTTCCATCGTCAAGACCAGCCGTGCCAAGGCTAAGATACGCTTAGCACTGAAAGAAACTCAGGTCAAGGAGGGACTCTTTGCCAAAGAAATGATTGAGCGTAAGTTCAAGAATCGCAAGATTGAGCTAGAAGAACCCGTCATGCAGCATCTCATCAAGAAGTTAGGTTTCAAAGAAGTATCTGACTTCTATCGTCAGGTGGCTGACCAGACGATTGACATTAATACGCTGATAGATAAGTATTTGGAAATCCAGCAGGGTGAGCGTACACAGACTGGCGATAATCAAGCTCGCTCAGCTGGAGAGTTCGTTCTAGACGAGGAAAAAGCTACGCGACAACTGCCACAAAACGACGATGTGCTCATCATTGACCGCAATCTGAAAGGTATTGACTACCAGTTAGCTCATTGTTGCAATCCTATCTATGGTGATCAGGTATTTGGCTTCGTTACCGTTAGTGGTGGCATCAAGATTCACCGTACTGACTGTCCTAATGCACCTGAACTGAAACGCCGCTTTGGCTATCGCGTCGTTCGTGCCATGTGGTCAGGAAAGGGAGCTTCACAGTATAGTATCACTCTGCGTGTCATTGGCGTCGACGACATCGGCATTGTCAACAACCTTACCAGCATTATCTCTAAGGAGGAACGGCTCATACTGCGTAGCATCAACATAGACTCCAGTGATGGCCTGTTCCGTGGAAACCTCGTCGTAATGATTGATGACCAGGCCAAGCTCGAAGCTCTTATTAAAAAGTTGCGGACGGTCAAGGGTGTGAAACAGGTGGAACGTATTTAATAGAAATGCTGGTTTGTTATACAATCGGCATTATGATAAATAGATAGATAAAGGCAATCATTCGTGGATTGCCTTTAATAGTTTCAATAAGCTATCGCTATCAGTCCAACTGAAACCTTCCATATTCTCGTAGGTACGCAACATGCGACGCTTTTCCTTGGAAAGTGTACGTTCGAGAATACGTTCATGAGTACGAATAAACTTTCCGTTAAGACGATAATAGAAAATGTCAATCAGCGGGAAATTATAATCATCCTCTGTACTGATGTCAATAGTTGCCGTCGACATCTGTCCACCCAACATTCCTGAGAAATCAAAATCCAAATTGGAAATCACTTGATTATTCTTCAACTGTTGTTGGTACGCAGGAATATCTATAATTGTGGCGCAATACAGCGCATCATTACCAACCGTATCGACTTGATAGCAAAGCAACGAGTCGATTCTAACATAAAAACGGTCGTCGAACTGGACGCTAACGATGTTGTCCATCTTGGCCTCCATAGAATTCGTACCGTTCATATAGAGTAGAGACGAGTTCTTTAGAAAGATGTTTGTCAGAGGCTGATTAAGTTTTCTGCCGTCCTTCAGCGTGATGATACTAGGTTTGAACTGCTTGTAGACGGTTAACTTCGGTGTCCTCACCTGTGCACATAGACATTGCACAGCGAACATCATTATGATAAATAGGACTGGTCTTTTCATCATTTGTCAAAGCGTTTTAAGAGTTTATACTTCAATTAACGTAAACAAAAAAGCTCAGCGGACGTATCCAGTGAGCTTCTTGTTGCGGTGCGTACGAGACTCGAACTCGTGACCTCCTGCGTGACAGGCAGGCATTCTAACCTACTGAACTAACGCACCTGATAGGAAAAATAGTGTTTACTCAGGCAGCGGGAGAAGCGGTGCGTACGAGACTCGAACTCGTGACCTCCTGCGTGACAGGCAGGCATTCTAACCTACTGAACTAACGCACCTCTTTAGGTCTCCTTGCTTGTTTGCGGGTGCAAAGGTAGCAATAATTTCCGAACCAGCCAAACTTTTCGCGTACTTTTTTACAAAAATATCTGCATCAATACGGCCGAATGGTAGTTTTTTCCATCGTATAGCCAGTCGCGCAACTGTAAATGCTCAGTATAACCGACTTTTCGGAACAATTCGAGGGCTGCTTCATTGTTCTCACCGACCACAGCGTAGAGTTGGTGTAAATGGAGTACTCGCAACGAGTAGTCGGCAATTTGGCATAAGGCGGCCGTAGCAATGCCCTTGCGACGGTTCTCACAAGTTACAACAATACCAACCTCAGCACGTTGGTTTTTTGCGTCGAAGTCTGTGATGTCGATAATTCCGACAGTCTCCCCCACCCCGTTTTCGATGATGAGTCTCACCTCACCATCATTATAGATGTTGCCCGAGGCATTAGCAATATAGTCATGTAGTACATAGCGAGAATAAGGCACATTAGTAGTCCCTACATCCCATAACTGGCGGTCGTTTTCGATGTGATATAAAAGTTCGAGGTCTTCAGGTTCCAAGGCGCGTAGCCTGACTTCTTTGTCTGATGTTATCATATATGCAATTTTTGGCGTAAAATGTCAATAAGCGCCACGAAGGCACGGAAATAGATAGCCATCTTCACTGGTAATGTATAAAAGAGGCTTAGGTGGCTGTAATGCTTACGGAAAAAGATGAGCATAGCTTGGTAGAAGACGTGGACGTATCGGAACTCAGATTTGTTAGTGGACTTACCCTTGAAATGGGTGATGTGCAGTGGCAGGTACCAGTTCTGCCACCCCCCCTTCAGCAGGCGATAACTCAGGTCAATGTCTTCGCCATACATAAAAAAGCTCTCGTCCAATAGTCCTATTTGGTCGAGTGCTGCGTGTCGCAGCAGACAGAAAGCCCCACTGATAACCTCAATCTGGCATGGTTCATCCCACGGTAGATGGCTCATATAGTAGCGGCGTGTGAACCCCAGCATCTTCAGAGCCGAGACCCAAGGTGTAGGAATGGCACGACGCGACTCAGGGGCGACGCTTCCGTCCTCATTATGCATCATCACACCAGTTCCTCCAGCCTTTGGGTGGGCGTCCATAAACTGCAGGGCGTCGCGCAGAGTGTTCTCTGCCACCGTGGTGTCAGGATTCAGCAGCAGCACGTACTCACCCGTGGCCTGACGGATAGCCAGATTGTTGCCGCGCGCAAAGCCCAGGTTTTCTTCGCTGGCGATGAACGTTACCCAGGGATAGCGCGGAGGCAACACCCTCATCGTATCGTCTGACGAAGCATTGTCGACGACGAATACTTCCGCATCGATACCTTCCACCGCCTTCTGAACGCTCAGCAGACACTGGTCCAGATAGCTGCGCACATTGTAGCTGACAATGACTATGCTGATTTTCTTGGCCATACGAACGGTAAGCAAAGCAAAAGCATGACACCGAGGTAGAAGAACGTCGGCGTACGGTATATTATATATAATAAGGTGTTAATCAACAACGGCACCACAATGATAGCCAAACGCAGCCACTTGTTGTGGCGGAACAGTCGCAGGCCCAAGTAAGCACAGGCCAGCGTGGCTATTTCCATCGTTGTGGTAAGCAGGAATTGTAGGGTTGTATCGTTCATATCTTTTAAAACTTATTTGGTTTCGAATAACGTGCGATTCAATATGCTGCGACCTAATGTTACCTCATCAGTATATTCCAACTCGTCGCCAACACTAATACCACGTGCAATGACAGTTACCTTGAGTTGCGGATAAGAAGCTAACTTGCGAAAAATATAAAAGTTGGTGGTATCGCCTTCCATCGTTGGACTCAGCGCCAATATAACCTCGTCAACATCGCCCTGCCCTACCCTGTCGACCAGCGACTGTATCTCCAAATCGGAGGGGCCAATGCCGTCCATAGGCGAAATGACGCCTCCCAACACATGGTAAAGCCCATGAAACTGCTGCGTGTTCTCAATGGCCATCACGTCCTGAATGTTTTCCACCACACAAACCGTACTACGGTCACGCCGAGGGTCGCTGCAGATGGGGCACACATCCTGATCGCTGATATTGTGGCACACGTTGCAACGCTTCACTTCACGCTTCATCGTGGTCAGTGCCGAAGCTAGCTGCTCGACGTCCTCCGTGTCCTGACGCAGCAAGTGAAGCACCAATCGTAGGGCTGTCTTGCGTCCTATGCCTGGCAGCTGCGAGAACTGCGATACGGCGTTCTCCAATAGTCTTGAGGGGTATTGTTGTTCCATATTATGCTATTTCTGAAAGTTCTAACCAACGCTGCGACTTCTCGTCCAGCTCTTCCTTCAGTACTGGCAGTCGTTTACTCATGGCCGTGATTTCATCCACAGAGGTCGTACTGCCACACAGCGCTTCTTCTATCTGGCGTTGTTCAGCCTCCAGTTGTTCTATCTCCTTCGTCAGCCGTTCGAACTCCATCTTCTCTTTGTACGACATACGGCGACGCGTGTCATTATGGTAGTCCTTCTTCTCCGGTGCGTTTTGCGAGGTTTTCGATGATGCGTCTTTAGGCTGCAACGACTGCCACTGGCGGTACTGCGTGTAATTGCCTGGGAAGTCTTTAATGACGCCGTCGCCCTCGAACACAAGCAGATGGTCCACTATCTTGTCCATGAAATAACGGTCGTGGCTCACGACGATGACGCAGCCGGGGAAGTCCTGCAGGTATTCTTCCAGTATCTGCAGTGTCACGATGTCGAGGTCGTTTGTGGGCTCGTCGAGTACCAAGAAGTTGGGGTTACGCATCAATACCGTACAGAGGTACAACTTGCGTCGCTCACCGCCAGAGAGCTTGTAAATATAGTTATGCTGCTGTTCGGGCGTGAAGAGGAAGTACTGCAGCAGTTGTGAGGCCGTAAAGTGCTTGCCACCGCCCATGTCGATGTATTCTGCAATGTCTTTAATAACATCAATAACCTTCTGCTGCTCATCGAATTGCAGGCCTTCCTGCGAGAAATACCCGAAGTTAACGGTGTCGCCAATTTCAAAGCGCCCGCTGTCAACGGGAACCTGTCCGAGCAGCATCTTGATGAACGTCGACTTGCCTGTGCCGTTGTTGCCGACAATGCCCATCTTCTCGAAGCGTGAGAAATTGTAATAGAAATCCTTCAGGATGACATGTTCGTCGAAAGCCTTCGACACATACTGACACTCGAATATCTTGGAGCCGATGTAAACGTTGCGCGACTTCAGCCTGACTTGCCGTTCCTCAATGCGCTGCTTGGCCACGCGCTCTAACTCATAGAAAGCATCCTCGCGGTATTTCGCCTTGTGGCCACGGGCCTGCGGCATGCGGCGCATCCACTCCAGTTCCGTCCGATACAGGTTGTTGGCACGCATAATCTCTGCCCGTTTGTTGTCGATACGCTCCTGGCGCTTCTCCAGATAGTACGAGTAGTTGCCACGATAGGTGTAGATAGTGCGGTCGTCCAGTTCGAGGATGAGTGAACAGACGCGGTCGAGGAAGAAGCGGTCGTGGGTCACCATGAGCAGCGTCTTGTTGCCACGCTGCAGGAAGCCCTCGAGCCATTCTATCATCTCCAGGTCCAGATGGTTTGTCGGCTCGTCAAGTATCAGGAAGTCAGGTTCGGTAATGAGCACGTTGGCCAGTGCCACACGCTTCTGCTGACCGCCGCTGAGCTGTCCCATCGGTTGTGTCAGGTCACGTATCTTCAACTTCGACAGTATCTGTTTGGCTTTCAGCACTTTCTCCGGATCGCCTTGATGATTAAAACAAGCATCGAGTACCGACTCCTCAGGGTCGAACGTTGGCGACTGTTCCAGCATACCTACACGGATGTCACGACGGTAGATGATGTCGCCGCTGTCGTAGCCCTCATGACCCGTCAGGATGCTGAGCAGCGTCGACTTGCCCGTACCGTTCTTGGCGATGAGTCCCACGTGCTGCCCTTCGGCCACCGAGAAATTGATGTCCTCAAACAGTACCAGCGAACCGAACGACTTCGTCAGGTGCTGAACGTCCAGATAGGGGGTGTCCTTAGCCATTCTTCAGCGATTGGTTGATGTCGTCAATATACTGGAGCACATCTTCCCTACCCTCTTTCTTCTCTGATGAGGTCAGGAAAATGGGCGGCAGTTCCTCCCACGTCTCCAACAGTTTGTGCTTGTAAGCCTCTACTGCCTGACGGGCCTTGTTAGCCGTCAGCTTGTCGGCCTTGGTGAAGACGATGGCAAAGGGGACCGACGAGACACCCAGCCACTCAATGAACTCAAGGTCAATCTTCTGAGGTTCCAGACGTACATCCACCAAAACAAACACATTGACCAACTGTTCACGCTGCAGAATATAGCCGCGTATCATCTGGTCCAGTTTGTCAATCTCTTTTTTCGAGCGTTTGGCAAAACCGTAACCAGGCAGGTCGACCAAATACCACTCCTTATTTATAATAAAGTGGTTGATGAGCAGCGTTTTGCCGGGGGTGGCACTCGTCTTGGCTAATTTCTTGTGATTAGTCAGCATATTGATGAGACTCGATTTGCCAACGTTGGAACGTCCGATGAAGGCATATTCAGGCTTTGTATCCTCAGGACACATGCTGACCATAGGGGCACTAAGGGTGAATTCTGCAGTCTTTATTTCCATATCATTTTTATTTTTTCGGTGCAAAGGTACAAAAAAGAATCGAAATAGTTTGGCTGTTTCAGAAATAATCATTACCTTTGCAGTCGATTTTCCAAATCAGCGTTTCCGTTCTTGCACTATGCAAGCGTTTCTTGAAACGATCACGTGAAGCGTTTTCACCAATCTTTTTAATTCAACAACGCATATTATTTCGTATAATTCTATGTATACCAAAGAACAACTTGAACAGATGGAAATTGCCCAGCTGATGGGCATTGCACAGGAATTGGGTATCAAGGTAAGCCAGGATGAGACGCTGGAAAACGTCATCTATGCCATCCTTGATAAAGCTGCCGAGCAAAGTGCTTCCAGCGACAGCCAAGCTAAGCGTAAGAGAACAAGAATAGTAAAGAAAGACACTGACCGTGTGTATACTGTCAACGGCAATGAAGGTGAGAATTTTGACGTCAAGAGCCGAGGAAAGAAATCTGCTGAAGCTCCGTCGCTGTTCTCAGATGTACCAGTTGAAGCACCCGCAGAAGCAACGACAACTGTCGAAGCACCCGCAGAGGAGACGGAAGAGAAGAAGCCCGCCCCCAAGAAACGTGGTCGCAAGTCCAAGGCTGAGCTTGCTGCTATTGCTGCTGAAGCCGCTGCGAAAGAGGCTCAAGTACAGAAAGAGGAAAACGAGCCGGAACAGCCCGTAGCATCTGAAGAGATTATTCCAGAGGCTGTTGATTTTGCTCAACCCGTAGATGATGGAGAAACCACTTCACCTGAAATGCTGGAGCAGCTACAAGAACATTTGTCACAGCATAACCAAGAGGAAGCAATTGTTCAGGCTAATCCGGAAGGCGTATGGGAAGATGACCCCAATGATGGCACGGATTTCATCATCGTAGAAGACCTGCCTATAGAAGACCAAGGAGCCATCCCAACCCTCGATATGTTTGATCGCCCAGTGATCCAGCACGTTCAGGATATGCAGCCTGTCGCTCAGCGTCCTGCACCTAACGGTGTTAATAATGACAGGTATGATTTCGACGACATCATCACAGGTAATGGTGTACTCGAGATACTGCAGGACGGTGGTTACGGATTCCTGCGCTCCAGCGACTACAACTACCTGTCGTCGCCCGATGACATCTACGTTGCTCCGCAGCAGATTAAGAAGTGGAGCCTGAAGACGGGTGACGTCGTGGAGTGTACCGTCCGTCCGCCTCATGACAATGAGAAGTATTTCGCTTTGTCGAACATCACCAGCATCAACGGACGTAATCCTAACGAGGTGCGCGACCGTGTCAGCTTTGAACACCTGACGCCGCTGTTCCCCGAAGAGAAGTTCAAGCTCTGCGGCGACCCGCAGACCACCAATCCTTCGGTACGCATTGTCGATCTCTTCTCACCTATCGGTAAAGGTCAGCGCGCCCTCATCGTGGCTCAGCCCAAGACTGGTAAGACCATCTTGATGAAGGACATTGCCAACGCCATTGCTGCCAACCACCCCGAGGCGTACATCATGATGCTACTCATCGACGAGCGTCCTGAGGAGGTTACCGATATGGCCCGCACCGTCGATGCTGAGGTTATTGCCTCTACCTTCGACGAACCCGCTGACCGTCATGTCAAGATTGCTGGCATTGTCTTGGAGAAAGCCAAGCGCATGGTAGAGTGTGGTCACGACGTAGTCATCTTCCTCGACTCGATTACCCGTCTGGCTCGTGCCTATAACACCGTCGCCCCAGCTTCTGGAAAGGTACTGACGGGTGGTGTCGATGCCAATGCCCTGCAGAAGCCCAAGCGCTTCTTCGGTGCAGCCCGTAACATCGAAGGTGGCGGTTCGCTGACCATCATTGCTACGGCTCTCGTTGATACCGGTTCCAAGATGGATGAAGTTATTTTCGAGGAGTTCAAGGGTACGGGTAACTCCGAAATCCAGCTTAATCGTTCGCTGTCTAACAAGCGCATCTTCCCGGCTATCGATCTCGTTCAGTCTTCGACTCGCCGCGACGACCTGCTGCAAGACCCGACGACGCTCAACCGTATGTGGATAGTTCGCAAGTTCATTGCCGAGATGAACCCGATAGAAGCCATGAACACCATCCGCGACCGATTGGTTCAGAGCCGCTCGAATGAGGAGTTCCTCATATCAATGAACGGATAATTGTTAAATAAACGTAAAAGCACCGGCTTTCAACAGAGTCGGTGCTTTTTTGTGGCTGAAAATCAGTAACTTTGCAGCCACTTTGCTCAAAAAGGGCAGATAGGAGTAAGAACAGACGCTGCTTCTATTGAATATTAACTTACAAAAAATCGACCTGGTAAACGTCTGTCCTGGTCAAAAGTGCCCCATTCGTGAGAAGGGGCAAGAGAAAAACAATTATGTCAGAATTAACAAAGAACGTGAAGCCGCTCGACGAGTTCAACTGGGATGAGTTTGAGAATGGCATCGTAGCAAACGTCAGCAAGGAAGAGCTTGACAAGGCCTACGACGAAACCCTGAACAAAGTAGCCGACCATCAGGTAGTTGACGGTAAGGTCATCTCTGTTGACAAGAAGGAAGTTGTTGTCAACATCGGTTACAAGAGCGACGGTATCATCCCCGCTTCTGAATTCCGTTACAATCC
>Ga0310696_10002988_pt1 | contig 21581 bp, 39 predicted proteins | sample AusTroGonzalo_MG_4_FD_203885 | JGI IMG/M metagenome (GOLD analysis project Ga0310696, IMG submission 203885) | Bovine rumen microbial communities from tropical cattle in Woodstock, Queensland, Australia - Gonzalo_02 (v2) (version 2) | ecosystem: Host-associated > Mammals > Digestive system >...
TGACCTTGCATATAATGCCTTTAAACAAAAGGGTGAAAGTGAAGTATCGCTTTTTTGGGAAGATGAAACAGGCATAATGCTTAAATGTCGCCCTGATTGGTTACCTTATGACCTTAAAAACATACCTGATTATAAGACGTGTTGTAGTGTTCAACCTGTTACTTTTGCAAAAGACTTTATAAAGTATGGTTACCACATACAAGCTGCGTTTTATGCTATGGGCATTAAAAATGTTTTTGGTGAAGAAGTTGAAAACTTTTTCTTTGTTGCGCAGGAAAAAGAAGAACCTTGTATAAGTCAAGTGTTCTTACCTGATTATGCACTAATTGAACAAGGTTATAAAGCTATCAGAAACGGCATAAATAAACTTATTGAATGCAATAATACAGGTTTTTGGGACACTTACTCAAGCGAAGTTATAGAAATATCGCTAGCGCCTAAACCTGATGATGTAAATATGTTTGATAAAGACAATTCTGTTGTTTTTTTGCCGAATTGGATTGATTCAGAACTATCTAAATATGAGGTGTAATTATGGAAGATAACAAAATTATGAAAGAGCTCAATGCTCCTTTTAAACCAAATGAAATTGAATGGCGTGTCGGAGCAACTAATGCCGATAAAACAAAAGGTATAGCGCTTGCCTACGTTACCAATCGTGCGATTCAAAAACGATTAGATGATGTGGTTGGAATTTTTGGTTGGAAAAACGAATTTCAAACGTGGAAAGATAACAAACAATTATGTGGAATATCAATCTATTTTGAAGGTGAATGGATTACCAAATGGGATGGTGCGGACGATACCGATAAGGAAGCTACTAAAGGTGGTTTATCAGGTGCTATGAAACGTGCAGCTTGTCAATGGGGAATAGGTCGTTATCTTTACGATATACCTAACCAATGGGTAAAGATAAAGAAACAAGGCAAGAGTTATGTACTTGCAGAAACGCCTAAATTACCTAATTGGGCGCTCCCAAAAGGATGTAAACCACAAACAACGTGGGAAGTTGAAGAAACCGAAAACAAGTTACCTAAAACCGTTCAAGATTGCATAAAGGCATTTGAGAGTTTAAGCATAAGTCAAGCAGATTTAGAAAATTATTTACACAATGAAGCATCTATGTTTGATGACAAAAATATAGCAGATTTAAGGGCTATTTATAGTCAATTAAAACGTGGCTTAAAAGATAAAGAAGATTATTTTGAAATGCCTGTTTATGAAGATAAACGTAAGGAACTTACTAAACAATTACAAGGAGTATAGAAATGAAAGAATTTGTTAAAGGAATGTACGTGGACACTATTAGTACAAAGTATGGTGAGATTATCAAAGTTGGAATCAATAGAGATAAGTTCTTGGAAAACAAATTTAATGACAAGGGCTATATCAATATCGAACTTAAAAAGAGTAAAGAAGGTAAACTTTACGCAAGTATAAACGAATATAAGGGGGAATAATGAGTTACGCAACGGAATTTATCAAGGAATTAAACGCAAGAAGACTAAACAATTTTACGCATAGAGATATTTTGATGTGGACTAATGCAAATTGCAGTTATAGTGTGCTTCGAGATATTAAAGATGAGTTTGAAAAAGACGGCTACCGGCTTGTTGAACTTTGGGAAGAATCAACAAACACAAAAAAGGAACGTAAAAAATTCCGAAGATATTGGGTTGAAAAAATAGCATAAGGAAAGAAAAATGGCTCACAGACTTACAGATACAGAAATTTGGAAAAAGGATTGGTTTTTAGATCTAACAGATAAACAAAAACTTTTAACTAAATTTTTATTTGATAATTGTGATTGTGCAGGTTTTTATAGAATATCGTGGCATTTACTTAGATGCTCTTTCAGTGAAGCACCAACAAGAGAAGATTTTGAAGCAATTAAACAGGTAAAATTTATAGAAGATGATCTAATCTTTATAGAAGATTTTGTTTTTTATCAATATAAAGTTCAATCCTTTAATGAGCTAAACCCTAAAAATAACGCTCATAAAGGGGTTTTAAAGTTATTAGAAAAATACAATATTTATTTAGCCCCTCAAGAGCCCCTCACTAGCCCCTCACTAGGGGCACAGGATAAGGATAAGGATAAGGATAAGGATAATATATCTACTATTAGTTTAAAAGAAAAAGAAATTAAAAAAGAAAAAGAAAAGATTGATCCTTATTTTTCTTCTGCTAAAAGTAATTTTCAAACAGAATGGCAAAAAGTATTTGAAGAAAAACCTTATCTTCAAAGGCAACACTGCTTTAAGTTGATTGAATTAGAAGAAGATATTGAGAATTTTAGAGCAATACTTCCTGATGCCTTGCAGAAATTGAAAAGGTTAAAGTTTGACGATATTGACTTTAACCCTCGAAACGCTGATTGGCTTTTGAGGGATTGTAATTTTTCTAAACTTATGAACGGCGCATTTGACAACCAACTAGAAGTAAAGCGCAAGAGTGTAGCAGAAATACTTGCAGAAATTGAGGAAAAGAAAAGTGGACAAACATGAATTTTTAACAAAACTTGAAAGGCTATACCCTAGCCGATTCAATGTTAAAGACGATAGGATAAAAGCAGAACTTTTAAGCGAATACGCAGACGTTCTAACTGCTGATTATCGCATAGACTATCAAAAGATGTGGGAAATCTTAAGAGATGAATACGAGTTCAGTACAACGCCACCCACGAGCTTTTTTAAAAAGAACCTGCCACGCTGCCGAATGCGTGAATTAGAGATAAACGAAATAGACAATACAAAGTCAATTTGGGTTAAGTTCCCTTGGGCAGGTAATATGGCTTACTTATACGAAGTCCAAATGAACGAATCAGAAGCAGACGTTTTAAGACGTTATTTACCTAAAAATTGGCATTGGAATTTTACACTTAACAGACCTGAAAGAAATGAGGTTTAGAGTTGAAAAAATATAACATAATTTACGCCGATCCACCTTGGCGTTATAACGATAGAAAATGTAACGGCGCTTGTGAACACCATTACAATACAATGAAAATAGAGGATATTTGCAAATTACCAATTTCTTCAATGGCTGCAAACGATTGTATTTTGTTTTTGTGGACTACTTACCCTATGTTACAAGAAGCGATTCAACTTATAAATGCTTGGGGCTTCAAATACAAAACTATTGCTTTTCAATGGATTAAACTTAATAAAAGCGTTGATAATCCTTTATTTATACAGAAAAAAAATATATTTTTTGGATTAGGTCGATGGACTAGAGGCAATACTGAACCTTGTCTTATTGCCGTTAAAGGAAAACCTAAAAGAATCAGTAATAAAGTATCTCAAATTATCCTTGAACCCATAGGCAAACACTCAAAAAAACCTGATATTGTTAAAAATAAAATAGTTGAATTAGTGGGCGATCTGCCAAGAGTTGAACTTTTTGCAAGACAAAAAACAGAAGGTTGGGATGTTTGGGGAAATGAAGTAGAAAGTGATATTGAATTATGACAAGTAAAGAGGACGTTTTACGCTATCCCTGTTTTCAATGGATAAGAAAAGGCAAGATGATTAGAATACCGCCACCTACTCAATGGAACATTTGGGAAGTGCAGGCACACCACTTTATTCCGCAACAGTTTTGCAGAAAAAACCCTAAAAAGTTTAAGGAAATAGAACACTTGCAAAAACTGTTTTTCTTGCCACCTGATATGCACATGGATTTGCACGCATACTCAAGACGATTCAAAGAAAAATGGGGTTTTGAGATAGAAGATTTGATTTATAAGGTGAGGTGAAGAATGAACGAAATAGAAAAGATGTATGAGAATGCAGGAATAGAACCTGAATGGGTTGAAATACTTGACATTGAATTATATAAATTAAAAATAAAAGAAAAATATAATACGCAATCATTATATGAAGCATTTATTAAGGAGGAACAATGCCAATAATTAACGACAAATGTTATTTTTATTCTGATAATAAATGTCGAAGAGAAGATAAAGACTGCTTAAAACATTTGGCAGAAGAATACACAAGTTTATATAAACTAAATTATGAAAATCAATGCAAAGCAGAACAACAACTCAAACGACTTGAAAAAGAAAATGAAAGATTAAAACAAGGAATAAAACATTATCAAAGAGGAGTGTATAAAATTATTTCTATTGCTACTGAATGTAAGAATAGTAAACAATGGAATTATGAGGATAAATAAATGACAGAAGAAAAATGCAAACGACTTAAAAAAGAAAATGAGGAATTGAAAGAAAAATTAAAAATAACTGAAACAGCATTTGAAATGGTTCAAAACACAATAGGACAAGCACATATAGAAGGTGTTAATTTAGCAAGGAAAAACAATAAATTAAAAATTGCTCTTGAAGAAATAAGGGGAATATGTAAATGTTCAAAAGAAATGAATTGTGAAGAATGCCCACAATGTGATGATTGCGAGGAACTATGTACTACTGATGAAAATTTACAAGATATAGTTATAGACACAATCAACAAAGTTTTAGAAAGCGAGGAAGAATGAAGAACGAAACTATCATAGCTATAATTTTATTTTTTATTATCGTGTTTATAGGTACAGGATTGGATTATTTAAGCGAAAAAGTACAATGTACCGCACAAGCAAAAGCTTTAAACTATGAATATGAATACCATTATTTGACAGGTTGTGTAGTAACTAAAAATGGTCAAAAAGCACTTTTAAAGCAATTAAGGTCTTTTGAGTAAGGATGAACAATGCCAACAATGAACGAAGTAGAAAAGATGTATGATAATGCAGGAATAACAAAAGAAAAAAAGAAAATGCTTGATATAGAAACAGGTGATACGGTTTTGACTTTAGATAGTTTTTATCCCGAGTTCACCGCGGAGAAACAAATTGAGTTGATTAAGTTTATGCTTCATAAAGGTGTTTATTATGATACAGATGGCGATACATATTGGTTTCATTACACAAATGAAATAGAAAATGTTACGTACAGACCTTTTGAAGAAGCAATAGCAGAGTTTATAAATGGCTTTTGGCAATACTTAACAGAAAAAGAACGTAAGCAGATAAAGGAGATATTGGAATGAGTAAACTAATACTAACTCAAGAACTAAAAGCAAAAAGATATTGTAAAATCTGTTCAGAGAATTACCCAGAAAAGATAGAAAAACTAATTCACGCCCTTGAAGAAATAGGGGAAATAGCAAAAAGTAATTTAAGTTGCGAGGGCGATAAACACCCATGCCCGCAAAGCCAAGATATTTTAGCTAAAATTGATGAGGTATTAAGATGAAAGTTAAATCAATAATTAACGCAGTACATACCTATAATGATTATCAATATCAAATAAAAGAAAACGTAAAGAAACGTCAAATGTGCGATGCCTTTGATGATGAGTGGGGTGTGGCTGAATATAACAAAAAAATAAACGAAATAAACAAAGAATTAGGCAGATTTTTAGATAGTGAGGTGTGAATGAATAACTACGAAAAAATAAAAAATATGAGTATTGACGATATGGCAGAGTTTATAAGATGCGATGATTGTTTTTATTGTGAAGCAAGAGATATTTGTGGTTGTTGGCATTTTGATGAACCTCACGAAAATTGCATAAAATATGCTAAACAATGGCTACAACAGGAGGAAGAATGAAATCAGAACAAGAGATACAAAATAAAATGTGTTTAAACAAAAGATTATATATAACTTACGAAGAAGCATTAAAGGTATTAAATGTTCAAAAGAAAAAAACTCATCAAAATTTAAGAATATATCATTGTCCTATATGTAAGGGCTATCATCTAACAAGTAAGGAAAAATATGAAAACTAAAGAAGAAATACAATTAGATAAATTATGTAAAAAAGAAGGTATGAAAAGGTGTAAACCTTTTATAAAACAGGAACCCATATCTGATAAAATAGCCAAAGAAATAAGAGGCAAATTTGCTGATATGTTTAATATACCAAGAGGAATAATTGAAAAATCAACAAAACAATTAGAGTTAGAACAAGACCTTGACCACTTTAAAAAAACAGAAAAAATAAGAGAATTAAACAGTTTTGAACAAGGAATAAAAGAGGAAATAGAGAGATTGTTAGAACTTAATAAAAATTCATGAAATTTTGTAAACAAATAGGAGGTTTTAATGAATAATGTTATAACTTTAAAAGACTATAAACCAAAGGATAAGTTTATAAGCGCAAAAGACGTTAAGAAAATCTTTAATGGTGGAATAAGTCAAGCCACACTTGCTAATTGGGTAAACAAAAAGTTTATTTCAAGGTATAAAATAGGTGGTTTGGTTTTCTATAAAGAATCAGAGATTTTAACCTTAATTGAGAGATCGCAACAATGGCAAGCTTAACTAAGAAAAAGAGAGTTTTAAAGAATGGCAATATAAATTACTATTGGCAGCTTACTTACTATCTAAACAAGCAAAGATATAGAAAAAACTTTAAGAAAAAGCCCACTATTGATGAAATTGCAAAACTAACAAAAACAGTACAAAAAAACCCTTATTTTTTAAATGCCATTGAAGATTACATTACTTCTTGCTCGTTACATTGCAAAGAATCAACGCTTGAAACATATAAAAACTATAACAAGGTTACGCTTCAGGACTTACACTTTAAGCGAATAAAAGACCTAAGCAGAGAAGAAATGAACAAGTTCTTTGTTGATTTAAAAACAAAAAAAGCCCCAAAAACATACAATAATATATTGATGTTCTTAAAGGGCTTTTTTAACTATCTTATAGAAATCAAGGTTTTAAATGAAAGTCCGATAAAGAAAATAAAATCTTTACCATTAGGGCATAAGCAAGCAAAAGCGCTTGATACAGAAGTAAGAGAGTGTTTTATTAAACATTCTCAAAGAATGCCATTTTGGGTGCATTTGTTCTTTATGACTATGCTTAATATGGGTTTAAGAATAAGCGAATGTATCGCACTTGAAACAAGCGACATTGATCTCATAAATAAAAAAATGAGGGTAAATAAGCAGTTTTACCGTTATAGAGTTACATCCACCAAGAACTATGAAACAAGAGTAATTGATATGCCTGATATACTTTGTGAATTGTTTAAACAACATAAACCAAACACGCATATAGTATTTGGTACAGAAAACGGTTACGCAAGCGTTAATAATATTAGAGAGCGATATTTCAAGCGTGTTATTGAAGCTGTTGAAGATGAACTTGATTTAAACCTATCAGACATAACACCACATTGTTTAAGACATACCCACGCAACGTATTTACTTTCTAATGGGATTCCTGTAAAATGTGTTAGTGAACGTTTAGGACATAAAGATTCTAAGACGACATTGAACATTTACAACCACGTCTTACCGAGTGATAATCAAAAGGCGATTGATTTACTTAATAAAATGAATGGGCACTCTTTGGGCACTGTTCAGAAATTAAAAGCTTAAAACTCAATAAAATCAATGGAGAGGTGTCCGAGTGGTTTAAGGTGCAGATTTAAAATTGGCACTTTTTTATATTTTTTATGTTTTTTAAAAAGTCTTTAAAAACCTTGCAAATTAAGGATTTTTTAAAGAATATAGAATTTTACATTTTTTAAATTTTTTAATGTTTTTAAAACATTTGGGCACTGTTTGGGCACTGTTTTTTATAAAGGAGGAATGATGGAATCAGTTGATGAACGTATCGTCAGAATACGCTCTAAAATGCGTATTGCTTTGAGCAGATACATTAAAACAAAAGAAAATCGTTATTTGAATCAGTTTTACAGAATTTTTAAGTTTATAGTAATTCACGAATTATAGGAGTTGATATGAGGAATGAGGGTTTAACAAAACGAGAATTAGACGTCTTAAAACTTGTTGCAAGTGGTTTTTCTGACAAAGGAATAGCGCAAAAGCTATTTATTTCAGACTACACAGTAAGAACGCACCTAGTTAGTATCTATCGAAAGTTAGGAATCGCAACTAATACCGAATACAACCAACGAGTTTTATTAGTTTGTAACGTATTACGCAAAATTGCAGAGAGGGAAAAGAATGATCCAACAAAAAATTAGAGAGTATGCAGACAATATGTCTGTGCCTTTTGCTCTTAAAAACTATATCAAATTCAATCAGTTAGAGCTTGAAATAAGAAGGAATATAAAGCGTGAACTTGGCGGTCAAAATTCAATTATGTTTACAAGCCAAGACTTGCGCTATTTTATTATTCAGCTTGAAAAAACGTATAGAGCATTGAATAAAACAGTTAATTTTTCTCAATTTCAAAAGAGATTTGAGAAGTTTGAAAAAGTTACAGGAAGTGTAGTTCAAGACCAAACAAAAGCAATATGCGAGTATATGGGCTGCGCTTCCGAACTTCAAAGACTTTATTCATTACTTAATTATGATGCAACCCTCTTATTCCTTTGTGAGCTTCAAAAACAACAACAAAAAGAAGCAGATAACAAGTATTTTAATGATGAAATAACTGAACTATTAAGGAGGTTATAATGTATATAATAAAAAACTGCCCCTGTTTAGGGGCATATGATAATTGCGAAGATGAAAATAATTTTGTGTTTTTATGCAAAGAATGTGATAATTGCCTTCTAAAGCAAGCGTACGAATCTTCAAATAAAAAAGAGATATTTGAGATTGAAAAGGCATAAAAAAACCCCATTCGAAGATGAGGCTCTAATAGGTGGTAATATGAAAATAAAGGTTACTTACTTGCAAAAAAGTTTTTGACAAAATCCCAAATGAATCCAAAAATAACCGATAATACTACGCCAATAGCGATTAGTTTATTTTTAAGTTCAAGAAGTTCATCAACTTTTTCTTCTAGTTTATTTATTTTATCATCAACTTTTTCTTCTAGTTTATCTATTTTATCGCCTTGTTCAGCGATCATATTATAAAGCAGTTGTGTTACTTCTTCACTCATTTTTTCCATCCCTTTACGCATTTTTGAAAATTATCAACAAAAAAACTAATAAAGTTAGCTTTCCATTCAGGCATACTGCTTGCAATACAAAGTTCTTTAAATATTATTGTAGATAACTTCCTGTTATAATTAACTAAATATTTGTTTTCGCAGATCTTATCGTGAACACAGCTTGCTATAAGTCCACATACGTTTTCTTTAGATAAACCAACTAAAGACCACGCAAAACGTGGAATTGTCATTGCATCCCACGTATAACCTTTTGGAATATAGATAACGTATTCTTCCCCTTTATAATTTACTGTATAATATACATCTCTCTTGTTAAGGAATGGTTTTTTCTCTATTTCCTTAATTTCGTTTTGTGTCATTATTGGTAAAATTGTTCTTGCGCATACTCTCGGCTGTGCATCTGATTTTATTTTAATTTCTTCCTTGTTGCAAAAAATTATATCTTCCATTCTAAACCTATGTAGAATCCCTTATTTCTTGGTTTTATTCTTAGACTTCTCAGTAGCTTTTGCCACCAAGTCTTTGACAAGTTTTTCAAGTGCTTGGAATGCTTTTTCGATGACTTCTTCTTTGTGTTCATTAACATACTCCAAAACTTTTGCTTTTATATCAAATTCTTTAATCTTTTCAATTTCTTCATTGATAAGATTTTTAAGTTGTTTTTTTAGCAGCCATTTAAACATTTTTGTTCCTCCTTAAAAGTAATGCTTGTACTATATATCTCATATGGCAAGTTTGCCTGTTTAAAGTTTCATAGTTATAAGCGATGTTGCACTTAGTACAATCGCAGTTGATTTTGTAGCAAAAATACGCTTGTTTAGTCCACCTGATATTTTCTTCAGGCAGCCAAACAATAGAATCATCATAGAAATTCATTTTAACTCATAATGAGGGTAGTCCTTAAACGAAGTCCAATCGCCACCCCAAGTGATATTTATATTCATTTTCTTTGCAGTTTCCTTGATATGACTTGCAAGTGTCTTAAACCTGCCTATATTTTGCCAATTTATAGGGTATGGTGCAATATCAACGGCTTCACATAAACCACTCTTATTCGTGCTTGGTATATGCCTTGATTTCATTGTTTTTGATACACCTTTTGCAACGTTTATTTTTTGTTGCTCTACTGTGCGTACAGTTTCTATAACTGTAAAATCAATAGGACTTGTTGCGATAGCCTCAATCATAAGTTCACGTATACGAGGGTGAACTTTTTGATGATTTATTTTTTCTAGTGATTTTTTGCCAAAACTAAACATTTTCTTCCTCTATTGGCTCGTTTGTTTCTTCGTATTCAAAATTAGCATTTTCTACATCTATTGCTTCGTCATATATTTCATTTGTTCCGATTTTTTTTATTTTTAGTTTTAAATCAGAATAATTTTTATATAAATTAACACCATCTTCTCTAGTTATATAAAATTCTTTTTTAAGCATTCCAATCACTCTCCTTTATTATTTGACTTGCACGAGTAGACCAGTTTGATGCTCCTACCCAAGTTGAATATAAATCATCAGGTACTACTATTTTACAGTCCGTTGGTGTATTTGAAAAAGCATTTGCATTAGCCAGTGTTGGTACTGCTGTATGTTTTGTAAAATCAAAGTATTTAGCACCATACCAATATGAAAAAGCACTTGCTTGAATAGATGTTACACTTGCAGGTATTGTAATATGTGTCATACTAACACAATAAGCATAACAAGAAGTAGTTAAAGTTGTTGTTCCTTCAGGAATATTAAATCTTCTTATTCCATAACAATATTGTAAATAGTTAGATGGAACACTTGCCGTTCCTTCTGTTACTGCTAAACTTTTTAAACTATATGCGTACCTATGTCCTTGATAACCTAATGCAGTTGTTTCTTTGTTTATACATATAACTTCTGCACCACAGTAAGAAAAAGCATTTGTTGTATATTGAGTGCAACTTTTTGGGAATACTACACATTTTATCGCTTGATTGTATTGAAACATTTGTGCCAATATTCCTGTTATTGTATTTGGCATTGTTATTGTTTTTAATTGCTGACAACAACAAAGTGCGTAAGTTGTAAAATCTACATTTCCTAATTCTAATTTTTCAATACAAGCATTATATGCTCTATTTTCATTGCTGTTATTATTAGTATTTTTGGTTAATAAATAAGATGCGGTTGAGTTACCACTAATATATATTTTTGAACTAGAACTGATACTAATTACATAACGACCTGCACTTGAATAAGTGTGTTGAGTTCTCACTGCTTGGGTATAATCTGTTCCTGCTCCTGTTACTGTACTTTGTGCCGTTCCATCGCCCCAGTCAATAGTTGCAGTTGCTCCTGATTCCAATGCAAAGCCAACATAAGGTTGTAATGTATCTTCATTAAGATTTACATATACTCTTGTTTTTCCATCACTGGTTGTATACATTTGCCCTATATTATGAAAACCATATTTTGCAACAAATGTTTTTGCATCTGCTAAAGTCCAGTTCCAACCTTGAGCAGTTAAACCTGTATGTGATGGATTTGATGGTAAAGCTGATAAATTAGCAAATTCTTGTGTTGTATATGAATATAATCTAGTTCCATCATAATCATAAAAATTTACATCTTTTTCTTCTACTTCAGCAGGAGCGCCACCACTAGGAATAGATGCTATTGCGGTTGCCAAATTTGCAGAATTTTGTGTCGCAGGCAATGTTCCACCTTTTGTATTTATTGCTGTATAAGCACTTGCTATGTTATTATTTATTCTTGTTATTTCGCTTGCTATTGTCATATATTAAACCTGACTTAGTAATGTTTCTATATCGCCCACAATATCATATACACATTTTGCAGTTGGGTATTGGTCGTTTGTACTTGCAGAACTTATGCTTGTTACCTTATTTGATTTATCTTCTTTTCCTGATATATCTTGATGCGAAGTTATTACCGTTCCTAAATCTGCTTCACCGCTACTTGATATTGTTATACCATTCATTTTTACACTTGTTATAGTACCAGTATTAGAAGTGTAGCCATTTGGGTTACTTGAATTGTACGGCGTATAACCTAATGCAGTAGTTACATCACTAGATGTTATTCCTGTAATAAATCCACTATCATTAGTTAATTCGCTTACATTTGTAGGTATATCTGACGTACAAGCAAGAGTATATGCAGTTCCGTTATAAAATACAGGTTTTTTTGCAGAACTTACACCTATAGAACCAACCCATACTGTTGATGCATAATATGAAAGATAACAAGAAGTTGCAGATTTTGATTTAAAAGTTACAGGCGTTGTTCCTGTTCCACTTGTTAAGCTAATAGTTTGAGATGCATCACTATCTAACTTAACACAGTTGCTTAAAGCCGTAGTTACTGCATCTTGGCTCATCGCTTGATTTGTTGATGAACCTGTTGAATTTGCCAATGTTATATAATCTTCTCTTAAATACATATTGGCAGTTACAGTATTATTAGATAAAGTAGCGTTAATGTTAATCATATTTATCATCTGACCGTCATTATTACTAACAGTCGAAGTTATGCTAAAGCTATCATTGTTAATATTTATTCCTGTAAAATAAACAATAGTAGTATAATCTTCAGCAACAACAGATAACGATGCGACTTTTCCATTTTGTAATTCACTAACAAGAGCGTTAAAATTGGCAACTGTCATTGTAACAGGGAATCTATAACCATCTTGAAGTTCCACACCATTTTCAAAATCAATAGTTCCATAGTCTAAAAATTCAACTGTTTCTATGCCACCACCTTGAATATTGATGTTGCCACTTCCTAAAATGCTTTGATTATTGATAGTTTTGATGTTTGTTCCACTTACTAAAGTATCTTGTTTTGCATTAATTTGTACTTGTAAACTATCTAAAGCAGTCCAATGTTCAGCGTTCCAACTTTCAGCCGTTGTTATAGCAGTATTGCATTCCCAAGTTTGCCAAGTGTACCTTACTCTATCGCCTACGTTATAAGTTGAAGATGAAGAATAGAGAGGGTAACCTGAAATCATATATAAGCATAAATTATTTAAACTTGAAGGCGTTAATGCTCTTGTGCTACTTGTACTTGTAGCACTTTCTGTTAATGCAGTTATTCCATAATAAGATGTACTTGCAATACCACCATCTTCCATTATGTAGTTTGTGCCGTCATAAGTAAAAGCAACAACTTCACCTGCAAGCCAACAATAACGTACACCATTTGTACCTGATTTAGATTGTACTGTTATTGCTCCTGTACCATTTACGTTTAAAGTAGGAGCACCGTTATATGATTGAGCGTTAGTAAATTTAACTCTAATTGATACACCTTCTTTTAGTACAAATTCAGGGCATACAACAACTTTTGCTTGTGTTGTGTTTTTTGTTGAGCAAGTGCCGTAAAAATCATAAATATTGTCTATGACTTCATTTACTTTATCTATTAAGTCTTTTTGTGTCGGTGGATTTGTTATTTTACTTACCATAATTAACCTATAATTACTGCTTTATATGTGTTAGCCGATACGTTAGATGCAGAGTTCATTTTAATTGTTATTGCACTTGAAGTAGCACTAACTTCTGCCATAACTTGATTATTTGTTGATATTTCAAATACTTGAACTGTTACATCACCTGTACCTAATGTGTTTGAAATAGTCCAAGTTACAACGCCACTTGATTGAGTTAGGGCCGTATTATTGGCAGTTATCTTTTTAGCCATTCCATTTGTGTAGGTTGCAAGTTTCAAAGGCGTTACGATTCTTGTATCATCTGTTCCTGTATTAACTTCGTTTTGAGTTGCTAATTCTGCTATACCTGCTGAACTTTCAGTTGCTTGTGCAGGACTTGATGATATTTCTACATAGGTTGTACCACTCCATCTATAAGTTTTGTTTTGATATTCACCACTTGATAAAACTACATATATTTTACCTGTTTCAGGCGTTAATGCAGAACCACCACTTGTTGCTGATAGCCAACCTGAGCTTAAAGCCGTTGCACCTGATACAATATAAGCATCAATTACATCATCAACATATGCAGGAAGTTGAGAACTAGGCACTTTACCATCTGCTCCTAATGTCGCAACACCACTATTTGCACCTAATAAAGTTGTTGCCACGTATGTAGAAGATAAATCAGGAATATCATTTGCGACTAAATCTGCACCTGCCGTTATAAGACCTTGTGCGTTGTAAGTGATTTTTGTTTTGGTTGCGCCTGTAACAGAGTTGTCAATAGAAATAACGCCATTTGTAATATCTATGCCGTTACCTTCGGTGTAAGTCTTACCTGTAATCCAAGAAGAACCGTCATAGATATATAACATATTATCTGTTGTGTTGAAATAAATTTGCCCTGCTATTGCGTTACTAGGTGCTGATGCAAGGTTTTGTATTACTGCGTTTTGTAGTTCGTTCTTTTTTAAGTCTATATCTACTAATACGTTTTTTGTTGCCATTTTTTTATTCCCTTTAATTTAAATATGCTTTTCCTTTTGTTGCTCCGTTAATATATACAGTACAAGTGTTCTCATCATTGTATTGAACTGATGTATCAAATACCATTCCTGCACTATCAACAACTGTAACAGATGGGAATTTGCCTAATTTGTGGTTTATAACCCAAGTGTCCGATGCAATTCCTTGTTCATGTATATATGTTGAAGTATTAACCATAATGGTTTCGCCATTCAAAGAAATAATGCTTTCGCCTTCTTCTGTTATTATTGATATTTCTTCTTCTTCATTTTCAGATTGTACTTGTATAATATCTTCGCTCATTTTATTCCTCATTAGATGCAAAAGTTACTTCTTCTAATACAACAAATTTACCTATGCAAATAGTTTTAGTATAGTTTGTTGTTTTAACTTCAATGTCAAACACATAATTTCCGTAAGTCATGTTGTTTGTGTCGGCAGGTCTTATATCAAAATGATACCAACCGTTTTCATCAAAAGTCATATCTTCAAGAGTTTTTTGAAAGATATAATTTTCAACCCCTGTATTACGTTTAACAGTAAAATAAAGATTATCAGGTTCAGTCATTATAACCTGACCGTTCGATTTTCTTTGAAATTTAAAAGCGTATGTATCGCCACGTACTACTGATATATTAGCCATTTTCTAATTCCTTTTTATACATTTTTTGAGCATATAGAGTTGAAAAAGTTACATAAAACTCAGCCCACTTTTGAAGTGTCATAGGTTCAGGGTGAGATTGATGTTGTACTAGCCATTCTTCTGTGCATTCTTCTTCTTTTGTAAAATCAGGAGTTGCATAGAATATAACCATTTGAGCGATTTGTTCTGTTAAACCACCAAGAACATTAACCATAGCATTAACAGTATCTATTGATTGTTGTGCGTTTGCATAGCCCTTTGGTTGAAGTCTGTAATTGCCAAGAGGAGTTGTTAAGAAGTTGTCTTCAAAGTTAGCTTTTCTTTTTGCAGTTTGTTCATCTTCATAGTTTGGATTAACAACTATTTCGTCATCTTGCCAAATAAGTTTGCCCTCTTGAAGTTCTTTGTATTCTTCATCTGTGCATTCTGTTAAATATGTTTTACCCCATTTTTCAATGGTTTCTTCTGTATCAAAATATATCATTAGTTTGCTCCTTTCAATGGGTATTCAACAAAGTTGACAGTTAAATCTGCACTGTAGCTATAGCCTTTAGGTATGAATACACCGCTTTCTATTGCACCTACACCACCAAATCCATCAACTGCCCCAGGAATAATACTATTAGGTATTAATGTGCCCTCTTCATCTTTTAAGTACAGGGTGCAGCCGTATGCACTTCTCCCTGTATAAACCAAGAAAACATTTTGAGTTACAGTTCGCCATACATTCGTACCGCTTAAAGTTATATTCTGTCCATTTTTATAATCAGGCATACCCCAAGAAATAACTTCTTGTCTATCTGCTTTAGTATTTGTTATATTATATAAATTTGAATTTTGACTTGGCTGTTTTACGCCAGTTATAACTCCGCTTGTTACTGTAATAGAACCAATAGGAATACCTTCGTATTCTTCCCAATCTGCACCATCATACTTATATGAAACAAGTGGTTCTTTTGAAGTGTCTAACCAAATATCATTAGAAGAGGGTGTTGATGGTATTTTTGCCTGATATGAGAGAGTGTTATTATAAAAATTAACCGTACCATCTTCATTTATAAAACCATTATAAATTCCGTCGGCATAAGCAGATACATCAATCCCATCTAATGATGATATTGTAATATTCTTGCCTTGTGCTGTTGTACCAACTAAATTAGGATATTGCCCACCTCCAATATTAAAATACAAAGTATCCGCTGTTGATACACTAATACTTTCAGTATAAGACACACTTCCAATACTTGCTGAACCAACGCCTGAAACGTAGCAATATAGAGTTAGACTTTTTACAGTAGTCGGGCTTCCGAAATCATAATTAATCGTTACTGACTCCATAATATTTGTGGCATTTCTATATAGCTGCCCCAGTTGAACATTGCTATCATCACCCAATGTGGCAGATAAAGTACATATAGCAGAGCCATTCCAAGCAGGATACACTGTTAATACAGCCGACGCATTTGTTAGACTTTTGGGGGTTCCAAATGTAATTGTTTTTGTATCACTGCCACTATTATTAGTTGAAACAGCAGCAGTTGTACTATCTGATACAACTACCTCTTGTGTACCACTTCCTGGTGCAAATAAAATATCTGCTTGACCATTTAAAGTATTACAAGAATTGATTGAAAATGGAGTTTTGGCCACCATAATTAAAGAACTTAAATCTGCTAAAAATAGCCATTTAGTTGAATCAGAAAGTATATTTCCTGTGTTATTATCAATAATTGATCCATATAATTTATATGTACCTGATTCTTTAACAATACTGTTTTTATAATATGTCGTTCCATTATCCCACTCGGGAATGCCCTCTTGTAATAAATATGCTTCTTGATAAGACATAACCTTATGTACGCCTGTCATTTCAGGCAAGGGTGGAAATTGCTGTGTTGGAGTTACTGAATCAATCCAACCATTTGACCAAGCAGATAATGATTGAATAGTTGCTACATCGCCCGTTCCGTTGTATGTGCCTGCTTTCGCCGAACCAAATTGACCTATCTCGGGATCCTGCAAGGTTCCGTCAGCAGTTTCACCAAAAACTTTTGCTGTTAATCGTGTTAATTTTGCCATTATTCTTCCTCTGTTAGTAAAGTACAACCTGTTGGTACAGGTAAAACATTTTTATATAATGCAAGTTGCATTAAATTATGTAATGAACTTGGGTAATGATAAGTTACTTCCATAACATCCCAAGTTGTGTAAACCTGTCCGTTAGACCATTTCCATATTGCATCATCTATATTTTTGCAAGTATGATTTATTGAGTTTTTAATAATTTTTAATTTGATAAGTGATCTAAAATACTCATCGCCCATAGCGTTTACTTTTGTTCTAGTATCACGCCACGCTTTATACGTTAAAAACCCGCCATCATTGTCTGCAAAGTTTGAATAAGTTGAAAAACCACCCTGCCATTGTTCGTAATCATCGTCTGATATATTTGAGTAATTAACTAAAGCTGTATATGGTTGTTCCCATAAATCAATAGCATTGTAGTATCTATCAATACCAACCCATTTACCAACAACGTCAAGTTGAGCGCCTATTGAATTGTTTACATCAACCGTTAAGTCTTTTATTTGTAATGCTAAATTATTAGCAAAAATAAGACTCACTAATTTTTTAATTAGCGCCTTATTTTGAGATGAATTTTTATATTGTAAAATAATAAGACTTGCAAAGTAGTCTTGCAAGTCATTTAGGGTTTGTATGTAATCCATTATTGAACCACCGTGATAGTAATTTTGTTTACATCAGTTGTGTATTTATCAGCTAATGAGCTAACTGCTAAATAGTCGCTCCAAGTTATGCCATCGTCTGATATTTCCACGTTAAGCGCATAAGCTCCACCACCATTGTTAGTAATTGCATTTGCACATACTTCTGTTACTTTTGATGTTTCAGCTTCTTCTGATATTTCATAAAGTAGGTTTTCTGCAATATACTCTTTTATAGCATCTTGGTTAATTGTTCCTATATCACCTACTACTTGTAAATCAAATTTTATGTATAAAGGCACTATTGTAGGTCTATCAAAATTTATGTTTAAAGTTTGTGCCGATACAGTTAAAATAGGTACAGTTACACTTCCTCTTGTGCCACAACCACCTTTATTTGCATAAATAATATCTGCAATATCTGTGTTTGCTCCACCATCAACTATAACCCATAAATAATGAGGTAGAGTGCTTGTAGAATCAGTTGAATTTGTATCATTTACGTGAACTATGCAATTTGTAACGCCATCAAGTGCCAATATTTGCCCTAAAATAGTGTCTGAATTGTTGCCTGATTGGTTGCCTGTTGAACTATCACGTCTTATTCTAAAATCGTAGTTGCTCTCTTGTTCTGTACCTAAAGATGTATAACCAACAACATTATTTACAGCAGTTATGCCCTCCGTTACAGTTACAATAGTATTTATTGTGCCTATTGTTGGAGTTACAGCGCCCATATCTTTTGCTCTAAATTCTAAAGATGTATCACCTGCATATATTGTTGTTGTATCTATTAAATACCATAAGTTGCCTGAATCATCTGAAACAGTGAAAGCTGTGGCTGTATTATCGTTATAAGAGCCGTCTAAACCTTGCAAAGTTACCGTTTTTGTGGCTGTTATTTTAATTTCTTGTGTAGTATATGTACCACCTTTTCTTGTTAAATAGTTAAGTTGATATTTACTATCTTGTTGTGCGCCATCACATTTCGTAGGATCTGTTGCATTATATATGCTTGTAAGAAGTTCCCTATGTACTGTGCCTATATAAGCCAAAAGCTCTGAAAATTGACCATCAGGGCTTGCGCTTGAAAAGTCTATTGGTTCACCATTAGGCGAATAAGTTGCTTGTAAAAAGTCTTGAATTTCTTGTGTTAATTCAGTATTAGTTTTGGTTGTTAAACCATTAAAATTTAAAACATCTTCTACCATTTAAAATACCTATATACTTTGCGAAAATTCTAATAAAATGCCTTCTTCTGAAAAAATAGTGTAAACATTGCATTTTGAAGTATAAGCTCTATCTAATACAATACTTTCAAAGTCTTGCACGCTTATAACACCATATCTGTTTTCAATAACGTTAATAACATCTGAATCAAGAGAATCTTTTTGATCTTTACTTCCAAGCCTTGTGCGCCAATCAATACCGCTTTCTAAAGCCCAGAAACAATCATTTTTAAATTCAAGTAAAGCAGATTTTATATCCTGTTCAATGGCTTTTTGATCGCTTTTATAAGCGCTAAAGCCCCTACAAAAACACCAGGTTCTACTTGAACTGTCTTCATTGTTTATAACTGTTCTAACTAACATTAACTTATGCTCTTAATTATTCCGTTTGTTACTGTAATTGTTTTGCCATCAACTGTTGTAAAGGCGCCCGTTGCTCCACTATTATCAACTAAACTAGCGCCTGTTATTGTGCCAGATGAGGTTAAGTTTCCTGTTTGGCTTACATTGCCTGTTTGAATTAAATCACCTGTTAAGGTTGTATTACCTTTTGCTTCAATGCCGTTTTCTTTTAGCTTTAAATAAGTTTGCTTATAAAACAAATTTAAGCAATCTTGAAGCGTTGTAATCATGTTAGGAAGGCTTAAAACACCACATATAAAAATTGCATCTGTTTTTGAATGTGCTCTTTCATACGCTAAATTGTTTATATTTCCGTTGATATACCAACTTTCTATTTCTCTATCGTTAAATAAGAGAATGCCTTCCATACCTTGATTTACAGGGTGCGTTATACCTATATCACCCCAACCAAAGAAAAGAACTTTAGCATAGATAGGTGCGTAATTTTGTGTTACTTGAGCGCCATTATCAGTTTGTTCTAATACAAGTTTATTTGCAATGGTTACCTTTGCAATTCTGTTTTCTGCATCGTATTCGTCAACTATTGCTATTCTTACACAGTTTAATTTGTACTTAAGCATTCTTTCAAAAGTCATAAGTACGCTTGTTAAATCTGGTTCGTTTCTTAAATCAATAAAAGACATTAGGCTTTTCTTCCTATTCTTAAAGCGCCATTTTTACCCAAAGTGTTTTGAACGTGTATGTTATAATCAGTTTTTGTTCTAAACATATAGGTAAATTTATCCCAAGTTTTATTGAATACTTTATCAAATACTACTTTATTAGTAATTCCTTCAATATGAAAATCTATAGCGCCGCCTCTTAAGTGTACGCTCTCTTTTGAAGCATTTTTCAATTTTGCGTTAGTTTCAATAGATCGCCAGTTGCTTACAATTTTTATTTTACTACCTGGTAAATTAACTTGAACATAATCATAAAGTTTTTCTGCTATGACTTTACAATTTTGTAAAATTGGAACTGTTACTTGACTATATACTTGAGATTGAGTGTTCCATGTTCCTGCAGGTAGTAAAAGTTGTTTCCAAGTAAAATTAGTATGCCCTACTTTCCAAGTTGGTGGCTGTCCATTATGACTTCTTATATATTCTATTACGCCATAAACATCTGCTCCAAAGTTTGTAGCTACAGCGGATTTTTCTTCTTTTTTAACCTTAGTAAAAGGTTGTTTTTCTGTTGTGCCAGTTGTTGCGTAATTTCCATTTGGCATCATTGCGCCAACTAAGAAATTATAAGTAGTTGTTCTTGAACCTGCAACCGCGCCTGATATAGTTCCTTTATGAGTAAAACCTGTTAATTGGAATGTACCGCTAAATTTACTTTCTTTTGATTGAACTTCTATTAACTGTCCAACTTCAACGTTTGGATTAAATATTCCTTCTGCAACTATTTCTGCATTTCTTCTTTGTGGAATATTTAATAGTCCTGTATCTGCATTCAAAATAGGAACTGAAGTATCAAGGCATTCGTTTGGTTGTAATGTATTTATGATGCCATTATCTATATATGTACAACCGCCTGTTATTTCGTTTAAAACATCAAGAGCGCTACCTTCAAAAGTTATAGGAGTCTTAAATTCACCTTCTAACGATCCTATTGCGCCCAGTTCAAGTTGCCCTAAGTTTTCTATTATAGTTTTATATGCTTCTTTAAAGGTTGTTCCTGCTTCAAATGTTACATTGATATAATCTCTTGGTACGCCTATATCAAAGCATTGCATAGTAGTAATTATTTCTGTACCTTGTCTTTTGGTATAGCTTTCTTGCATTCTACCTTTAAAACAAGTGATAAGATGCCCATTATAACCTGCTTTGAATGTTACTACTTTATAAGTGCTTGTGTTAAATCTATCTTGAAAAAATAAATCACTTGAACGCGTTGAAGGTGATAAATTGTAAATAGAAAATGTTGCCGTATTTGCACTTGCAAAAGTATTTCTTACAATGCTAAAATCAACCGTTAAAGGATAGCCAACTGTATGAGTATTAACACCATCTGTTACTGACAATTCCCAAGTACATTGATTTTGAAATTGAGTATTGTCTATGTACGATATACCTGCTTTAAGCGCCATAAATATTGCTTTCTACTTCTTGAACATCTTCTTGGTTCAAAACATACATACTAACGCGCCCTGAAGCAAAATCCCCTATATCAAATGGTTCTACAAAACTATCAGCCATAAAAGCTAATCCAAAGGGTATTATGTTTTT
>Ga0310696_10002989_pt1 | contig 21576 bp, 19 predicted proteins | sample AusTroGonzalo_MG_4_FD_203885 | JGI IMG/M metagenome (GOLD analysis project Ga0310696, IMG submission 203885) | Bovine rumen microbial communities from tropical cattle in Woodstock, Queensland, Australia - Gonzalo_02 (v2) (version 2) | ecosystem: Host-associated > Mammals > Digestive system >...
AAGTCGCACAAATTTGTTTGACAAAGCCATAGATAAGGATAGTGACATGTATGAAAACATCGATCTGTTTTATCTGAAAGATGCATATAATACCATTGCGGAATGGGATGGCGACAAGGTAGAAGTTATCAAGACAATCGTTCCTAAGTTGTCTTCAGAAAACACAAACGACGTTCGAATCATATGGTATGAATTTGATAAAGATACAGAAGGCGAAGAAATCAGACAAGCATCGTCTATTAAGGTCTTTTCTCGGCTTAACTACGGTAAGATTGCCCTTACTGACACAGAACTCATTAAAGCGCTCATACTCCAGAGTGACATCTATCCTGACGACAACAGCGAAAAAGGCAGAAATGCCATGAGGGAACACTTGTTCAGGATTGCAACGGAGTGGGATGACATCGAGAAAGGACTGCATAATGACCTCTTCTGGGGAATGCTTACCCCCGAAGACTATAAGCCCGCAAACCATTTGGAACTTATTCTGAGATTTGTGGCTGAAAAGATTCAAAAGGAAAAGGGATATCGAATCATTGACCATCAAAGAAGGGATTTCCACATTATTGCCAGCTATTTAGGTGTCAATTCAAGTGTTTTGCCTTCACATTATTCAGAAAACGTAGACCATCTGTGGAGTATGATAAGAGATATTTACATTTCTCTATACAACTGGTACACGAATGAAACATTCTACCACCTGATAGGTTTGAATGTGTTAATTCAAGGAGGCTCGAATCCTATACCGCTGATTACAGACATATACAACAAATATTGCTCAGTTAACAAAGAATCCTTCAGACTGTATCTTGAAAGTGAGATTGGCAGACTTATTGAGATACAAGAAAAAGTTGACGACAACTTGGGTAAGAAGATAACTGTTGATTTGCGGGATTTGCAATATGGCATTCATAATCCAAGAATCATTAAGATCCTGGAGGCGTTGAATATCTATCTGCACATTACAAACAAACATCTCGGGTTTAGATTTAATTTCAAGAACTTCAAGGGTATAAAGGATAATAAGGATAAAAAGGTTACAAGTCTTGAACATATTCATCCCCAGCACCTCAATTTTGACGACAATGTGAAGTATAAGGATGTTTACGATTGGTATAATAACACCTTTAATATCATCAGCTCCGATCCAGAATACAGCAAAAACGAACAAATGCAGACTGCCATCAATCTTCTTGGTGACATTCTGAAAGATGAAGAGAAGTTTAAGGAGCAAATCGCTGAATGCCAGAAGAACGTAGAGGAAATTGACAGGTTCTTTGACAAACATGCCCAAATGGACACTGGTCATATGCATACCCTATACAACCTGGCTTTGGTTGATAAAGATACAAATGCCGCCTTAAGCAATAATCTCATAGACGTAAAACGAAAGATACTTCAAAAGAGAGAAGAGCAAGGTGAAACTTATGTTCCCATAGCAACAAATTATGTTTTTAACAAACACTTCTCTAATCATATTTCAGAAATGAAGTTCTGGAACAAAGATGACAGAGAAGCATATTTTGCCAAGATAGAAGAGGCTTATCATTATTTCATTAACAAGAAAAATATCTATATGCAATATGGAACAAAATAATCAAAACATAAGTGCCAATGAAGAAGTTAATTCCAATTTTATAACATTCTTCACGAGACATAAGATAGAAATTCCCTTGATACAAAGGGACTATGTTCAAGGTAGCAATCTTCAAAGCAAAAAACGTAACGAGTTTATCGATTCCTTGTTTGAAGCATTAAAAGATGATGGGAAGCCATGTGAACTGGATTTTATCTACGGAACGGAAAACAATGGGGTGTTCCTTCCCTTGGATGGTCAGCAGCGGCTCACGACACTATTCCTTTTACATTGGTATCTGATTAATAAATGCAGATTGGAAAATCCTAATGAGTATAAAAGAATCATGGCGGAAATCAAATGGGACGCTTGTGAGTTCAGTTATAAGACCCGCAGAAGTTCTACGGTGTTCACCGAGAAACTCAGGTCATACCAGCCAGAAAAAATGAATGAGGCTATGTCAGAAGAGATCAAGCAGCAATCTTGGTATTCTGAAAGCTGGGATCTTGACCCAACAGTCAATGCCATGATGGATATGCTTGATGCCATTGGAAATAAATACAATGGACTAAAGATGCATGTGGCAGCCCAAATGTTGGAAAAGATGCTCTCTTCCAAGATTATCAATTTTGACAAGTTGGATATGGGTAAATTCAAATTGAACGATTCTCTTTACGTTAAGATGAATGCCCGTGGCAAGCAATTAACTGAATTCGAAAATTGGAAGGCAAAATTCATAAAATTTTTAGAAGAGGTTTATGCTGACTCCGAATTCGATTATACTGACGAGAATCGCAATGAATTCAAAACCATTAAAAACTATTTTACCCATTCCATAGAGCATGAATGGACTGACTTGTTCTGGGCATATGCCGTCAATGATTACATACAACGCAAATCTGAATATGACGTACTTCCAGAAGAAGAAAAATTGAAAAGACCTAAAGTAATCAATCCCTTGATTGATGACTATTTCCTTAATTTCTATCACTATATCTTCAGCCTGCAGTATTTCATATCACGGAAGGATGGTAGTGACGAGGAAGATAGTGTGATAGATGATACAGAAAAAACAAGAATGGATTTGTTTTCAAAGAATGAAAACATTAGTTTCCTGTATCAGTCTTTAGACACATTTGTATACATCATGAAGGAGAACAACACGATTGGTGACTTCTTCGACAATTTGTTCTATTTGGAAGGGCAAGAGACCGACGGTCGTATAAGGCTTTTTTCTTCTAAGACAACCAATCTTTTCGAGTCTTGTATAACATCCAAAGCCTCCGTCGACGAGCAGATCCTTTTATATTGTCTCATTGTTTACTGCATAAAGAAGAAATGCTATACCATCACAGATGAATTAAAGATATATATGCGTATTTGCAGAAATCTTCTTGAATCCATCAATCAGAGGTTGACAAAAGACATGCAGATACATTCCAATGTCAGACTTTCCCAATTACCGAAATACATAGCCACGATAAATAACCTCTGTTCAATAGCTGATTATAGTACAGTTGAAAAACTGAATGCCGGGATGGGTGATACAGAAGCTGTAATTCGAGTCATCAAGTGTTATCTTGTCAAGGATGCAGACATCTATAAACTTGAGGATTCCGGCTATACGCACGGAAGCTTATATGCTTTTGATTTAAGCATGAATCACAATGAATTATCAGAAGCTTTTACTGCCTTTAAGAGGGCAAAAGACATGAATCGCGCGAGAATACTCGTTGCTTACGGATACCAAGGGACTAATTTTGGAATGTGTGCACATGGTGAAAGACGTTTCTTCGGTTATAAAGATCGGTGGAATGTGATTTTCAGATACAAGTCTGAGTCACAGGTTTTGAAAGAAGTTTTTTCCTCATTTGTGTCAGATTTCAATAAACAAAAGGACATAGAGACTATTCTCAACACGAAAAAGAATACTGTCAATAAAGATAGTTTTGCCTACTATTTCCTGAATTATGATGCGTTTGCGAATAGTGCGCTTTGGTGGACAATGGATGACAAGGATGACCCAAAGTTGGTCGATGCCCACCATTTCTTCGCAATCAATACTGAACATGACATCATAACGCTTCCGCGTTTTAGCAGCAATCCCCTTCTAGGTTATCATACAGACCCGTATGCCTGTGCGGTTGCTCAAAAAATAAAAAATGCACATCCTGATATTTATGCGAAAATGAATTACACAGGCAAAGATAAAAATAAAGCAAAAATAGTTCTTGACGACTACAATATTGAGATGTCGTGTACTGATAATGGATGGGCTATAACATTCAGATCGATATCTAATGATGGCAAAATGCGCCACCTTCCAATATATATGTTAAGAGAATTGGCAGGTAAATGTAATCATCACAAAAAAAATGTGCATTATATCATAAAAGACGCTTCATGTGACTACATTGAATCTGCATATAACTTTATTCTTTGGTTATTTCAGAAATGACATTCTACATCTCCAACTTCACCCACTACAAAGAAGTGCTGGCACGGGTGCTATCCGTGAAGCGCACGCTTTGGATTGGTACAGCTGACATAAAAGACCTTTATGTGGAGGTTGATGGTGAGGTGAAACCGTTTCTGGCTGTTATTGCCCAGATGATTCGGCGAGGGGTGGAGGTACGGCTTATTCATGCAAAAGAACCAGGGCAAAACTTCAGAGAGGATTTTGACAAGTACCCTGTCCTCTATGACCGTTTGGAGCGAGTCCTCTGTCCGCGCGTCCATTTCAAGATGTTTGTCTTTGACTGCAAAGAGGTGTATATCGGCAGCGCGAACCTCACTGGTGCCGGCATAGGCATGAAAGCAGAAACTACTCGTAACTTCGAGGCTGGAATCCTGACTGATGAACCTGAAATCGTGGAACAGGCCATGAACCAGTTCGATGAAGTATGGATGGGTAAACATTGCAAGACCTGCCGTCGCAAGGATGTCTGTTTAGACCCAATCACATAAAAATTGACATAAACAGGTTTATGCGCAGCCACTGGTTAAGCAAGGTGGAGCATTACATTGTGCAAGTTGGCATGACTCTACATAAAAGTGGGAGTATTGTCCATCTATAATCAAAAGATATAGGTGGAGTTGAGTACCCTTTTAGGAAGGGCAGGCTATACTTTTAGGAGGGTTTGCAAAGATACTTTGGCCGTGAATTTATCAGGAAAAAGTTTGTTGTAGAAATTACCATCACCCGTCACCTTTTCCGCTCAATCAATTGCTATTTAGTGGATTATGAGGTGATGGTAAGGTGACGGTAGGTGATGGCAAAAGGCGTTTCTGCATCCCCTTGGCAGGAACCGTCTGAACCCTTAAGGGTTGTGGCGGTAACCCTTAAGGGTTCAGGCTCCAACCCTTAAGGGTTCGGAAGCCACCCGCCGGGACTTTTGATTGAGGACACCACAGATTACGCAGATTACTCGGATTCCTTTGCCAAGCAGCCTCATAAGTATGCTTTGCTTATTCTTGACTTTAATTCTTGTCAATTCTTGCGTATTCTTTTCTTTCTCTTTTTGTGGTCTAAATTTGTGCTTATTTGTGCCAATTTGTTTCCTTACCCTTTTCTGTTGTTCCATATAATTCTTTTCCATTCCTGCAAGCCTTTTGGCCTTCATACCAAAAAGGTGACGGTAAATTAAATCATTCGTCTTCATTATCAGGTACATCGGATTTTCTTTTCCCAAAAAACAGCCTTACCGTCACCTTACCGTCACCCGTAACCGACTGACTATCGGATGAGTAGAAGGTGAGGTGACGGTAAACGCCCTTTTTCAACAAAAAAACTTTTTCAGACCTCTGCCACCAGTTGGCGGAGGGCTTTGCTTTCTTTGCACCATATTAACGAATAAAGGATAAAACTATGGCTGATTTACATGATTATGACATCCAATGCATCGAGAGAGAAATCTTATGGAAGTATGACAAGTCTCCTTGTGATTACCAAGAATGTGACTTTTTGCTTTGCCTGAGAAAGGATCTGATTAACAAACGAGTTTTAGAACATCAGGAAGATATTTTGCCTGACATCATAGCTTTCAACGATGCACTGACAACTGCCCTGCGTGAAATGTACAACAGGGCGCACCGCATCTGGGATTTCGTCAAGGGGAATAAGGATTTCACAGATTAGGAAGCGGGAAGAAATCTGTTTAATCTGAGAAATCTGTGGTGTATAATGTAACCCCACGCAGTTTCATAATCCTGAGTTGTTTTCATTGAATAGTTAGCCCCTGCCCCGTAGCAACTACGAGGCAGGGGATTCGTTGTGAAAGTATAAAATTGCTCAACTATCGCAAGCTCCATTAAGTCGATGCCGTAGGCATCAGATAGGGGTAGCCAGCCAATGAATTGGCTGGCTACCCCTATCAAGCCACGCTGTGGCTTTGTCCTATATGACCGCAGGCAGGAAGCCCGAAGGGCTGACAAGACTACAGGCAGGGGTGATAACCCCTGCTAACGGTTGGCAATGGTACACCAACCCCGACGGGGTGACAGAGCCGTTCGGCCCATTCTGCCGCACCTTCGGCGCTTGTATAAACGGACGCCGTCGAACCGGGGGTTGCACCCCCGGCTATAATCTTTCCAGCCCTTCGGGCTTCCCTGGTAGTATGAAAAATACTGACTTTACAGCTCCCTGACGGGGAAGGTGAAGTAGGTGTCGGGGTAGGGTTCATCGCGCAGGGTGAAGTGCCACCACTCGCTGTCGAGGGGCTTGAAGCCGTGGCGGAGCATGGCACGGCGCAGCGTCATACGGTTCTGGAACTGCGCGGCGGTGAGGGTGTCGTTCGGCGTGTATTCGCCCGTCTGGGGATGGCCGCCGCAGTCGGGATGGCTCTCGCTGCCGAACCAGTCGAAGGTGCCGCCCATGTCCACTTCCTTCTCGGTGCGCATGTCGAAGAGGGTGAGGTCGAGCGTGGAGCCTCGCGTGTGACCGCTTTTCTCCATGATGTATTCCAGCTCGAAGAGGCGGCTTTTGGGCACGTCGGGGTAGAAGTAGGACTTCATCAGGGTGTCGTTCACGTCGGCTGCCCAGCGCACAAAGTGGTCTACGGCGCGCTGCGGACGGTAGGCGTCGAATATTTTCAGGCGATAGCCCTGTGCCATCACGTCGTCGCTCACGGCACGGAGGCTGTCGGCGGCGCGACGGGTCAGCAGGGCGGTCGGCTGGAGGTAGCCGTCGATGCGGGTGCCGACGAAGTTGTAGGTGCCGAAGTAACGGATTTCGAGGAGGACATCGGGGACGACGTCGGTGAGGTTCACGAAGTCGCTGCTGTCTTCTTCGGGTACGCTGGTGGTTTTCCTGTCACAAGCGGCGAAGAGGGTCATCGCCATGCAGGCGAGGATGCAGAGTTTTCTCATAAGAGTGTTCTATCTGGCGCCGAGCAGGGCCTCGGCAATGGTCAGGTCGAAGGGGGTGGTTATCTTGATGTTCTCGCGGTTGCCCTCGACGAGGGTGATGGGATGGCCGAGAGCCTCGACGACGGAGGCGTCGTCGGTGAAGGCATCGCAGTAGGGCTGCTCGTAGGCTCGCAAGAGGAGAGGGAGCTGGAAGGTCTGCGGAGTCTGAACGAGGCGGAAGAGGGAACGGTCGACGGTGTGGGAGGGGGACCTCTCCCCCATCGGCCTCTCCCCCGACCCCTCCCCCGAGGGGGAGGGGTCGGGGGAGGGGAGAAGCTGGCGGAGGGTCTCTACGACGGGGACGACGGGGACGGCGGCTCCGTGCTCGCGGGCGGCGTCGAAGGTGCGGCGGATGACGTCTTCGCTCACAAAAGGTCTTACGCCGTCATGGACGGCCACCAAGCCCCCCTCCCAAGAACTCCCCTCGCAAGAACTCCCCTCCCCCACGGGGGAGGGGCTGGGGGTGAGGCTTCTCCCCTCCCCTTGAGGGGAGGGGCTGGGGAAGGGGCCGACCTCCCTCAACCCATTCTTCACACTATGAAAACGGGTCTGACCGCCTGTGGCGATGGTGTGGGGAAGCGTGAAGGAATGCCGGGCGCAGAGTTCCCGCCAGAAAGGTTGGTGGTCGGCAGGAAGCACGAGGACGAGGTGGATGCCGGGGATGGCACGCTCGAAGGCTTCGAGCGTGTGCATCAGCACGGGTCGCCCGCCAATGGGCAGGAACTGCTTGGGGAGGTCTGCGCCCATGCGCAATCCCTTCCCCCCGGCGACGATGATGGCGGACCTACCCCCCTGCCCCTCCCTGGCCACTTCGTTAGGGAGGGAAGTAAGATGTATTTGAGAGGAGGATTTCATATTACTTATACAGCATTCCCTTACTCAGCGCGTCGGCCGTCTGCTGGTCCTTCATGTGGGCCACGATGGTGTAGCCGAACTCGAAGACGGCGGCAGGGCCTTTGCCCGTGATGAACTGGCCATCCTGCTCCACGAGGGCACCCGTGCAGGTGGCTCCCGTGAGTTCGGTTTCAAAGCCAGGATAGCAGGTGGCACGCTTGCCGTCGAGCAGGCCAAGGCGACCGAGGACGAGGGGAGCGGCACAGATGGCTGCCACGGGACGGCCGAGGTAGGCATGGTCGCGGATGCGCTCGCAGAGGGCATCGCAAGCGGCGAAGTTGGTGGCACCGGGCAGTCCTCCGGGCAGTACGAGGAGTTCGGCATCGAAGAAGTCGATGTCCTCGAGCAGGGCGTCGGTCTCCACGCGGATGCCGTGGGAACCAGTGACGATGCGCTCACCGGTGATGGAAACGATTTGCAGGTCGAGGCCTGCACGGCGAATGATGTCGGCTGTTCCGAGAGCTTCCAGCTCCTCGGTGCCGGGGGCAAAGAATAAGTAGATCATAAGAGAAAGAAGACCCACCCCTCACCCTCCCTGTGAGGGAGGGGGTGGAATGTTTTGAAGGTTAGGTATAGGCAATGGTGACCACTCCCTCCCTCACAGAGAGGGGGAGGGATGGGTCTGGAGTTGTGCTAAATAGCGGTGGATGGTCTCTTCGAGGCCGAGGTAGAGGGCATCGCAGATGAGGGCGTGGCCGATGCTGACCTCGTCGAGCCAGGGAATTTGCTGGTGGAAGTAGGCGAGGTTCTGGAGGCTGAGGTCGTGGCCGGCATTGAGACCGAGCCCACAGGCGCGGGCAGCCTCGGCAGCACGGACGAAGGGGGCTATGGCAGCGGCGCGGTCCTGTTCGTAGGCTGCGGCGTAGGGTTCCGTGTAGAGTTCCACGCGGTCGGCACCGGCACGGGCGGCGTAGTCCACCAGTTCCTCCTCGGCATTCACGAAGATGCTGACGCGGATGCCCGCCTCGTGGAAGCGGGCGGTGACGTCGGTGAGGAAGTTCAGGTGGGTCTTCGTGTCCCAGCCGTGGTTGCTGGTAATCTGGTCGTGGCCGTCGGGCACGAGGGTGACCTGCGTGGGACGGTTCTCCAGTACCAGAGCGATGAACTCCGAGATGGGGTTGCCCTCGATGTTGAACTCCGTGGTGAGCAGGGGACGCAGGTCGCGGACATCCTGGTAGCGGATGTGACGCTGGTCGGGACGAGGATGGACGGTGATGCCCTGTGCGCCGAAGCGTTCGCAGTCACGGGCCACGCGCAGCACATCGGGGTTGTTGCCTCCACGCGCATTGCGAATGGTGGCCACCTTATTGATATTTACACTAAGTTTTGTCATAATTTACGCATTGTTTGTATTGTTTCTGCGGCAAAAGTAGGCAAAATCCAAGAGAAATGTGTATTTTTGCCGCGAAAATAATCAAAAAGTCCATGCGTAAGCTCCGTTTTGCCCTTTTCGGTAATGCTTTTCAGGCCAAGAAGTCGGCCTCTGTGCAAAAGTTACTCTGCCTCCTCGAAGAGCGCGAGGCCGACCTGCTCATTGACGAGGAGTTCTACCGCTACCTCGCCGACACCCTCCAGATTGCCGTTCCCAAAGGCATGACCCGCATCCACGGCGACCGCTTCGAGGCCGACATCGTCGTATCGATGGGCGGCGACGGCACCTTCCTGGAAGCTGCCCGCCGCGTGGGCGACAAGGGCATCCCCATCCTCGGCGTGAACATGGGGCGGCTGGGATTCCTGGCCGACATTTCGCCCTCGGAGCTGCCTTCGACCATCGAACAAATCTACGAGGGCCGCTACGCCGTGGAAGACCGCTGCGTGCTGCAACTGGAATACGACCACGGACAGCCCGAAGGCTATCCCTTCGCCCTGAACGAGGTGGCGGTGCTGAAACGCGACGTCTCGTCGATGATCAGCATTCGCGTGGACGTGAACGGAGAATACCTGACGACCTATCAGGCCGACGGCCTCATCATCAACACCCCCACGGGCAGTACGGGCTATGCACTCAGCGTAGGAGGTTCCATCATGCAGCCCGGTTGCCACACGATAGGGCTGACGCCCGTGGCTCCCCACTCGCTGACGGTACGCCCGCTGACGCTGACCGACGATGCCGTCATCAGCCTCTCTGTCTCGGCCCGTAACCACCGCTTCCTGGTCTCCCTGGACGGACGAAGCGAGAAGTGCACCGAGGACATGCGCCTGACCGTGCGCCGCGCCCCCTATAGCATCAAGGTCCTGAAACGCTCCGGCCAGAGCTTCTTCGACACCCTGCGCGAGAAGCTGATGTGGGGAACGGATGTGAGGGGGTAAAAGACCCACCCCCCTGCCCCTCCCTGGCCACTTCGTTAGGGAGGGGAGTAAATACCAAAAAGCTCAAAAACAGTTTTATATCATCATGATGGTAACGAAGACCTCCTCTCAAATACATCTTACTCCCCTCCCTAACAGGGTAGCGAGGGAAAAGGAGGTTGACTTAATGTCAAGCTCCCCGAGCGACCGAGGATTAACTCCTAATCTGAGGACGGACAGGCAGGGGGGAGAGTCCTAAATGAAAAACGAAAGTAAATACAAGACACGGGAACTGCTGGTCTGGTTTGTCCAGATTTTCAGGAAGGTGAAGACGCAGTCGCTCATCAATGCGACGAGCGGCATCATCCGCGTGGCGTTGGACTTCGCTTTCATCTGGGCCACGAAACAGGTAATTGACGTGGCCACGGGAGTGGAACACCACGGCGGCCTCCTGCCCCATCCCACTACGCTGATGGGTGCCGGCATCCTGTTGGTCAGCATCATGGTCTTGCAGTTGGCGTTGGGCTATGCAGGACGTTGGATTGCCGCCCTCTTGGGCGTCGACGCCCAGAACCGGATGCAACGACACATCTTCAGCCACCTCCTGCGCAGCGAATGGCACGGACGCGAGCAACGACACAGCGGCGACGTGCTGAACCGCCTGATCTCGGACTGCCAGACGGTGGTCAACGTGGTCACAGACACCACGCCCCAGGCCTTGGCCGTACTGGTCCGCCTCGCGTGCGCGTTCCTTTTTCTATACAGCCTGGATGCCATGCTGGCCGTGGGCGTCACGGTCATTCTGCCCGTATTCATCCTCCTCAGCCGCCTCTACATCCGCCAAATGCGCGCCATCACCCGCGAGGTGCGCCAGACAGACAGCCGCATCCAGGCCACCTTGCAGGAGAGCATCCAGCATCGGCTGGTGCTGAAGACCTTAGAGCGCATCGAGACCCTGCTCGGCGTCCTGCAAAAGCAACAGGACAGACTGCGCCAGCAAGTGCGCCACCGCACCCTCTTCTCCTCGAACTCGAACTTGGTGCTGAACGTGGGCTTCGGCGCCGCCTACCTCTTCACCTTCCTCTGGAGTGCCAACCGACTGGCCGCAGGCACCATCACCTTCGGCATGATGACGGCCTTCATCCAGCTTTGCGGACAGATTCAAGGCCCCTTCCGCGAACTGACCCGCTTCATCCCCGCCATCATCGGCAGCTTCACCGCCGCCGAGCGCCTGATGGAACTGGAGGAAACGCCCCTTGAAGACGAGGGCGACCCCATCCGCTTCATGGGGAGTGCCGGCATCCGCGTGGAGGACGTCACCTTCGCCTACGACGAGCACAGCCGCCACGTCCTCAACCATTTCAGCGCCGACTTTCCGCCAGGTTCCTCGACGGCCATCCTCGGCGAGACGGGAGCCGGAAAGACGACTCTCATACGCCTGATACTGGCCTTGTTGAAGCCCACCGAGGGAACCGTTGAGATGTACGGGGAAAAGGAACCCGACAGCAAGACCGCCGAGCACAGGACACGGGTTTCCGCACGTACCCGCTGCAACCTCGTCTACGTTCCCCAAGGCAATTCCCTCTTCAGCGGCACGCTGCGCTGGAACCTGCTGCTGGGCAACCCCGACGCCACCGAAGCCGAGATGCAGGAAGCCTTGCGACTGGCTTGTGCCGACTTCGTACACACCCTGCCCGACGGACTCGACACCGTCATCGGCGAGGGCGGCGCAGGTCTCTCCGAAGGACAGGCACAGCGCATCTCCATCGCCCGCGCCCTGCTGCGCAAAGGCTCCATCCTCCTCCTCGACGAAGCCACCAGCGCCCTGGACCTGCAAACCGAGAAGCAGTTGCTCCAGAACCTCATCGAACACCACAGCCATCTGCCTGTGAAACCCACCCTCCTGTTCATCACCCACCGCCACGCCGTCGTGGAACATTGTGAACAGGTCATAACCTTAAAGAAATGCTCCGTTTCCTGAAGAACTGGACATTGCCCGTGGCCATCACCGTGGGCACCATCGCCTACCTGGTCTTTGCCTACACGCCCGCGTTGGACGCTGTCGGCAACGCCCTCAACCCCATCTTCGAGACCCTGCTGCCCCTCACCATCTTCCTGACGCTGTTCGTCACCTTCTCCAAGGTCGATTTCCACAAGATGAAGCTCCGTCCGTGGCACGGCATCGTGCTCGCAGTGCAACTGGGGCTTGTGCTGCTGCTCACGTCCATCACCCTTCAGGCGTCCACACTCTCCAACAAGCTGATTCTCGAAGCCATGCTCATCTGTGTCATCGCTCCCTGCGCAGCAGCTACCCCCGTGGTGACGGCCAAGCTCGGCGGCGACCTCACCCAGATGACCACCTTCGTGCTGCTCTCTGCCATTGCGGCCTCGTTGCAAATTCCCATCATCTTCCCCATCCTGGAACCTGGCCACGACGTGACTTTCCTCATCGCCTTCCTGACCATCCTCCATCGGCTGGCCATCGTTCTGCTGCTCCCCCTCCTGCTCGGAGCCATCGTCCGCCATTGGGTGAGACCACTCTACGACTGGTTCCTGCGCACTCCCGACCTCGGTTTCTACCTGTGGAGTGTCTCGCTGGCTATCGTCGCCGGAATCACCATGCGCAACGTGCTCCACAGCCCCATCTCCCCGCTCCACCTGTGCTCCATTGCCCTCCTGACCCTGGGCGTTTCCCTGGTGCAGTACATCCTTGGCCACTTCATCGGGAAGCATTGGGGCGAAACCGCTGGCACGGGACAAGGCATGTTCCAGAAGAATACCGGGCTGGCCATCTGGATAGCTTATACCTACCTGACACCCGTCGCCTCCATCGGTGCCGGCTGCTACGTCCTCTGGCAGAACCTCATTAACTCCTACGAGCTGTGGAAGTACCGACAGGCCTAACCGACCGCGACGTGCCACACAGCCACCATTTTATTATTTCTGTTACTTTTCTTTGATTTTATTTTGCGGATTCAGATAAAGGATGTACTTTTGCAGTGTGAGAGACGGATTAACCTTCAGAGACCGTGTCTCATTCCAGCCAAGCTAATCACTTGGCTTTTTTGTGTCTACGATGCCAACATCTGCTGATAAGAGAGCTGCTATTGCTGCTTCCCAATTCTACTTTCGCAAGTACGCTAAGGTCTTGTAAGACAAAGCCATAGTGTGGCTTGATAGGGGTTCTTCGAAGTATCGAAGCGACCAAAGGTCGAGCGCTTGAAGTGTCAAGCAAACAAGCTCGAGCAACCAGCCATTTCGATGGCTGGTACCATTATCTGATGCCTACGGCATCTTTTGGTGGTGTCTTGACGGATAATCATAACCGTTTTCTTACATGAATTGCCATGAGTATCATTGCTTTTTCTCACATGAATTATCATGAATTATATCACAAAATTATCATAAATTATTCAACGGATTATCCGCAATCTACCGGAGAAGCCCAAAGGGCTGTCAAGACCACAGGCAGGGGTGCAACCCCTGCTAACGGTTCAAAACGGTACACCAACCCCAACGGGGTGGCAGAGCCATTCGGCCCATTCTGCCGCACCTTCGGCGCTTGTATATACGTGTGCCACTGAACCGGGGGTGGCACCCCCGGCTGTAGTCTTTCCAGCCCTTCAGGCTTCTGAGGGAAAGTCCGCGTCATTAGTCACCGTGTCATTTTGTCAGTGTCATAGGCTTTGGCACGCCTTTCGCTTGTCAGCAAGTGCGAACTTATAAATCCATAAACTCATAAACTCACAAGACTATGAAGATTCAACCCCTGGCAGACCGAGTTCTGATTGAACCCGCTGCAGCAGAAACCAAGACCGTCGGCGGCATCATCATCCCCGACACCGCAAAAGAGAAACCCCTGCAGGGCACCGTCGTTGCCGTAGGCAAAGGCACCAAGGACGAAGAAATGGTGCTGAAAGCTGGCGACACCGTACTCTATGGAAAATACGCCGGCACCGAGCTGGAGCACGAGGGCGTGAAGTACCTTATCATGCGTCAGAGCGACGTGGTGGCTGTGCTCGCATGAGGTCGCGCTTGCGCGCGGAGTTTAAAGTTTAAGGTTTATAGTTTAATGTAAATACCTTAGACCTCAGACTTCGCAAGCAGCAAAAGCATTCCTCATTAAACTTTAAACCTTAAACTTTAAACTTAAAAACTGCGGACAGAAGTCCGCGAATAATTTATTATGGCAAAAGAAATCAAATTCAATATCGAAGCCCGCGAACAGATGAAGCAGGGCGTGGACCAGTTGGCCAATGCCGTTAAAGTAACCCTTGGCCCGAAAGGTCGTAATGTTATCATCGAGAAGAAGTTCGGTGCTCCTCAGATTACCAAGGACGGCGTGACCGTGGCCAAGGAAATTGAGCTGGCCGACGCTTTCCAGAACGCTGGCGCACAGCTCGTCAAGAGCGTAGCTTCCAAGACGGGCGACGATGCCGGTGACGGCACAACAACGGCTACCGTACTGGCACAGGCCATCGTCCGCGAGGGTCTGAAGAACGTGACCGCCGGTGCCAACCCCATGGACCTGAAGCGCGGTATCGACAAGGCCGTGGCCAAGGTCGTGGAGAACATCAAGGGTCAGAGCGAGCAGGTGGGCGACGACTACAACAAGATTGAGCAGGTGGCTACCGTCAGCGCCAACAACGACCCCGAAATCGGTAAGCTGCTGGCCGAGGCCATGAAGAAGGTCTCCAAGGACGGCGTCATCACCATCGAGGAAGCCAAGGGCCGCGACACCACCATCGGCGTGGTCGAGGGTATGCAGTTTGACCGCGGTTATCTCAGCGCCTACTTCGTCACGAACACCGAGAAGATGGAATGCGAGATGGAGAATCCTTATATTCTCATCTACGACAAAAAGATTTCCAACCTCAAGGACTTCCTGCCCATCCTGGAACCCGCCGTACAGACCGGCCGTCCTCTGCTCGTCATTGCCGAAGACGTTGACAGCGAAGCTCTTACCACCCTCGTTGTCAACCGCCTACGTGGCCAGTTGAAGATTTGCGCCGTCAAGGCTCCTGGCTTCGGCGACCGTCGTAAGGCTATGCTGGAAGACATCGCTATCCTGACTGGTGGTGTCGTCATCAGTGAGGAAAAGGGTCTGAAGCTCGAGCAGGCTACCATCGAGATGCTGGGTAGCGCCGACAAGGTGACCATCAGCAAGGACAACACCACCATCGTCAGCGGCCACGGCCAGAGCCAGCTCATCAAGAACCGCATCAACCAGATCAAGAACGAAATCAGCAATACCACCTCCAGCTACGACAAGGAGAAGCTGCAGGAGCGTTTGGCCAAGCTGAGCGGCGGCGTTGCCGTGCTCTACGTGGGTGCTCCTTCCGAGACCGAGATGAAAGAGAAGAAGGATCGCGTGGACGACGCTCTCTGCGCTACACGTGCAGCCATCGAAGAAGGTATCGTTGCCGGTGGCGGTGTGGCCTACATCCGCTCCATCAAGGCCCTCGAGGGTCTGCAGGGCGAGAACGCCGACGAGACCACGGGCATCCGCATCGTGGAGCGTGCCATCGAGGAGCCGCTGCGTCAGATTGTCGAGAACGCAGGCCTGGAAGGCAGCGTCGTCGTCAACAACGTGAAGAACGAGCAGGGCGACTACGGCTACAACGCCCGTGCCGACCGCTACGAAGACCTGCGCAAGGCTGGTATCATCGACCCTGCCAAAGTGGCACGTGTCGCCCTGGAAAACGCTGCCAGCATCGCCGGAATGTTCCTCACCACCGAGTGCGTCATCTGCGACGCCAAGGAAGACAAGCCCGAGATGCCGATGGGCGGTGCTCCGGGCATGGGCGGCATGATGTAAACCCCGCTGAAACGGCCTTTTAAGGTCATTTTGGAAATAAAGAAAGGGAAAAGACCACTGGAAAGACGATTTTTCAGTGGTCTTTTTCCTTTTCTCGATTATTTGCCGTATCTTTGCGCCACTTTTGTATACATATCAATCATTAAGAAGCAAAACGCATAAGAAAAAATGATAGGAGTAATTTTGGCTGCTGGTATGGCAAAACGGTTGCGTCCCCTGACAGATGACCGCCCCAAGTGTCTGCTGAGTGTTGGTCCGCGAACCTTATTGCAACGCACCGTGGACAGTCTGGTAGCTGCTGGCATCACCGAGTTGATTGTGGTGGCGGGTTACTGCGCACAAATGGTTCGGGACTTCCTCACTTCGACCTTCCCTGAACTTACCATCCACTTCATCGATAACCCGGACTATGCCCACAACAATAACATTTTCTCGCTGTGGCTGACACGCCCCTACACAGAGGGACATGACTTTCTGCTCATGGACAGCGACATCCTCTTCGACCCGCAAATCATCCCCACCCTGCTGGCCAAGGAGGGTGACGTCCTGGCATTGAACCGCCACGAACTGGGCGACGAGGAAATCAAAGTCATCGTAGACGGCGACAACCGCGTGCTGGAAATCAGCAAGACCTGTTCACCCCAGGAAGCCATCGGCGAGAGCGTCGGTTTCGAGAAGATGACGCCTGCCTACAGCAAGGCTCTCTTCAAGGAACTGGAGCAGATGATTGAAGGCGAAGGTCTCATCGACGTTTTCTACGAGCGTGCCTTCGAGCGTCTCATTCCCCAAGGCCACACGTTCCACATCGTCGATACAACGGATTTGTTCTCCATCGAACTCGACACCGTTGAAGACTTCGAGAACGCCAAGAAACTTATCCCTGCAAACCTTTATGAATAAATAAATTAAAATTCAAACTTAATAAAAACAAGAAATGAATTACCTCGACAGAAACGAATTCAACTTCGAGCCAAGCCAGAAGGTGCTTGACGCCATAAAGAACTTCGACCCGAAAGACCTCTGCTTCTACACCCGCATCTACGATCAGGGCAAGAAGAGCGTTATCAGCGTGCGTGTCAGCGAAATCTATGGAGTGCCCGAAGAGCAGGTGCTGCTGGGCTACGGCGGCGAAGAAATCCTGAAGAACGCCATCCACTACTTCCTCACCGTGGGCGACAACAAGACCATCCTCATCCCCGAATTCTCTTGGTGGTACTACAACCGCGTAGCTGGCGAATGTGGCGGACACTTCGAGATGTATCCCTTGTATGAGCAGGAGGATACCTTCGCCTACAACGTGGATGAAGTTATCGAATACACCAACCGCATCCATCCGCGTATGCTGCTGCTGGCCTCTCCCAACAACCCCCCAGGCAACAGCCTGACCTCCGAGGAAATCGGCCGCATCATGGAGAACATCCCCGAAGACACGATGGTGCTCGTGGACGAGGCTTACGCCAGCTTCATCACCACCGACACCGATTACATCGCTCCGCTGGTGAACAAGTACAACAACCTCATCATCTCCCGCACCCTCTCGAAGTTCTACGGCCTTCCCGGCCTGCGTTGCGGCTTCGGTTTCATCGGCAAGGGACATGACCAGTTCCTCAGCTACTCCAACAAGTACCTGGGCTTCAACCGATTCTCTGAAGCTGTCGCTCTGGCTGCCCTGGAGAGCAATGAACACTATCGCCGCGTGGCTGATGAGATGGAATGGGATCGCCAGCTCTTCAAGAACGAGCTCGGCAACCTGCCCGGCTTCAAAGTTTACAAGTCCGTGGCCAACTTCATCCTCATCAAATACCCCGTCGAAATCAAAGAAGCCCTGCAGAAGGCACTGGCAGATCAGAGCTATAAGATCAAATTCATGACCGACAAGGGTCTGGAGGACTGCCTGCGCATCACCCTTGGCCGCAAGGAACAGATTCAAGTCGTCTGCGACACCATCAAGCGCGTATTCCAAAACAAATAGGCTCTCATGAACGAAAAGATTTATGCGACCCTGAAATCTACGGAGACGGAGGACTGGCTGGACTACCATGTCGTCCGTCCCTTCAGTTACTACTGGGCCGTCTTCTTCAACTACTTTGACATCCACCCGAACACCGTCACCGTGCTTTCGATGATTATCGGTGTCGCCAGCGCCGCCTTCTTCGTGCATGGAAGTTTCTTCTACGAAGGCACCACGGGACTCATCTTCAACCTCATCGCCATCCTCATGCTCTGCGTGGCCGATATTCTCGACTGCACCGACGGGCAGTTGGCTCGCATGACGGGCAAGAAGAGCCGTCTGGGTCGCATCCTCGACGGCGTGGCCGGTTTCGTCTGGTTCGTTCCCGTTTACCTCGTCCTGCTCTACCGTTTCTACCTGCATCACGAGCTGGAGTTTGGTTGGCTTGGCATCGAGGACACGCCGCAGAACGTCCTCATCGCCACCCTCTGCGTCTTCGTCTTTGCCCTGTATTCGGGCTTCTACGCCTTTGCCGGTCAACAACGTATTGCCGACTACTACATTCAGGTTCACCTTTTCTTTCTGAAGGGTGAGAAAGGCAGCGAGCTTGACAACTCCGCCCGCCAGCAGGAAATTTACGACCAGATGCCCAAGGACGCTCCCTTCTACGAGCGCATGTTCCAGAAGTCCTACATCGACTACACACTTAAGCAGGAACGTGTCACTCCTCAGTTCCAGAACCTCCTTACTAAGCTGCGCGAGAAATACGGCAGCCTCGACAACATCCCAGCCGATGTCCGCGAGGAGATTCATCGCAATTCCCTCTCGCTGATGAAGTGGAACGGTCTGTTGACCTTCAACTTCCGCTCGGCGTGGCTCTTCCTCTTCTGCCTGCTCGACGTGCCCGTGCTGAACTTCTTCTTCGAAGGTATCGCCATGCAGTTGCTCTTCTGGTACATTAACCATCGTCATGAGACTTTCTGCCGTCGCATTGCCGAAACACTCTGACCGACATGACGTGGACTAAAAAGAAACTGACCAACCTCTTCTTCTTCATCGGCGTCGCAGCGGTCGTCGTGATGCTTTTGACGTTCGACGTCAGCTTTGCCGAATTGTGGGAAAACCTCTGCCATGCAGGCTACTGGCTGATTCCCATCGTCGGCGTCTGGCTGTTTATCTATGCCCTAAACGCCCTGGCGTGGCAATGTATCATCCGCGGCAATGCCGAAGACGGGAAGAAGGTCAGCTTCTGGCGTATCTACCGTCTGACCATCACAGGCTACGCCCTCAACTACGCTACTCCCGTCGGCGGGTTGGGCGGCGAGCCCTACCGCATCATGGAGCTCTCGAAGGACATTGGCAACCAGCACGCCACGTCGTCCGTCATCTTCTACGCCATGATGCACTTCCTGGCTCACTTCTGGCTGTGGTTCACGTCGATTTTCCTGTATCTCCTGTTAGTGGCCATCGGCGACCTCCCCATCACCATGACGGTGGGCATCGTGCTCTCACTCATCGCCGCCTTCTGTCTGCTGGCCTTCTACGTGCTCTCCAAGGGCTATCGCAACGGTGTCGCCGTCCGACTCCTCCGCTGGGCAGGTAGGATTCCCGGCCTGAAGGGCTGGAGCAACCGCTTCCTCGAAAGCCATGCCGAGGCGTTGCAGAACGTGGACAAGCAGATTGCCGCCTTACACCAACAGGACAAACGCGCCTTCTACAGCAGCCTCATCCTCGAATACTTCTCGCGCATCGTGCAAGCCTCGGAGATACTTTTCATGCTGTTGCTCTTCGGCGTAGACTGCGGCGGAGGCTTCTCGGGCATCTTGCTCACGTTCGCCCATTCCATCCTCATTCTTTCCTTTACCTCCCTCTTTGCCAACATCATTGGCTTCCTGCCGATGCAGCTCGGCGTTCAGGAAGGCGGTTTTGTACTCTCGATTGCAGCGTTGGGACTTTCTGCTGCCACGGGAATCTTTGTTAGTATCATCTGCCGCGTCAGGGAAATCATCTGGATCTTTATCGGCATCATGCTGATGAAAATTCTCCGAGACTGACCCTCATCTCTAAGCATACTTAAACCTACTACTCCAGCGTCCGACATGCAAGCAGACAGTTTAGTAATCATACCCACGTACAACGAGAAGGAGAACATCGAGAATATCATCCGTGCCGTGACTTCACGCCCGGAACACTCCTTTAATATATTGGTCATCGACGACGGTTCGCCCGACGGCACAGCCGCCATCGTCAAGGGGCTGATGCAAGAGGAGTTCCGCGACCGCCTCTTCCTCGTCGAACGCAGTGGCAAGTTGGGTCTTGGCACCGCCTACATCGCAGGCTTCAAGTGGGCACTGGAACACGGCTACGAATACATCTTCGAGATGGATGCCGACTTCAGCCATGCACCTGCCGACCTGCCGCGACTGCTGGCCGCCTGCAAGGATGAGGGCTACGATATGTCCATCGGCTCGCGCTACGTTTCGGGCGTGAACGTTGTCAACTGGCCCATGGGACGTGTGCTGATGTCCTACTTCGCCTCGAAGTACGTGCAGTTCATCACGCGCCTGCAAATCCACGACACCACCGCCGGCTTCGTCTGCTATCGCCGCTGCGTCCTGGAGGCCATCGACCTCGACGCCATCCGATTCAAGGGCTATGCCTTCCAGATTGAAATGAAGTTCACGGCCCACCAATGCGGTTTCCACATCAAGGAAGTCCCCGTCATCTTCGTCAACCGCGAGCTGGGCACCAGTAAAATGTCTGGCGGCATCTTCTCGGAAGCCGCCTTCGGTGTCATGCGTCTGCGCTGGGACGGATGGTTCAAGAAGTATAAGAAGACTCTCCCCCCGTCCTCTTTATAAGGGAAGGGGCAGTTACCATAAATCATGCCCTAACTTATGGCCAGACAAACCTTTTTGGATATTCTCTATGTTTCTGACGGCCACATTCGGCGGGCAGATATTGTTGTAGAAGGCGAGTACATTGCACAGATAACAGACAAAGAGGAGCTTCCTACAAGTCTCGTGCTCGGCGGTCTTTCCGCCGAATCTCCCCTTCTCCTCCTCCCCGGCGTCATCGACGAACACGTCCACAGCCGCGAGCCAGGTCTCACCCAAAAAGGCGACCTCACGACCGAGAGCCACGCCGCTGCCGCCGGAGGTGTTACCTCCATCATGGACATGCCAAATGTGGTGCCGCAGACGACCTCCCTCGAAACCCTTGCGGAGCGACAAGCCCTCGGTGCAGTCCATTCCTTCGTCAACTACAGTTTCTATTTCGGCGCCACCAACAGCAACGCTCACCTCCTTCCCCAACTCGACCCCACGACGGTACCCGCCGTGAAGCTCTTCATGGGCAGCAGCACAGGAGGAATGTTAGTCGACCGAGGTGCCGCCCTGAAAGCCGTGTTCGAGCAGTCGCCCCTGCTCATCATGACCCATTGCGAGGACTCGGACACCATCAGCCAGAACCTGCGCGAGGCACAGGCACGTTATGGCGAAGACCCTGACGTCCGCTATCATCCCGAAATCCGAAGCCGCGAAGCTTGCATCGCCTCTTCAAGACTGGCCGTAGAATTAGCCCAGGAGACTGGAGCACGCCTGCATATCGCCCACGTAACCACGAAAGAGGAGTTGAGATTCT
>Ga0310696_10002990_pt1 | contig 21575 bp, 20 predicted proteins | sample AusTroGonzalo_MG_4_FD_203885 | JGI IMG/M metagenome (GOLD analysis project Ga0310696, IMG submission 203885) | Bovine rumen microbial communities from tropical cattle in Woodstock, Queensland, Australia - Gonzalo_02 (v2) (version 2) | ecosystem: Host-associated > Mammals > Digestive system >...
ATATATGCTTTTACTCTTTCCTTATTATTAATAAGATATTGAGCATTTGCTAAAAGATAGTCGACACCAGGAATGGTTTTATCAGGTAAGGCTAAACCAGCATCAATAACAAAGATATCGTTATTGATTTCAATAACGTAACAGTCACGGCCATTTTCATCTAACCCGCCTAAAGCGGACACCTTAATAATGTCTTCCACAGTGTTCTCCTTTCATTAGTATGTTTCAACTTAAAGATATTATACCTTTAAGTTATTAATAATAAAAGATAAATGCACATTTGAAAACGATTACTTTGCTAATCATTAACTAATAACTAGGCTATGAATTAGTCGATATTTTTAGTGATAACAATATCACTATCGAGTCCAAGGATGTTCTTTTTAACGATGTCACCAATTCGTGTTGGAGCTTCAACACTCAATTTATCAATCTCTTCCATGACCTCAAAGATTTTATCTTTAGGGACTGGTTTTGTGGTCTTAACAGACACTAAAGTATACTCACGATTGGTTACTTTGATGGAAGATGTGATTGTACGCACAGGATGTGTGAGCTCGCTTATTGCGTATTCCTTTCCACGTGGGCAAAAATTACCTGTGACGTTCATGTAATCATCGACGTGTAAGCGACAGCCTCTAGGACAAACAATACATGTTAAATCTTTCATTTAGCGGTCCTCCACAGAGATGACGATTTCATCTTTCACTTCTTGTAATTTATCTTTGCTTAAATTGACCATCACCATTTCAGATGGAATTAAAGCAGGTTTAACAACTTTACCTAAAACAATATCTCCACTTCTAATCATCACAACTTGATCCTTAAGTGGCTTTCTTACTCTGAATTTAAAGGTGATATCATCCACACTGTTTTCTAAAACAAATTGTGGTATAACGTAGGATATATTATTTCCTGGTTTAATTGGGATTTTCTTTTCGTTATTATCGATTTCGTTTTTAAGATATAACGCCGCAGAGCGACCCGCGAGTCTAGCTTCTTGGCTGACGAAGTCGACAACGTCATGGACGTGTAAACAGTTACCTGCGGTAAATATACCAGGAATCATTGTTTCCATGTATTGATTAACGACTGCGCCTTTCGTGGAACTAATTGGGCAGTCGATATAGTTTAATAAGGAAACATATGGGATTAAACCAACAGAAAGAATGAGCGTATCACATTCAAATTCCATCTCAGTACCAGGAATGATTTGTAGGTTTTCATCCACAGCGCTTAATACGACCTTTTCTAGTCTATCTTTACCCACGACTTTTGAGACTGTTCTTGATAGATATAAAGGAATATCATAATCGATTAAACATTGTTGGATATTACGGTTAAGGCCCGCACTATATGGCATGATTTCACTAACGCATAAGACCTTCGCGCCTTCTAATGTTAATCTTCTAGCCATGATTAAACCGATATCGCCACTACCAAGAATGACAACACGTTTACCAACCATTAGGCCGTTGATATTTAAATAGCGTTGAGCGGTACCAGCGGTAATGACGCCACTGCATCTATCACCTGGAAGCATAATCGCTCCAGCGTTTCTTTCATAGCAGCCAGTAGCCATAATAATAGCTTTAGCTTGTAATTTTACTAAACCATCTTCTTTAGAAGAATAAGTTAAGACCTTATCTTTTGTTAAGTCGATGACTTGGGCATTTAACTTATATGGGATTTCTAGACGTTTAACTTCGTCGACGAATCTTTGGAGGTATTCTGGACCAGTGAGTTCTTCTTTAAATTCAGTTAAGCCAAAGCCATTATGAATGCATTGGTTTAAAATACCACCAAGCTTTTCATCTTTTTCTAAGATTAATAAATCATTAATGCCGTTCTTTTTGGCTTCAATAGCCGCCGCCATACCAGCCGCGCCACTACCAATTACCACTAAATCAATTTGTCTCATAATTATTTGGCCTCCTTGATTAAGTGATCAATGATATAACTACCATCTTCATTTAAAGGAATCTCTGTCGGTGAAACATTATAATGTTTCGCGAGTAAAAGAAGAATCTTAGGCTGACAGAAACCACCTTGGCATTTGCCAAAGCCGGCGCGGCATCTTCTTTTGACACCTTTAATAGAAACTGGAGGACAGCTTCTTTCTAACGATTCTTTGATTTCTCCTAAGGAGATATGTTCACAGTTACAAACTATTTCACCAAAGTCACTATCTTCTTTGATGGCTTTGAGTTGTTCCTCTTCGTTTAGATAATGCATGCGGTGATATGGTTTAACTCTTGGATTAAAGTTTGGATTCTTTTCTAACGTAAGAACTGGTTTAACTAATTCATTAACGACATATTCTGCAATAGCAGGGGCGCTAACAAAACCTGGAGATTCAATGCCAGCGACATTGATGAAATTTCTTTCACTTTTTGCAGGTTCCACGATGAAATCGTGACGTGTGCAAGTCGCTCTTAAACCAGAGAAGACTCTAATGGTTTCTTTAAATGGGATTGAAGGTACCATTAAGGAGGCTGAGGCTTTAATATTCGCTAATGTAGGTGCATCAGTAGAAACATCATCAGGATCAGCAAATTCACTACTTGGACCAACAATATAGTTACCAGAAGAGGTAATAGACACTAAGATACCTTTACCTTTCTTACTTGGTAATGGGAATATTGTTCTATTAACTAAGCCTTCTTTATAGTGGTCTAATAAATAGTATTCGCCTTTCCTAGGTGTAATTGCCCAATCGATATCTTCAATCATCGCGGCAATCTTATCTGCCTTAACACCAGCAGCGTTAATCACTACGCGTGCATATAAATCTTCTTTATTAGTGTTGACTACAAAGTAGTCGTTTTCTTTTTTAATACCTTTAACTTCGTGATTTCTTAGGAAAGTCACACCATTATCAATCGCGTTTTCCATGGCATGAATGACAAGATTAAATGGATCAATGACACCCGCGGTAGGCGCATATAAAGCACCTTTAACTTCAGGATTGATATTTGGTTCCATTTTTAAGACTTCTTCTTTATTAAGAAGTTGGACTGGGACACCATTGATTTTGGAACGTTCTTCTAATTGTTTTAAGATTTCTAATTGTTCTTCTTCAAGGGCCACTGTTAAAGAACCACATGCCACATATGGCACATCTAAGTCTTTAACTAACTCTGGATACATCTTATTGCCTAAGACGTTGAATTTGGCTTTGTTTGTACCTGGTTCTGGGTCATAGCCAGAATGGATGATTGCACTGTTAGCGGAACTAGTTAAATTACCAGCGTCATTACTTTTATCAATAATGAGAGTATCTAGTTTATATTTACTTAATTCCCTAGCAATCATGGTGCCGGTCACACCTGCACCTATAATTAAAACATCATGTATTTGTTTCATAAAAAATCACTTGTCATATTCATTTTATGAATAAAGTAGAATAATTTCAATGATTATATAGAAAAAGACCTCCCATATGAGAGGTCTGTTGAGTAAATTTAGCGATTAGGCTTTTGGTGAGAACATGAAGAAGTCGATGGTTGGATTTTCATTATCCGCGGCAAGGCTCTTCACGGTCATGGTATTAGGACCAGCGACAAGGGCAACTTCACCTGCTTTATAGTCAGTGAATGTACCGCCTTGTGCTTGACCAGTTAATGTCACAGCGGCATCATTAATCTTCACTTCTAAGACTTCAGCGAAGACATCGGTATTTTCAGATTGATAACCACCATGAGCTCTACAAGAAATGTAGAATTCATAATTACCAGCTTTTTTAACTTCGAATGAGAGTGTTAAAACAGCTTGTGATGGCCATTGGTCAACCATATCGGTATCAACGTTGTGTGATTCTTTGAAGGTGATAACACTACCTTCACTTGTACCGCTTTCAACTTGGACAATGATGTCCGCACCATTAACATTGATGGTAATCTTACCGGCATCGAAACCATCTTTAGAAGCGGTAATTATCGCTGAACCTTTCTTAAGAGCGGTAACTAAGCCTGCTTCAGAAACTGAAGCAATTGTGGCATCGCTACTGGCCCATGTGACACCTTCAACAGGATCAGCGCCATTTTTAGCGCTTAATTGCACTGTGTCTTCAAGGTCTAATGTTGTTTTATTATCAGCCGCAGCGACGGTGATTTTTGGTTTTGCAGGAATACTGCTTTTTGATGAAGTTGGCGCGCTAGAAGCACTGTTACCACTTTGGTTACAGCCGATGACTCCGAATGTCAACGCCAATGCAAAAAGTGGTAGCAAAAATTTTGTCTTTTTCATTTTTAAATTCCTTTCTCTTATTTATTAAAAATGATTTGAATTTGCTAAAAAACACTTCATTAGGAATGTGTGTATTAATCAAACTCTTTGTTAATGACATTATAACTAAAGATAATAACGTGTGAATAGTTAAATTATACTTTTGATTGATGAAGTGAAGAAAAAAAGACCTCCCGAAACGGAAGGTCTTAATTGCATAATTTTATGATTAGGCTTTTGGTAAGAACTTGAAGCAGTCTAACGCTGGAGCTTTACCATGGAATTCGATGACGAATGAATTGTCGCCTTGTCTAAGATTGACATCACCAATGATGACGTTTTGTGTCTTAGCACCCATTCTAGCACCATCACCTAAAACGATCGCATCTTCGTTAACTTGGACGTTAGCATCGTTAAGTTTAATTGTAGCGTCAGTGGCAAACTTGAATTCTTCGCCAGCTTGCATATTATAGTGAGGAGCAGCAGAGATGACTAAAGTCATGGTTTGTGCTTTTTCAGAAGTAACTGTGTATGATAAGGAAACTTCTTCAGTGACATCATAACCAGTGATGTAAGCGCCACCACTGTGTGCGAAGGCAATATATGAACCATCTGGATACATATGGAAACCTAAAGCTTCGAAATCGAAACCTTCTTCTTGTGCTTCAGCTTCAACTCTGATTTCGCCTGGAACTGGTTCATCAGTAACTGTAACTGTGACTCTAGCGGTTAACATACCTTCTTTAGCAACATAGACATAAGCTGTACCTAAACCACCGCCAAGGACTAAGCCTGTTTCACTAACTGTAGCGTAGTCTGTATTACTGGAGGTATATGTGATACCAGTTTTATCTGTTGGTTTTGTCACGTTAATTTGTGCAGTACCACCTAAGTTGACGTTAAGAGCATCACTTGAAAGTTCAATTGCTTCTTTAGCGGCTGGTTTAACAACGTCGATAGTCGCTTGTTGTTTTGAATAGAACACTAAGTCATCAAGATATGGAGCTGAGTTACCAGTAAATGAGATTTCTAAAACGTTATTAGTGGCAATATCAAGTTTACCAAGAGAAATTTCTTGGAAGTCATTTGAAGAACCACCATCAAGAGTTAAGCCTGCTAAGCTAACATCAGCGTTATTTAACTTAATAGCCATTTGAGCGCTTAAGTCGACACCAGAACTACTGGAAGCCATTGTCATGACTAATTCAGCATTAATAGCTGCGCTACTTGTAAATGTTAATGTTTCTTTATCACCATTACCGAAGTGGGCGATACATTGTTTGTCAGAAGCATTAGCTTCTTCTCTAGCATAAACTGGAGTTTGACCATCATCGCCATCACCCCACCAGCCATCGGCGGCATAGTGATCTGCATCTTCGAAGTGCAATGTGGCTAAAGGAGCACCTCTTTTAACTGTGAGTTTGAATGTTCCTTTGTCATAGCCTTCTTTTGTGACTGTGATGTTTGCACTACCAGCACCAACAGCAGTGACTTTACCAGTTTGATCGACTGTTGCAACTTTTTGGTTAGAGCTAGCCCATGTGCCACCTTCGACACTGGCTTTTAATTGTAAAGTAGCTTCGACTTCTACTTCACCTTCGGTTTTGTCGTTACCATCAGTAACTTTGATTTTTTCCTTTGCAGGAATGGATGATGACGTATTGTTTGATGGAGTAGCTGAATTATTACATGCGGCCAAGCCTAAACCAAACAATAATGAAATTGCCATCATTGGGAGAAGAACTTTGTTTTTCTTCATTTTTTTAATCCTTTCTTTATTAGAATTATGTATGAACTATTTACCCGCACATCAAAAAAACTAGATGTATAAGGAATAAACTGTTCTGTAAACAACTTTAGTATACAACTGTCACTTTAATTTGGTAAGAAAAATTTACATTCAACTTTAAGCAACAAAAAAGACCGCCTAATGACGGTCTATTTTGAATATTTTTAAGGCTTACTTTTTAAATTTCTTTGGGCCTTTGAAGGACTTGTCTGGACGGTGAATGTGTTCAGGACGTGACGCTCTTTCTTTTTCTTCGTCGTAGCCTTCTGGCTTTTCAGCGAATTCTTTATGAGAGACTTTCACTTTGCCTTTTTCATCGATTTCGATGACTCTAACTTTGAGCTTGTCACCTAATTTGACAACATCTTGGGCTCTATCAATATAGCCATAGCCTAATTGGCTGACATGGCATAAGCCATCAACATTACCGAATAAGCGGACAAATGCACCATAATCTTCAACACGGTTGACTTCACCTTCGAAGACTTCACCAACTTTAGCTTCACGGATGATGTCTTGAATCATGCCTTTGGCCTTATTGATGGTTTCTCTATCCATATGGTAAATGGTGACTTGACCATTATCTTCGATATCGATCTTCACGTTATCACATTGAGCAATGATTTCGTTAATGACTTTACCACCGGTACCAATAACTTCTCTGATTCTATCTGGATCAATGAAGAATGTATCCATCTTAGGAGCGTATTTACCGACATCACTACGTGGTTCAGCAATGGCTTTAGCCATAACTTCACGGATTTGGGCTCTAGCGACATGAGCTTGGGCTAAAGCTTCTTTCAAGACTTCACGGGTGACACCCTTGATCTTAATATCCATTTGTAAAGCGGTAATACCTTTTTCTGTACCAGCCACTTTGAAGTCCATATCACCGAAGTGGTCTTCTAAACCTTGGATATCGGTGAGAATTGTATATGGGTGTTTGCCATCTAATGGGCCAGAACTGATTAAGCCCATAGCAATACCACTAACCATGGCTTTGAGTGGGACACCAGCGGCCATTAAGGACATACAGGAAGCACAGATAGAAGCTTGTGAGGAGGAACCGTTGGATTCCACGACTTCTGCGACTGTTCTAATGGTATACGGGAATTCTTCTTCACTTGGAATGACGTAGGAAAGAGCTCTTTCACCTAAAGCACCGTGACCGATTTCTCTTCTACCTGGGGAGCCCATTCTGCCAACTTCACCAACGGAGTATGGTGGGAAGTTATAGTGATGCATCCAGTGTCTGGTATCTTCTTCGGTTAAGTTATCGATGATTTGAGCATCGCTCTTAGCGCCTAATGTTGTGATACTGATGACTTGGGTTTGACCACGGGTGAACATGGCAGAGCCATGAGTTCTTGGTAATAAGTCAACTTGAGCGTCTAATGGACGGATTTCATCAACCTTACGACCATCTGGTCTAATCTTTTCATCAGTGATTAATCTACGCACTTCTTTAGCAACGAGACCTTCGAGGGTTTCGTTAACCATGTGCATGACTTTTTGATGAGTCTTTTCATCTTCGTATTTACGTGTATCGTAATCATCTAAAATTTCGTTTTCGATGGCGTCGATAGCGTCTTGTCTTTCTAACTTATCAAAGATAGAAATGGCTTTCTTTAAACGTTGTTCAGCGCGATCTGTGACATCTTTTTCGATTTCTGGATCACATTGATATAATTCGATTTCTCTTTTTGGTTTGCCAATTTCTTTAATAATTTCTTTTTGCCATTGGCAGAGTTTTTTGATAGCTTCGTGACCAAACATTAAGGCGTCGAGCATATCTTCTTCGCTCACTTGGTCAGCACCAGCTTCAACCATGTTGATAGCTTCTTCAGTACCAGCAACGGCTAAGTTGATATCACTAGCTTCTTTTTCAGCGACGGTTGGGTTAATGATGAATTTGCCATTAACTCTACCAACGTAGACACCAGCGATTGGGCCATCAAATGGAATGTCAGAAATGCCTAAGGCTAAGGAAGAACCTAACATTGCGGTCATTTCTGGTGTGCAGTCTTGGTCAACAGACATGACGGTGTTGACGATTTGGACTTCGTTGCGGAAGCCTTCGGAGAACATTGGTCTAATTGGACGGTCAATGAGTCTCGCGGTTAATGTGGCATGTTCCCCTGCACGGCCTTCTCTTCTTAAGAATGAGCCAGGAATTTTGCCAACTGCGTATTGCTTTTCTTCATAACCAACTGTTAATGGGAAGAAATCACCTTCTTTAGGTTCATCTGAGCAACACGCTGTGGAAAGAACTACTGTTTCGTTTAATCTGACTAAGACAGCGCCATCAGCTTGTTTAGCGATTTCGCCGGCTTCAACAACGAACTTCTTTCCTTCGAATTCTAATTCGAATACTCTTTTCATTTTTTTACCTCTTTTTTAAATCTTAATCGTTGCTATTATACATTAAGCGTTAACATAGTTAAACATTTAATGCAAAAAAGGTGAATAAAAAGGAAAAAGCATTGCTTTTAGTTAAAAATAAACGTGCTATGATAGTTATATGAAAAGTAAGAAATATATCCCAGTAATCATCATTGATCTTTTAGTATTTATATTCATGTGTTTAGGCATCTCATTTTCTGTTTTTGATGTCCGATTTATGGGTGATTATCCACGCTTAGCTGGTATTCCAATCTTCATGACTTTTACGGGATTAAGTAATATCTTCGTAGGTCTAGTTTGCTTAGGATGCGCTTTATATAGACTAATTAAGAAAGACAATACAATACCTTTGGTATTGTTTATACTCAAATTGCTCGCAGTTGCGGAGATTTCTATCACCTTTATTATCACCGCAACTTACTTAGCCCCACAGCTTGGTTCTACCTGGTGGAGGCTCTATATTAACAACAACTTGTTCAATCACTTAATTACTCCAATTTTAGCGATTGTTTCTTTCGTATTTTTAGAAGAGAAAAAGGAGATTAAATTCCCCTACTGTTTCCTTGGTATTTTCCCTGTTTTCCTTTACGGAATTATGTACATCATCAATGTGTACACACACCTAGACGAACACGGACATACCGACTTAAAATATGACATTTATGGCTTAATGAGATTTGGTATTGGTGTCTTAGCCTTATTCATCATTGGCTTCTTTGCTTTCTCGTTTGGATTAACTGTGTTATATCGTTTTATAAACAATAAAAAGAGGTGAGAAAAAAACCGCTTTTCAGCGGTCTTCTTTCCTAGTTGTGAATAACTATTTTCTTAAACCTAATTCAACGATTAATTTAAGATAAGCTTCACGATCGGTTCTTACTAAGTAGTCTAATAAGCTACGTCTTTGACCGACGAGAATCATTAAGCCACGTTTGCTAGCGGCATCTTTATGATTCTTCTTTAGGTGAGCGGTTAAAGCTTGGATTTGTTCGGTTAATAAGGCAACTTGAACTTGAACAGAACCAGTGTCTTTTTCGTTTTTACCAAACTTTTTAACGAGCTCGGCTTTCCTTTCTTTGGTTAACGCCATTGAAATACCCTCCTAATTAAATTCTTAACTTATCTCCGGGAACAACGTTAGGGACTCGTTTATCCTAGGGAAAAGTCGCAATGAATATTTTATATTCTTTTTAGTTTATTGCAAAGTGTTTTTTGCTTTTTCTTCGTCTTTTAATAATTGTTCTTTAAGTTCATCCATAGAGGCGAACTGTTTAATTGGTCGCATATAAGAGACAAAATCAACATAAAGTTCTCTACCATAAAGGACTTCGTTGAAGTCAATAATATGGACTTCGATGATTGGTTTTAAAAGTTGATTAATTGTTGGATGGGTACCAACGCAGATCATCGCTTTTCTCTTACGGTTTAAGAAATGAGCGTAACCCATATAAACGCCTTCTTTAGGGAAAACGTATGGGTAATACAGATCTAAGTTCGCGGTTGGGAAGTCGATTTTTTGACCGTTATGATTGCCCTCTACGACTAGACCACTAATGCGGTAATCTCTACCTAATAAATAGGAGGCTTTTTCCATTTGACCCGCTTCAATATATTCTCTTATCTTCTTTGAAGATATTTTGATATCATCGATACGTTTTAATGGGATGATTTCAACATCGAAATAACGCTTTAAATATTCCGCATTACCTTCACCACCGGTACCAAATCTATAGTCATCACCAACGAAGATTTTCTTTGGGTTAAGAGGTTTCAAGACACGGTTAATGAATTCATCTTTGGTGACTTTTAATGTCTCCATATCAAAATGCATGAGATATAAGAACTTAACACCCATATCTTCAAGAATGTCCGCTTTATCAAAGGTGGATGTGATACAGTAGTTTTCCTTTTTACCAAGAAGCACTCTTGGGGCGATATCAAAAGTCATGACCCCCACTGGGAGTCCGGTATCTAGGGCTTTTTGAATTAGTTCTTGATGACCAAGATGTAGACCATCATAGAAGCCTAAGCAGAGAACAAGGTCTTTATCATTAAGTGGAGTATTAGTGATATCGAACTCAATTATCTTCACGATTAATACCTCTTACACATTCATAATACCCTAATTCGCTATATTTATAAATAGCGATAGCGGTTTTTTTATCATCAATAACACAGAATAAATCTAGAATTTCTGGGAATAATTTAATCGAGAGCTTTCCACCATGTCTGGCTTTCTTTAATTCGACATCGTTAGGAAGGTACATCAAAGGTAAGAATTTTTGGATGATTTCACTTGTGGGAATTAAGCAACTTTCATTCAATTCTTTGATGGTTTTAGCGTTGCTAACATCTATGTCTAAGATACTTGTTCTTCTTAGCGCGGTTAAATGACCCACTGTGCCTAATTTCTCCGCGATTGTTTCCCCTAAGGTTCTCACATAAGTACCTTTAGAAACTGTGGTTTTAAACCTGATAACTGGGAGATTAAATTCCAGTAATTCTAACTCTTTAATATCGATGGTTCTTTTTGGTAGTTCAACCTCTTGATTGAGGTGCGCATAATGATATAACTTACGGCCGTTTACATGCACCGCAGAAGTCTTTGGCACTGTTTGTTCAGATTCACCAATCAGTGAATTAAAGATGTTTTTAACATCTTCTTCGGTGATGTTTGGTATATCTTTTGATTCAATCTCTTCACCGGTGAGATCGCCACTGCTGGTCTTTTTACCAAGTAATAAAGTGGCTTCATAACTCTTATATTGGCCTTCGATATAAGTGAGTGTCTTAGTAGCGTTATTTAACGCGACGATTAATAGGCCAGTCGCAAAAGGATCAAGTGTGCCTGCATGGCCCACTTTTTTAGCGTCAAAAATCTTAGCGATGATATTGCAAACATCACGAGAAGTATAGTCACTTTCTTTATCGATTAATAAGAATCCATCTTTCATCTTTTATAACTCACACGAAAATAATATAATTATTTCGTTATGAAAGCAATTAGGACTGTTTTGGCCTGTATCCGTAAAGCGGATCAAATGTATAATCTCATCAATCATGGTGACAAGATTATGATTGGTCTTTCTGGTGGCAAAGACAGCGTTGTTTTAACTTATGCTTTAAGCTTATATCAAAAGTTTTCTCATACTGACTTTGTCATCCAACCAGTAATGCTTGATTTAGGATTCCCAGATTTCAATCCTTATGAGATGAATAAGTTCTGTGAGTCCCTTGGTCTTAAGTTGCTTGTCGTAGACAATACTGATGTCTATCGCATCTTGCAAATCCAACAAAAAGACAAAGAGCACCTTCCATGCTCTATCTGTTCAAGAATGAAAAAAGCCTCCATGAATAAGGTGGCTAAAGAGTTAGGATTTAATAAAGTGAGCTTTGCTCATCACGCAGATGATGCGATTGAAACATATATGATGAACACCTTATTTGGTGGACGTGTCGCTTCTTTTGCCCCTAAGATGCATTTAGAACGCGCTGATATTACATTCATTAGACCACTTATTCATGTCAGAGAAAGTGATATTGTTAAACTCATTAAGGAAGAGAATCTCCCCGTTTTAGCGTCCACTTGCCCTGCGAATATGCACACTAGAAGAGAGGATATGAAGAACCTCTTAAAAGATCTTTATAAGAAGTGGCCAGTCGCAAAAGATAACCTGTTAACAATGTTATCTAACTATGAAAAAGAAGATATCTGGGGTAAAGAAATCTATCATCAAGTCAATCAAGATGGTTTGACTTTAAAACCAGTCACCACTGCGATGGATATGATGAATGTCCTTAATATTAGAAACATTGTTTTCGTTGGAGAACAAAACTGTCCTTATGATATCGAGGTTGTTCCTAGTGAAGAAAACGAAGCTAAGCATTTCTTAATCTACTATAAAGAAACACCTGTCGGTACTATTAGATACCGTGAAGTTGGAGATAGAACATTTAAACTCGAAAGATTCGCAGTTCTAAAAGAATATCGCGGTCATGGATTTGGTAAACAAGCTTTCCTCTATATAGTAAATAAATTAGAAGAAGAATATAACCCATGCACGATTTACTTTAACGCTCAATATCAATTACTTGATTACTATAAAAGTCTAGGCTTTATTGAGGAGGGTGAAACCTTCTATGAGGCCAATATCAAACATATTAAAATGGTGAAAAGGATATAAGAAAAAAGAGAAGTTAATTACTTCTCTTTATCTTTATTTAATAGCTCGGTAATACGCGCTTCTCTTTTGAAAGATTCATCAAGAACGAAGACGAGTTCAGGACAACGTCTAGTATCAAGTCTTTTCGCGAGTCCGGTTCGAATGAATCCTTTACTCTTTTCTAAGACTTTCATACCTTCTTCGATTTCATTTTCAAACATGAATGAAACGTAGACTTTAGCATAGGAGAAATCTTTAGATACTTTCACTTCTGGAATGGTGACGAATCCAAGATGTGGATTCTTTAATTCCATAGTGATGATTTCAGAAATGCTTTTTCTAATAATACCGGCAATTCTTTCTTCTTTATTGGCCATAATTAATCTCTTTGTTCCACCATTTCGTAAGATTCAATGATGTCGCCTTCTTTAATATCATTAAAGTTTTCAACGAGCATACCACATTCATAACCGTTTTTAACTTCTTTAACGAGGTCTTTTTCTCTTTGTAAGGAGGCAAGCTTACCTTCGTAGATGACAACACCATCTCTCATAATACGGACACCACCTGTGGCTTTAATCACACCATCAACGACCATACAACCCGCAATAGTACCAAGTTTAGATACTTTAAAGAGTTTTCTGATTTCGGCTTGTCCTAAGACTTTTTCCACCATTGTTGGGGCTAACATACCTTTCATCGCAGCTTGAATTTCTTCAATTAAAGCGTAGATGATACGGTGTAATCTGATTTCAACTTTTTCTTCTTGAGCTTTGGCTCTTGTTTTAGCATCAGGTCTCACGTTAAAACCATAAATAATAGCATGAGATGCACCCGCTAAAAGGACGTCACTTTCAGTGATAGCGCCAGAACTGGCTCTAACAACGTTAATCTTAACTTGATCGTTTGTGAGCTTTTCTAATGAGGCTTTAACAGCTTCCGCACTACCGGTTGATTCCGCTTTAACAATGACGTTAAGGTTTTGGACTTCACCTTCTTTAGCGAGATTGAATAAATCGTCTAAAGAGGCAGCGCTTGTTTTATTTCTTTCACTTGCTTCTTTTAAGAGTTTGCGCTTTGTGGCGATGCTTCTAGCTTCACTTTCTTCAGAGAACGCCATGAAACGGTCACCAGCTAATGGCACTTCGCTTAAACCAATAATAGATACTGGTGTACTTGGGGTAGCGACTTGAAGAATTTTTCTAAATTCATTAGTCATTCTTCTGGCTTTACCATATGTTGTACCAACGACAAGGTAGTCACCTTCTCTAAGGGAACCATTTTGGACTAAAAGCGTTGCTTTTGGACCTTCGTTTTTATCGAGTTTTGCTTCTAAAACAGTACCTAAGGCGTAACGATCTGGATTAGCTTTTAATTCCTTCATTTCCGCGACTAAGAGGATGCTTTCTAATAAACCATCGATATTGGTTTTCTTCTTAGCGGAGATTTCAACCGCGATAACATCACCACCGAACTCTTCACAGATAACATCATGAGCGATGAGTTCATTTTTAACTCTTTCTGGATCAGCGCCTGGCTTATCCATTTTGTTAATAGCGACGATAATTGGGACCCCCGCGGCTTTAGCGTGGTCAATCGCTTCAATTGTTTGTGGCATAACACCATCATCAGCAGCAACCACTAAAACAACGATATCGGTGACACCAGCACCTCTAGCTCTCATTTGAGTGAAAGCTTCGTGTCCTGGAGTGTCAATAAAGGTAATTTTTTGACCATTGATTTCTTTTTGGTAAGCACCAATTTCTTGGGAGATACCACCGAATTCACCTTCAACAAGATTAGAGTTTCTAATCGCGTCAATAAGGGTGGTTTTACCATGGTCAACGTGACCCATAATGGTCACAACTGGAGGTCTTGGTTTTAACTTACTTGGGTCGTCGTTAATTTCGACGTCTTCGAAGTGTTCAGCAGCGACGATAACTTTCTTTTGGAAGTCATAGCCAAACTCTAAACAGACAAGACCAATTAATTCATCATCAAGAATTGTGTTGATGGTGACCATCTTACCTTGCATGAAGAGGAATTTAATCACATCACCAATTGGGACATTAATGGTTTTTGCGAGTTCACCCGCACTGATAGCACCTGTGTAAACGAAGACACCACCATTAACTTTTGATTTGCTACGATCGGTTTTGACTTTTGTTGAAACGTTAGTCTCACGAGCGGAGTAATTATTTTTGTTATTCTTTGCCATCAACAACACCTTCTTTCCTTAAAATTGTTTTAATAATTCGTCATAGATTGTTTTACAATCACTGACTTTTAAATGTTTTTCGATCAAGGCTTTTTTCTTAGCAAGAAGGATTATATCCTTATCTTTACTTAAATAGCAGCCACGACCTTGTGCTTTATAGCTGGAATCAATATTTATTTCGTGATTAGGAGTCTTAACTACTCTAAACATCTCTTCCCGAGATAAAGCTTTTCTAGTAACGATGCAGGTTCTAGTAATTACTTTGTTCATTATCTACCGTCATCGTCGTAGTATTCGTCATAATCATCGTAATCAATATCGTCGTCTTCGACTTCATCTTCATATTGATCTTCTTCTTCGATTTGACGAAGTTCTTCTTCGGTATAAATAGACATTCTTTCACCTGTAGCGATGACTGGTTTTTCTTCATCTTCAGGTTCATCTTCTGCCTTTTTGTTATTCTTCTTAAAGGACTTCTTAGCACCTTTATTTGCTTTACGAGCGCTTTCGTCAGCGAGAGATTTTTCAAGGTCTTCGATAGAAGTTGTTGTTTTAACCTCTTTGCGTTCTTCCTTGACTTCCTCTTTAACTTCTGGAGCCACTTCAACTTTGACTTCTTCAACTGGTTGTTGTTTAACAACTGGAGCTTCTTCCTCTTTAGCTTCAACGACTGTTTCTTTCTTTTCAACTTCGTTTTCTAAAGCTTCAGTTAAATCAGCGTTGTCTTCAGCTGTAGCTTCTTCTTCATAAACACGGTCTTGAGGAGCGACATAGCCTTCTGGTAAACCACGTAAAACACTTGGTTGAGCGTTTTCTTCGCTGGCTTTCTTGAGTAAGATTTGTTCGGCTTTCTTGGCGTTTTCTTCCGCTGTAGCTTCTTCAAGAGAAATGTATTCAAGACCTTCTTCAGCAGCCATGGTTTCTGTCTTAACATCAATGTTATAGCCAGTTAATTTAACGGCTAAACGGACGTTAACACCACGACGGCCAATCGCTAAAGAGAAGGAATCGTCATTAACAATGGCGATCGCACTCTTGTTTTCTTCATCAACAACAGCACCCACAACACGCGCTGGTTTGAGGGCTTCCATGATGAATAATGCAGTGTTATCGGAATATCCGATAATATCAATCTTTTCTTTATTAACACCACCATTACCTAATTGGCTGACGACTTTTTGGATTCTAGCACCATTGCTACCAATACAGGCACCAGCTGGGTCGATGGTTGGGTCTTTGCTATAAACGGCAACTTTGCTTCTTTCACCAGCTTCACGAGCGACGGCTTTAATTTGGACTGTGCCATCGTAGATTTCGCTGATTTCTTCCGCTAAGATGCATCTTAAGAAACCTTCTTTACTACGGGAAACAACAATGTGTGCACCTTTTGTGCCACTTGCGACGTCATCGACGTAAATCTTGATTGTTTCACCAACAATGAACTTTTCATCACCAATTAATTCTTTCTTTGGTAAGAAAACTGATGTTTTAACAATGTTGACACTGATACCACGATCATCAACCTTTTCAACCTTACCGGTGATGATGGTACCAATTTTGTCTTTAAATGTTTCGTAAAGAATGCTCTTTTCTGCTTCCGCGAATTTTTGTTTGAGCATACTCTTAACGCTCATCGCTGTCGCTTTCTTTAATTCATCAATAGTTGCAGGAATGAAAAATTCATCACCGGCTTTATACTTTTTAGATTTGTCGGCGTCATTTGCGTCTTGCACACTGATTTGTAAGAAATCGTCTTCAACTTCGTCAACGACTGCTTTAACTTGACACATATCAATAATGCCTTTTTCTGGGTCAATATTGACACGGACATCTGCGTCGTCACCACCGAGTTGTTTGCGATAAGCTTTGATAAGTGATTCTTGTAACATGTCAAGAATCGTGTCTTTGCTAATTCCCTTGCTAGCTTCAATTTCTTCTAAAGCCGCAATGAATTCTACTGCGTTCATAGCCATAATTTTTACTCCTTAAAATTTAATCGCTAAACGTATTTTATAGATATTGCTTTTCAATACCTCTAAATCAATACTTCTGGTCTTTTGACGGTAGGTAATGATGATTTTATCATCATCCACTTCCTTTAAATCACCTTCATAGATGTTTTCACCTTTGATTGGATTAACTAAATGCACGTTCACGTATTTACCAACGTAGGCATTAAGTCTTTCCACTTTTAATGGTTTTTCCGCACCTAAGGAAGAAAGGTCTAAAGTATATGGTTTTTCAAATGGATTAAGTTCATCAAGATAAGCGTTTAATTCATTAGTGACATCGACAATCATATTCATATCGATTTCACTTTCCTTATCAACGACAACAGTTAAGGTGTCGTTACCAAAACTAAATTCCACTAGGTCGTAACCAAGAGTGTTTAATTTTGTTTCGATGAGTTTCTTTAATTCGCTTAGTACCATATCCTTCAAAAACAAAGAGTGGCTGTTTGGCCACTCTTATTCAGAGTATTTACTACCTAGCTTTCGCTAAATAGCATACTTATTATACGTGAAAATGCGCGTATGTAAATAGTTTTTATTTTGTAGGGAAATTAAATGATTTAATATGGGCGACTTTTCTTTTCTTCTTTGGAAATGGATCAAACCATTTTTCGCCATCGAATTGCTTTAAGCTATTTGCCCCAAAGAATATCTTGATAAAGCCTTCAATATCATTTAATGAATAAAGCTTATGACCCATGAAATCATATTCTTTAAACGGATAAATCATTTCACGAGGGAATAAGTTCTTCTTTTGAAGAGGAAACGGGAGTAAAGCGGTCTGGCAGACGTAAGGAGCCGTTTTAAACATCTCGGCGTATTTCTTTTCATCCGCTTTCATTTTGGCTTTTAATTTAAGCGGATCGTGATTAAAGATAGTGTCTTGCACAAAGTAAGAAATCATTCTTCTTCTACTCTTATTGAGTAGTTTACGATGCATTCTAGCGTTTGACATACCCGTTATGGCCACCATATCCACAAAAAAACCATCGGAAGAATGGATTCTATCTTTTAAGCGTTTATAGTTAACATCCACCATTGTGGGACCGTATTTATTTTTAACTTTGATAGTTGGTTGAAGGATGTTATATCTTTCATCCACTTCATAAGCATCGAAGACATACTCTGGTTTTAAGTCTTTTTTGAAAGCGTCAATTAAGCGGTCTAAATCTTCATAGTTAAAAACGATATCAGCGTCATCATCCCAAGGGATAAAACCTTGATAGTTATAGATACCAAGCGCACTACCAAAGGCTAAAGCATAGGGAATATCATTCTTACGACAAATACGGTCGATTTCCAATATGATTGGAAGAACGACTTCTTGGACTTCTTTCATATAATGGATTTGACCATTCTTATCGGGTCCTAAAAGATATTTATCATTGTCAATGATATAGGTGTTTTTCATAGATAGATTAGTTAGTGTTTAGGATTAACGTTTATGTTACCATCGTTACATTTCACTGTACGAGTGCCACTTTTGGCAAGCCAGTTACTGCCTCTTTTAATAGATTTCCATCTTTCGACTGTGCCATTAAAAGAGATAGTTTGAAGTTTTGGGGTATTAAAAAAACAGTTGAAACCGATTTCTTGTAAAGTACTAGGTAAGGTAACAACTGTTAGATTGACGCAATTAGCAAAAGCGGAACTACCCAATGACTTGATGCCCTCAGGAATGTCCGCTGTTGTGATTTCCGTATTTTTTGTATATGCTCTATCACCAATTGTGATGACCGAGGGACCAACATTATTGTTTGCTGGCTGCTGCTGCGGTTGGTTTTGATTTGGCATTGGCTTTGTTTGAGCAAATGGCACAATCTTCGATTCACCCTCTTCTTCGTCATCATCTTCATTTCTTTTCTTACGCGCTAATGGGACACGGTTTTTAAAGCAGGTGCGCCATATAATACTTAAGATGATGTTAACGATAAACAGTGCGCCTAATGGTAATAAGCATTTATATTCAAAGGCTAAAACCACATTATCACTTGTGCCAGCGTTGGCTTGAACTTCAGCAATGATTTGTTGATAGAAGAACAAATACATGAATGTTAAGCCAAGGAAGACGGCAAAGAACCAGAACATCAACCAAGCAAATATTTTAATACCGCCTGGATGATTACTCTTGCCGAACAGGATCATTGCTAAGACAAGGAGCAACTCCACCAAAGCGAAGACAGCAACAAGTCCAATAACAACGCCAAGGCCTAATTCAATATAGTCATGAATGCTAAAAATGATTTTTGACAAATCATTTGTTGGTGCTGCACCAGCAAAGTATTGGGCAAATGTATCGTATTTTGGTAAGAATGAAGCAAGGAAACTTGAGAAATATTGTCTCACAGTAAAGCCAACATATTCATAGCCCACAAAAGGAGTTGGTTCACCGTTTTTAGTAAATGTTATAACAGGTAAAATTGCAAAGGCCGCTAAGCAAGCAATTGCCAATAAACCAAACAAGGCATAAAAAATCGTTGCCGCACCATGAGGACGGTATGTCTTTACTCCTCTTCTTCTGTTATTTCTTGCCATAATTATTCCTAACCAGTTAATAACAATTATACGTGTTTTTAATACTAGTTAAAGTATTATTTAGGCAAGAAGTTCGTTTAACGAACGAATTCTAAGATATTCTACATCTGGATATTCATTATCCCTATCTAAAAGGATTGGGGTAATGCCCGCTTTAGTAGCGGCAATGCAGTCGTTAATCGAATCACCAACATAGCAGACGTCTTTCTTATCACCTTGATAATTAAACATTTCTAAAGCTTTTAAAATTGGACCTGGATTTGGCTTTGGAATAGGTGCTTCTTTATTGCCAATGATTTCTTTAAAGAAATCCTTTTGCATATCAAACTTCTTAAGGACATCTCTTACATGAGTAGCGTGATTACTGGTGACAATGCCTAAATCCGCTTCACTCATTCTTAAATCGATGATGGTATCGTAGGTATCATCATAGATGTCAGTGAGGTCTACGCTTTCCTTAGAATTCACATAGTAATTGATATCTTCGATAAACGAACGATATTTTTCCTGTGGAAAACCTAGTCTTTTATAACTATCTGGAATCGGTTCACGAGTAAAACCTAAAATATCATCTTCATTAACTTGATAGCCCATATTTTCATAGGCTTTTTTGAAGACGTATTTTGAGGATGGAAGCGTATCAAATAAGGTTCCATCAAAGTCAAAAAGATAGAGTTGAAATTTTTGCATTAGATTAGTCCGCGAGAGAACCCATTGGATCCCATGGTTTTAAGACCACTGGTTGACCTTCAAGGGCTTTTAATTCTTCTTTATTTAAGTATTTCTTGTCCACGACTGCTTGATAAACGAATTGATCAAACCAACTCTTGGACATAATGTAATAGCCATCTTTAGCGCGATCTTTACCCCAGGAGTTTTCAATCTTCCATTTGCTTGGAATTCCTTCTTTGAAGGAAACACCTGTGATACACATCGCATGGTTCATTTGAGAAGCATGGTAATCTAAAGATTCACCTTTATTCATCTTAAGGTCTAAACCAAAAGGAGTATTAAGGTCAAATCTTGTATCATCCCAGACGCCTTCTTCTCTTTCTCCGTAGAAGCCAACATCACTACCGAACCAAACGATTCTGTCATCTTTTAATTGTTTTAAGATGAGTTCTTTCATTCTGTCCATTGTGACATTTAAGTGTGTAACTTGTTTACCACCGACGACATTACCTAAGTATTGAATGGTATAGGTTTTACCAAAAGCTTTATCTTTTGTTGGAGCATTGATTAATGAGACATAGTCATTTAATGAATCACCAAGATACTTTTCTTTGAAAGATAAGGCATCAAAGCCTTTTTCAATATGGTAATTACCATCTTTATCGGTATATTCGAAATCGAATTTTTCTGGTGGTAAGCCATAGGCATTAATGAGTAAGAAGTAGATTTTATTTAAGACTTCTTCTTTTTCTTTTCTAACAGCTTCTAAACCTTTTTCGAGGTATAACGCTTTAGCGTCACTAGCGAATTTTCTAATAGAGAAGTTAATTAATTGAGCGGTTTCTCTAGTAGCGCTACTGGTATTTGTTTCAGGATAAACGTTCTTTGGACATAAGCCATATTTATTGGCTAATGAGACAAACATATCCCATTGACCACCATCACCAACACCGTTTTGAAGAAGGAACGCTAAAGTACGATCATCATAGTCTTTATCGATTAATTCGATAACGGCTTCTAATAAGTAGTTGGATTTTTCTAAACGGTCATAGAACGCTAAATAGCTTTGAGATAATTCAAAGTTAGCTAAGTTAAGTTTCTTAGCAATGACTTCTCTACAAACGTTAGTAGCGGCAAACAACCAGCATCTACCAGAAGCCTTTTGGTTAGCAGCTGGTAATGTTTTGATGTTGATATCAAAGTTAAAATCCATTTCTTTGATTTCATCTTGGCTTGCGGCCACAGTGTAAATAGAATTTTTCACCAAAGCATGACGGATAATTGTGTTCTTATCGTCTTTTTTATAGTTGTTTAATTCTTTTTCTAAATAAGTTTTTTTAATTGGTTCCATAAGGAATACCTTCTTTCTATCGGGTTTATTTTATTTAATAAAATCATTTAATGCAAACAACATGATAAAAAAGTGTATAGTAATAGCATGGATAAAAAAGAAAAAACATTAAAATCAGAACAAATATACGAAGGTAGAGTCATCTCTTTAAGAAAAGATGAAGTCTTATGCCCGAATGGCGAAAAATCTCTTAGAGAAGTTGTTT
>Ga0310696_10002991_pt1 | contig 21572 bp, 18 predicted proteins | sample AusTroGonzalo_MG_4_FD_203885 | JGI IMG/M metagenome (GOLD analysis project Ga0310696, IMG submission 203885) | Bovine rumen microbial communities from tropical cattle in Woodstock, Queensland, Australia - Gonzalo_02 (v2) (version 2) | ecosystem: Host-associated > Mammals > Digestive system >...
AACGTGAATTATAAATTAAGTGTAACCCTGTCAACTCTTATCGTGAGTAAGACTCCAAGTAGTCAACTAAAATCGTTAAACTACATGGCTTACTCTGGTTCGACTCGTATGAACAACAGTACTCTCTCGTACGAACTGGAGTTCGCCAATGTAAGTACTCCAGTTCTCCTTAAAGCGAACTAAAGTACATGCAATTGCAGTATTCTCGCGTACTATAACCCCAATACATTATCTGTAGAGAAAGGAAATGGAGCTTTACACGGTATATAGAATCCTGGTAAGGATCAGAAGGCTCAAATGGCTGTGGTGGTCATTGGTTTTTCTTGCCGTGCTTGGTTTCTTAGGCTATAGCGGTTCATTCTTTATCGACAAGGAGTTGTTTGTATCAGAGGAGTTGCCGATATACGATATAGGCCCCCATCCTAACGATGACACCTTGCGAGTGGCTGTCATTGGTGACAGTTGGGCAGAGTATCATGCCTCTCTCGTGTGTGATACGATCTTCTGCCGTTATGCCAAACGACTCACTTCCCGTCCTGTGAAATCTTTCTCGAGAGGACATAGTGGCAAGACCACCAAGGAAGTCTATTATGAGATGTACACCGACCATACGGTGGAACATGTTTGGGATATAGACCGTTGTACGCAGCCGTTAATAGAGCAGCATCCGGATTATTGTATTATCATGGCAGGAATCAATGACTGGCGTTTGTTTAAATCCTGTCATTTCTATGTGGAGAATTATCGACTGATGCTGAACTTGCTGATTAAGAACGGTATCCGTCCTGTTGTCATGGAGGTGCCTAATGTGGATATGATATATTTCCATGGAAAAAGGAAGATATATAGGAAGTGGATGTTCAAAACCTTGTCATTGCTGACGGGTATTGACGAAAGTTATGAGAGTGCTCAGGACTATCGCGACGCCATGAAGGAGATGCTTCAGGAGTATGACTTAGCCGACAAGGTCCTCCTCATTCCGATGTCGGCCTGGAACCCTGGAGGCATTGAGGCCAACCCGGAGATCTATCTGGATGATCGCCTGCATCTGAATATGGACGGCTACCACGTTCTGGATTCCTGTATGGCTTATGACATTGTTAATGATTATCTGAAAAGAAACAAATAAATAGCATAGTGTATATGGAGAAGAAAAGAAATGTAACCTACGACTATCTACGTGGATTCGCAATGCTTTCCATCGTGATCGGCCATTTGTATTTTTATGGGGGCCGATCCACGGGATCATGGGTCTTTAGTGTCTGTGATACTATGGAGTTGCCCGTCTTTATGTATATCAGCGGCTTGCTGGCTCATGTGTCTGTGGATAAGTATGGTTTCAGGAAACTAATCATGAGCAAGGTGGTGCGACTGCTGTTCCCGCTTTTCTCTTTCTATATTATCTGGGGTTTGTGGGACTCTTTCTATTGGTTGGGGTTCTGGTTGAAAGAACATAAGAATGGCTATTGGTTTATGCAGGTTCTTTTCGAATTGATGGTGACCTTGTCTTTCGTCAAGCAGTTCTCTTCTCGATTTAAAGTTAAGACCATCTATGTCAATGTCGTAATTTATGCTATTGCAACAGTCTTTATCAATATGATTCCTATGGATGGTTTAGTCAATCGCTTGTTCTGTGTCAAATTGTATTGGCATTTCTATCCGTTCTTTATGATGGGCTATTATTCATACAAACTTGAAAAGATATTAGTTCCCAAATTTGCACCGATCTATCTACTGGTCTATGTGCTTATCCTGATCTTCTTCAAGGCTTCTCTGTGGAAGGTGATGATAAACATGCTGGCAAACACGTTCAGCCTATTCTTCCTGCTTTCTGTCTTTTCCACCAGTTTCAAACCTTTGAAAAATGTCTTTGCGACAGTGGGTATCAATTCCTTGCAGGTCTATATGTTGCATTTCTTCCTGCTATTCCCCTTGCTGAGAGTTCTGCCAGTGGTAGAGAACAGGTGGTTGGAGTTCCCGTATTATCTCGCGATTGCCTGTGCGATCATCTTTGTCTCAATAACTGTCGCTAAGTTGCTGATGAAGAGCAGTTGGCTGGCCATGTTCCTCTTCGGTATCCGTCGGAATAAATAGCGTTAATATGAAAAAGATTCTGTTGTCATTGGTCTTACTTGTCGTGCTCGTATATTCTGGTATCCAGGTCTATCAGTTTATCGACAGGGAGTTCTGCGTTGCAGAAGAGTTGCCGTTCTACCATGTTGGCCCTCATCCCGATGATGACACTTTGCGAGTGGCTGTCATTGGTGACAGTTGGGCAGAATTGCACATGATGTATAATGGTGATACCTTATTCCAACAATATGGTGGCAGACTGACCACCAAACCCATTAAATGTATGACTAGAGGGACACTTGGTGCCAAAACCAAGGATGTCTATGATTATATGTTTAGAAGCCAGACCCAGGAGGATTCCATCTGTACACAGCTTCTATTAGAAGAGCATCCGGACTACTGTATCGTCATGGTGGGCATCAATGATGTCTGGAAAAAGCGTCCTGTATCTTACTATACTGGTAATTACCGTCTGATCATCAGACTTCTGCTTGCCAATGATATTCGTCCTGTCGTGATGGAGATACCTGATTTCGCCTTGACGGAGTGGTTGAAAAAACACGGGAAACATCAGGGCTATCTTTATCGGGTTTATTCTGTTTTCACTGGCGTCATCCAGGATGATATTACCCCATTCCGCAATGGATTGAAGGAGATGCTGGAAGAGACCGGACTGGGCGACAGTGTGCTATTTATTCCAGCAGACCGCTGGCTTCCTCAGAATCACCAATATTCAGAAAAGATTTATCGGAAGGATCATGCTCACCTCAACTGGCAGGGTTACCACTTGTTAGACTCCTGTATCGTATCAGAAATCATCCGTGATTATAACATAAGAACCAAATATGGAACAGAATAAGAAATTTGAAGAAATTTCGATCATGCGTGTCCTAGCAATGGTTATGATTATTGGGTTTCATAGCCTATGCTTCTATAACGGCAGGTGGGCCAAAGTGGATGCCATCAACATCCCTATTTGGTTCAAGATATCTTATTTCCTCGACGTGATAGACTTGAACATGTTTGTCTTTATCTCTGGGTATCTCTATGGCTATTTGTATATTTACAGGAATAAATACCGTCATCCTTCGGAGGTGATTCGCATTAAGGCGAGACGCTTGTTGATACCATACTTCTTCTGGGGCATACCTATGGCCTTTATATGGCCTTGGAATACATGGGTCAGGTTGTTCTATGGTATTGGTCACTTGTGGTTCCTGTTTATGCTGTTTGGTGTGTTTACAATCACTGTAATTCTTCAGTTGTTGAATGCCCAAAGAATCAAGTTTAACAGTAAGGTTGGTATAACTCTCATTGTAGTAGGCTATATCATCGGACTTGTCTTCGTGAATTTCGTTTATGCGGGTGACTTCCTGTGTATCAACAAGATTCTATACTATTTCCCTGCATTCATGATTGGGTATCTTTGTGCCAAATTACGTGTGGGTTGGATGCTGCCTAACTGGGCATATATAACTTTGCCTTTCGCCTTGTTGGGCGTGTTTGTTTTCGTGTGGTATCCCATCCCATTGCATTTCAGTTTTGTGCTTATGTTTAGGACCCTCTTTGCCTATGTCGTCTGTATTGATTTGCTGATTATTTTGAGTAAGGGTACTATGAAAGACCGGACTCGAAAGATCGTCCTGGAGATAGAACGCCTCAGTATGGGACTCTATATCTTTAATCAGATGTTTATGGATACTGTGTTTACGACACCAGTCCTAAACCAGTGGTTTAGAGTGCACTGGGTCATAGGCCCATTCGTTTTGTTCTTAATCGGTTTTTTTCCACCTTTGCTGTTGTCGTACATCTTTAATAAATATAAGAGGTTGAAGTGGACCATCGGTGGATAAATCCTCTAAGTGTTGAAATATGAAGAAAGTTTTAATCTGTACATTCATTGCTATCCTCGCCATCATCGTTGTGTGTGTCGCCGTGGTTGAGACACTGGTTGTTCGTGTTGAGTTGCCTCATGGTGCTGTCTTGTCTGTCTTGCCCGCCCCCAAGGATAACCAAACCCATGGTGCCGTCATCTTATTCCCAGGTGGTGGGTATGGAAGTGTGAAGAAATGGTATGAAGGCTACTGGTGGTTTCCGTTCTATTATTGTCATGGATATACAGTGGCCGTGTTGGATTATAGATTGCCCAACCACGACCATCGGATTCCAATGGTTGATGGAGCAGAAGCCGTCCAGTTGATGAGAGCACGTGCAGAGGAATGGAACTATAATAAAAATAATGTAGGTGTCATGGGCTTCTCTGCTGGTGGTCATCTGGCATCATTCTTGATGGTAAGTGACAGCGCGTCCGTCCGTCCAGACTTCGGTATTTTGTTCTACCCCGTCATTTCCATGACAAAGGAGTTGGTACATAGGGACTCGTATTATCATCTGTTTGGGGGAAATGCCTCTGAGGAATTAGTGTATCGGTACAGCAATGAATTACATGTTTCAGATCAGACACCTCCTGCCTATATTGCCCTGTCGAGTGATGATCCTGAAGTGAAACCTCGGCATTCAATCCGTTTTCAGGAAGAGATGCGTGCCAAGAACCGTCCTGTCGAACTTCATGTATATCCCTCAGGAGGACATGGCTGGGGATATAGTCCTTCCTTCACCTACCATCAGCAGATGCTGGATGATCTGGAAGGTTGGCTGAGAAACAGGCAAATGAATAACAACAAGGAATAATATGAATCATACTGATTATCTAAGTGGCTCAGTGTTGCCTCAGAGAAAACAATATATTGATGCACTTCGAGGCCTTTCAATGATTGTTGTGGTCTATGGCCATTGCCTATTGGCTGAAAGCAAAACGGATTATACGGCTTACTTCGTGTTCCTTAGCCCCATCAATGTTGCCTTGTTCTTCACGATTTCAGGTTATCTGTTTAAACCCAAGAAGAGCGATCTTGAATTTTATAAGCATATCTTCTTGAGACTTGTCATCCCATGGTTTGTCTTGGGATTGTTTCCTTATTATAATATATCATGGAAGTTGCCACTTTTGTTGTCAGGAACATCCTATTGGTTTATGAATGCCTTGATCATAGGTGAGATATTATGGTATTATATTTATAAGGTTGCCAAGAATAACGAAAAGATGGTGATAGTCCTTGGTTTATTGGTTTCTGCATCCGGCCTTTTGTGCTTTAGGTTTGGATGGCTTAATGAGGCCATGATAAACCGTGGTATGGCTATATTGTGGCTTTTTGTCTTAGGTCTGCTTATCCGCAAGTATGAGGCATCTTTGGTAACAGTGTTGAGAAAATACATGATATGGTTCTCCATATTGTTTGTTGTGATGGGAGTCATCTTTATGTATTTGTACCCTGGTGAATTCTATGATGTCAAATGGAACCGCTATTATTTTATACCTTTAACATGGGGCATGATTATTCTAGGAATCCTATTTACTTTTACTTTGTTCTCTCATGCAAAACAGATTCCTCTATGGATCGTCCTTGTTGGACAGAATACGCTGGCGATTTACATGCTTCATGACTACGGACTATCTGCTTTTAGAAAACTGTTATCAATAATAGGTTATCATTCTGACATCCTTTTCCCGCTTGTTGCCGTTTTTGGAACTTGTTTTGCGTGTGTATGTTGCTTGGCATTCAGTCTTCTGGCAAATAAATATCTACCGGAGATAGTAGGAAGAAAACGCAAAGGCGGAAACGCATAATAATCTTTGTTGTTAATTGTTTATAATTGTTTGGAAGTATCAATTATTTAGTATATCTTTGCATTATAAAAATAACTACCAATCAAATAAGGTCTAATAATATGTGTAATCTGTCCTATAAAACTCGGTTGAGGCTCAAATCCATCCTGCATCCCATACGGTCACTCAAGGCTTTGTATTTTATTCATAATATTGAATTTACGGATAAATTCCGTGAGATTGTCGATACCAATCCGAAGAAGGCTTTTGAGATGAAGTGGAACCGTTATTACAGGGAGAAGTTCCCCTGGAAGAACCCACGCACGCTGAATGAGAAAGTCACGTGGATGGCGGTGATGACTGACACCTCGAAGTGGACGGAATATACCGATAAGTATGAGGTGCGTAAGCACATAGAGAGTCTTGGGCTGAAGGATATCCTCACGGAATGCTATGGTGTATGGGACCGTGCGGCTGATATTGAATTCGACAAACTGCCTGATAAGTTCGTGTTGAAGTGTACCCATGATTGTGGTAGTACGGTGATCGTCCGCGACAAGAGCAAGATGAACAAGCCGGAGGTCCTGGATTTCCTGCAGAAGCACCTGGATGTACGATATGGCTATGCTTCATGTGAGCCCCATTATACTGCTATCAAACCGCGTGTGATGGCAGAAAGTCTGATTGAGATGGACAATACGGAGGCGTTCTCTTCAGAGACGACCGTCGATCATAAAATCAGGTGTATCGATGGCAAGGCGCAGTATGACTTTGTCTGCTATGATAGACATCTGGACAGTGGCAGTGGGGGAGGAAAGACCGTCTATGATCTTTACGATATCCATACATGGCAGCCGATGCACCAGTATCTGGCTGATCCTGGTGTCGAGTACAGGCCTGTCCCGCGTCCGGAGAATCTGGAAAAGATGATAGAGATCGCAGAGAAAATCAGTGAGGGCTTCCCGCAGGTGCGCGTGGATCTTTATAATGTGAGGGGCAAGATCTATTTCGGTGAGATGACGTTCACGGCCTTCTCTGGCATGAATAATCACTTCACCATGGAGTTCCATAAGATAATTGGTGACAGGATCAAGTTGCCTAAAGTGTAAGAAGCATCGTTTGTTTTTACGTTTTTTTATTTTAAATAGATGGAGCATATGAATAGTAGATTGTCAAAGCTTTATTGGTCGTTTTTAGATGCAACATATAGATGGTGGCCAGATTCAATGTGGCTAAAAACTGTTTATAAGGCTAAACTTGGTCGTAAATTGGATTTGAAAAATCCTAAAGCCTATACAGAGAAGCTCCAATGGTTAAAAATACACGATCACAATCCTTTATATCCGACGCTAGTTGATAAGTATGCAGTAAAAGATTATGTCTCTCAGAAGATAGGAAAGCAATACGTTTTTCCGTGTTTTGGGGTCTGGAATAGTTTTGACGAGATTGATTTTAGCAAACTTCCCAACCAGTTTGTCTTGAAGTGTACACATGATTCAGGTGGAATCGTCATTTGCAAAGACCTCCAGACATTTGACAAGGATGCTGCAAGAAAAGTTATAGAAAAGGCCTTGAAATTAGACTTCTGGCAGTGGTCCAGAGAATGGGCTTACAAAGATGTCCCCCATCGTGTTCTTGCTGAAGAATATATGGTTGACGAAAGTGGCGAAGAACTTAAAGACTATAAAATTTTTTGTTTTAATGGTGAGCCCCGTTATATTGAGGTTGACTTTGACCGTTATGTTAATCATCATAGAAATATCTATGATTTGAATTGGAATCTACTAGATTGCGAGATTAGATATCCATCTGATAGGAATCGGGTTATTCCTTGTCCGCAGAACCTAGAAGAAATGCTTGGAATAGCAAGAAATCTTTCAGAAGGTTTCCCGCATGTCAGAATTGATTTGTATAATATAAGTGGACGTGCCTATTTTGGGGAGTTTACCTTTTACCATGAGGGTGGATGGGGACAATTCTCGCCATCGAAGTGGGATTATGTTTTTGGTGATTGTATGAAGTTGCCACTTTAATATGACGGACTTTAATTCTTTCACAAAGTTTCCAATGCTGAAAAGAAATTCTTTATGTAATTATCCTTGCTGAAAATATCTGCACGTTCAAGGGCTGCCGATGCCATTTGTTGGCGTTTCTCAGGATGCTCATAGAGGTCGAGGATGGCAGTGGCAAGATTATCCACGAAATGTTCGTCAGTCTCAAGAAGGATGGCATTCTTTTCTGTCACTTCTTCTGGTATTCCACCACGACAAGTCGTAATGAGAGGTAGTCCCATCGCCTGAGCTTCAAGTACTGTGTTAGGACATGGATCATCCCATAAGGAAGGAATGACAGCAATATCGGATAATTTCAAGTATTGGGGCAATTGAGAGTGTGGAATGTAACCTGTGAATACAATTCGGTCTTTGATGTCTTTTGCCTTTTGTTTGAGTTCTCTTACAAAATCGTCTTCATTGGCAACATCACCAAAGAAAGGACTGCCGATAATCATCAGTTTGATATTGGGCTTATCGTGGATAGCAAGCATGGCATCAATCAGTTCGGAAACACCTTTTTCCTTGTTGAGACGGCCACTGTAAACCATTACAAAATCATCCTCGGATAGGCCAATATCTGTTCGTTTCTTCTGCTGTTCATTCGTTGAAGAGAATACTTTGACATCAACACCATTATATAGTGTCTGTATCTTCTTGTCACGTCGGATAGTGGCAACTTTTTCTTTTACAAAGTTTGAACAAGTTAGAATTATACTGAGGTTGTCGAATATTAGTTCGTTGTGTTTCGTTGTGGAGTTAAGGAGGTCGTTACCTAAGCGCAAGACAATGTTCTTATGGCCTCGTTGTGATAGTTTATAGACGTACCCAGGGCAATTGTCCAGATAAATACAATCATAGTTTTGATTCTTTAGATGGGCATAAATCTTTTCAAAGTAGTATTCTATGAAATAGTTATAGTATTCATCAGAATGGAGGTACCCATATATTCTTCGGGCTAATCTAGCCTTGAAACTACTGACGTCAATAAAAACATAGTGGTTCACTACAGAAGAAACGGCAGGATGCACGGAGGCCTCCTTATTCCACGGACTATACACAGTGATATCGTGGAGTTTCATCCTATCATTATACTCCAGTAGAAAATCGATTTTGTGCTCTACAGCTCCTCCCTGTACGGCGGGAATGGGCAACATGCCACATGTTAAAATAGCAATCTTCATAGTGACGATATTTATCTAAAGACAAAGATAATTATTATATTTCAATTATCAAACTATCATAATTGTTTTATAATAATATTTAACGTTCCCGTATATGGACTAAGCTTTCTATTTTGTTTTACTCAACCCAAATTTCCAGACGAAAAGGTCTTTCCATTGGTAATATTTTGTCATCAGTGAACGATTGCGGCAGAGCCAACGTAATCGAAGATTGACAAAGTGTTTGGGATAGTCAATGATAGCTCTTGGTGTTACAAGGAAATGGCTGTAGTCCGTGACACGATCCTTCATAAAACCCCGATGCTGGAAATGGGCATATAAGGACTCCTTTTTCTCTAACTGACCATGATTGAATCGAATCATGTATAACTTGTTATCGATATGTTCAAAGATCACTTGTTTCCATCCTCGAGTCACACTCCTGAGATGATATGAATTTTTGGGAAATGAGATGTTGTCAAATGGACATTCCAACCAGCAGTCTTCAGGGCGACAATCGCGCCACTTGTCACTACATCCTTTATAGCGAAACTCGTCGAAGAATGTTATCTTTGTTGTTGTGAAAGCATCTTTATAGCTCTGATAGCCAGCCACAGGTTCCATGAAGTATGTATTGGCATCTTCGTCGTTATGTAATAATGTCAGGTGTCCCCATCCTAACAAGAACTTGTGCTCCAGTACGCTGTCAGTGAGGAACGCACGGATATTTCCATAGACAAGATCCAAGTCGCCATATCCCCAAAAGTCATACCCTTTGATGTAATCTTGCAAAATATATCCATATGCCTGTTTGAATTCGCAGAGTTTATAAGGGCGGTTGAGTGCAATCGGAAAATCGAATGCATTCTGGACAATCTGCTGGAATTCACTAAACGGCATCTTGTGTACGATGATATTCTCTGCAGGTTCTACGTCGGCATCTGTAAAAAACATGAAATCTATGGTAGGATTCCGCAAGGCCGTGGCTCGCCATGCAGGGTATTGTGGAGGGAGAATCCCAAAATAGGGGAATATGAGGACAATCTTTTTCATCACACTTTTTAGGGAGGGGTCAAATGTTATTGACGATATAACGTTGTACTCTCCAGTACCATGCTTTGATTCCTATGGGGAAACAGAGTGGAGGCATTAAGAAGAGGAAAAGGACATGCTGCCAGAACGTCAGTTTTGTATGGCTGGTGTATAACTTCCTGACATGTTGCCAGAATATATGCCAATGCTTAAAGGAATGAAGGGCAGCAACCTCTATCATGGCAGACGTGAGGTTACCAGCAACGTAATGGCGCTGGCGTTTGGAGGATTTCCCCTCTTTGTCCAAAGCAGCACAGAATGCCCCTGAAGCATAGAGACGTGAGGTGTATCTCTTGATCCTTGCCTGATTAGAAATAGAGGTCATTGTACTATTGTCATTGATATAATAGATGTAAGTACCCTTATTGTCAAAAGACGCTGACTTCGTATGATTAGCCAGAAAGAAACTCCAGTACATATCCTCATGTATAATACCTTCTGGAAAGTATAATTGGTGTTCTGTAAGAAATGATTTCTTAATGACTTTATTACATGCACTTGTGACAACCGTGGAAAGTATATACTCTTCTAATTCATCATGCTTGTTGCAGTATTCTGGTAAGTGGTTGTTCCAGCCATATCTGCAGATATTACCTTCTTTATCAAGGTAATTTCCTTGGGCAAAGGCAGCGTCTGGGTACTTCATGACCAATGATGTCAACTCCTCTATGCAGTCAGTTGTGATGGCATCATCACTATCAAGGAAATAGACATATTCTCCTTTAGCATATTTTAAACCCGTATTTCTTGCTGCGGCCTGCCCCTTATTCTTTTCATGATGCAGGATAGTGAAGGCTGTATCCCCCTTATAGTCATTGATGAATTCCTGTGCAAGGTCTATACTGTTGTCACTTCCACAGTCATCTACCAATATGCACTCCAAATCTGTATATGTCTGCTTAACGACAGACTGGAGGCATCTCTTGATATATGGTGCGACATTATAGACTGGGATGATAATGCTTACTTTCATATTTTATGGGCTAATATGTTTTTAATCCGAGTTGTAAACATTCGCATACCTTTCGTACAGGACATGAGGATCACATAGGTCGTAATGATATATACCGACAGGCCTAATATGATGGCAATACCTGTTGCAGTAAAATTGCTCTCTCCGTAGTTGATCAGACTCATGGCAAACTTTGCAATGAAGGCTCCCACGAGTAATACAGTCAGATGTAGTGCAAATTGTATAAAATAAGGAATCACAGACGATTTCATACCATAACGGAACGTGTAGTATGGCTTCCAAAGCATGATAATTAAAACCAAACTTAAGTTGACGCCAAGAAGTACACCATTTAGTCCCCAAAAGTAACCGAAAAGAATGGAACCGCCTAAGTTGAGGCAGGCCTCAATGATTGGCGCCCAAATATCACCGAATAGTTGATAAGCCTCCCTGAAAGAATCGATGACCGAACGCGTTGTGCCGATAAACATAGTTATTATTAATAATAACAGCGTGTTTTCACCAAGAAGGTATTTACTGCCTATCCATAGTGTAATAAACGGGCCAATGGTGATATAGAGGGCAAAGCAGGCGATTCCTGCTATCCATATCCTGGAGGTGAATAGTTCCCAGAATACTTCCATCGTGTGTCGTTTATTGTTTTCTGCGATTAAGTTGCCAATAGATGCGCCCATGCCACTAAAGATAACTCTTAAAAGGGTTGAACAGTAGCCGATGAGCATCATGTAATTACTATAATAAGTAACCATAGTCAAGGAGACAAAAGCATAAATGACGAGTGGGGAGGTCTGGGAAAGAACAAAGCCACCAATCTTATGAACAAATAGCTGTTTTGTTTTCTTTAATATAACTTTATGCCTTTGTAACAAAGCCTTAGTTGATTCCTTTGACTTGTGCAACCAAGGATACTCCTTCCTCAAGACGTAATTAATGGCAAATACGCCCACAACATTTCCTGCAAACTCTGCACCAATCCACCCCCAAATGCCGAAGGGGGTGTATAAGAGTAATGCAATCTGCAAGAAAATCTTGACAAAGCGCACGGCATTAATCCATGGATCGAGCTTAAAGTTCTTTTGGTCTGCTTGGATCAATACTTGGCGATAGTTCCAAAGATAGCTGAAAATGGAACCGCTCAGAAAAACAAGGTATGCGACATAAACATAAATGATACCGCATTCCACATTGGGGAAGATAAATGGCAGCGCAATAAGGACGGGGATACTCAATCCGCATAGGATCAGTGCTATTCGTCGATAGAGTATGCCTTGCACAGTTAAGATATCTATAATCGCATCATGATCATCATCATGAATAGGTTTATAGAGGGATGTAGCCATGGCAATGCCGATTCCCAGTTCTGCCAGATTGAGAAAACTCAGGATGTTGCCTAATGTCGTGTTAAGTCCAATAACCTCGTCGCCTAAATAGTTTAGAAAGATTTTGCGAGAATAAAAACCCACAAAAATCTGTAGCAGAAAAAGTATCAGTGATACTTTGGAATTCTGAATGGTCCTTTTAGTGCGAGAAGCGGGCATGCTATTTGTCGTGGGTAGTATGGATGAAATCTGTATTTTTGCGATCCATGTGCAGAACGTTCTTCAGCATCTTTAATACGAGTCCTGGAATCGCAAAGACCTTTGTAAAGGAACGGAAGCGTAATTGTCTGGGGAGAGCAATAAACAGTGCGGCAGCCAACAGACCAAAAAGAATCCACCACTTCTCACACCAATAGGGTGCAAACACTGTCATGAGAACGGAGATGCCAACCAGGAGGATTATCAGGATGGAACGGGGAATGAGAGCCTGTTGGAATGTCTTGTCGATAAAATTGATATTGCCGTGGAATATGGCACTTGGTATTTGAGGCAACTGGTTTAACAGACTCTGCACCTGGGCCGTCATCCAACGCATGCGCTGACGCTGGAAATTTTCCTGATTGCTGACTTTCTCGTCGAAGACATGGATGTCTGGGGCATATTTGATAAACACACCCTGATGGAGTAGGAGGGCTTCCATCTCCCGGTCTTCACCTGCAGTTTTCAGTTCAAACACATTCTTCTTGAACAGGTCATATTTGAAGCACATACCGGAACCAATGAGGGCAGAGGATAGTCCAAGGCGGTTGTGCGCCTTACGGAAGATGGTGTTGTTGATTTCCTCACTGGCTCCGTCGAGGACAGCGACGTCATTATTGGCATTCTTGGCACAACGGTGACACTGGATAGCGTCATAGATGGTGCAGAGCACATCAAGCTGAGACAAGAAGTCTGGACGTACGACATTGTCCGCGTCCAAGATCACCACATTGTCGAAATTCCCCTTTACTTCATTGATGGCGTATTGCATAGCTTTGGCCTTGGAACTCTTCTCGAAAGTTGGGGTCAGCAGGGTAATGGGCATCTTGCTCAATATCTCATTCGTCTCCGGCTTCATGTGATCCGAGATAACGGCTACGGTATAGTGTGATGCAGGGTATTCCTGAAGCAGAAACTGTTCTACAGCATTGATAATGACACGGTCTTCATTATAGGCAGGATAGAGGATCAGGAAGTTAGTCATATTATTCTTCAATGCAGCCGCATGGTTTGCCACACGATCCTCTTTGTCGTAAAACAATGAGATGATGGCAAAGAATACCACGTATATTACGGAGCATGCGATGATGCACCATAATGTGATTTCAATAATATGTATGACCGTCCAAATCATTTTTTATTTTTCCTCATTCTAATGTGAAGCATTTTCCAGATACTGACGAATGGTGAGCGTAAAAATGTCTTATCCCACATCTCGTCAACTAAATAGTCTGGAGTCGCTAATGCAAATACAAATAGTGCCACAGAACCAAGTATCCACCATTTTAAGGCTATTGTCAGGTAGATAAACGGTAATACTACACTCATAATGATAATAATACCGACCATGGTGGTACGAGGAACTAACATCCATTGGATAATTTTATCTGTTAAATCATATTGCTTTCTAAAAATGGCACCAGGTAAGAATTTGATATTTCGTAACAGATTTTGAAACTGTTGGCTAGCCCAGCGTCCACGCTGCTCATTAAACTTAGTCGTAGTTCGCTTTTTCTCACCATAGACGTAGATATTATCAAAGTAGTCAATGAATATTTCTTGTCTGAGTAATAGTGCTTCCAATTCCTTATCTTCACCAGATGACTTGGCTTTCATAACATTGGTTTTGAACCATGCGAAGTCATAGGCGGTACCAGATCCAGCTAATGAAGAAGAGATGCCCAAATTGATATGACCTTTGCGGAAGATGGCATTGTTGATCTCCTCGAAGATGGCATCCATACGAGCTGCGGCGGTGTCTCTGTTTTTGGATATACGGTGTAACTGAATGGCTTTGGTTGCTGCTATCTCAAAAGCGTCATTGATATTCTGCAGGAAATTTTGCTCTACGATGTTGTCCGCATCTAAAATAAGGGCGATATCATAGATCTTAAACTCAGGAAGGTTTAATATCGCATATTGTAGGGATTTTGCTTTGGTACTTTCTGCAAAATTAGGCGTCAGCAAGGTAATTGGGTATTGTGCCAGGCGCATATTAGTCATTTCGTTTTGGTGATCTGATATGACGGTCACATCAAACATGCGCTGTGGATAGGCCTGACTTAATATGGATATAACGGTCTGTTCAATAACATCATCCTGCTTGTAGGATGGAATCAGTACGACAATACGGTTCTGATTTTTGGCCTTAGGAATGTCGCTCTTCCTTCCAAAAAGGGAGGCAATGGTAAAGATACCCAGATATAGGACAGTTCCTGCTATTGGTATAAATAATAACAGATCTATTGTAAATATGAAAAACCATGGATCCATCTTGTCTAACTGTTAAATATTAAACCATTAATACCTTTCAATACTGCACATAAGAGACTCCATTTCCCTTGTATGGCAAATTGGAGCATGTCCTTGGGGGCAACGATCAATATAAGATAACATAATGATACATACTTGGTTATCCCCTGCCAATTTCTTCTGACAAGTTGTAGGCGGTTACGTGTAATATAATAGGTGCGCAAAGGGCTGTTTTGGCCAGTCGCTTGACTCTCCTTATGAAAAATAGTGCACTTTGGCTCATACCAGATCTGAAAGCCTGCACGTGTGAACATCATGGACCAGTCTAATTCCTCATAATAGAGGAAATAGCATTCGGGCATTAGCCCAACCTTCTCTATGGACGTCCTCTTAACTAACATGGCTGCACCATGGGCATATGGGGTGGGGTGGGCTATTTCATATTGACCATTATCTTCTTCTCCGAAACCAATCGCTCTGTTCCTGACAGTGACTCTTGAGAGAGGGGTATAGCCTGCATATTGTATGGGGTTTGTTCCCCAGGAGAATCGTATCTTTGGACAGACAATACCGATGTTTGGAGATGATTCAAGTCTGTCAATGAGTGCCTGGATATTAAAATCCTTGAAAATGGTATCATTATTGATAATGAAGAGGTATTTGCCACGTGCAGCTCGAATACCTAAATTATTACCACCTGCAAAACCTAGATTCTTTTCACTTTTAATGACAGTGACATTAGGAAATCTTTGTTCAATCTCTGATGCTTCGTCTTTTTTTGAGGCATTATCAACCACAATCACCTCCGTTTTGTCATTGAAGGGGATGCTCTCTATCAATGCACAGGTGTCTTTTAGCCCGTTATAATTGATGGTGATAATGGATATTTCACACTCTGGATGCAAGTTTCTTTTCCAGTTTTAAACGTTTACGCTCTTCCTTTTTTGCCTGCTCCTGTTTTTCCATTTCAATCCAGGCTGGTTCTATATAGGGGAGAACATATACAATAGCCAGGCCACCATAAAAAATCAAACAGTTTGGGAACTGCATTAATATCTGATTAGCATAACCTCCTAATTGTATGGCAACAAATGCACTACAGAAGCCTCCACCAATGCCTCTTAGCGAAGGACTTTTCAATCTGAAGAACACAATCCAGCACGCTCCTATCAGCATCATCAGTGTGGAAATAACAAAGGTGGTTATACCAATAATTCCTGTTCTCAGCCAGATATATACATATTCAGAGTCAGGGGCAATGATTGACATCTTTCTAAACTTATTGTTTGCAGGAACTTGTCTGTCACCCATACCAATGCCTATTCCCCATGGCGCATCAACCATGTACTTCCTCATCGTTTCTTGGTTGATAGTTCTGACATCTGCAGATGCATCTTTCTTACCAAAGGCAGAACGCATACGTCGGATTTGCTGGTTGCCGTTTGCTATATTTGTAAAGGCTAAGAAACAAAAGAAAAGAACCCCTACAATAGTAGTAGGAATCATAATCTTAAATGACTTTGACAAAACAATATATAAAGCAAAACCCGCAAACAGGCAGAACATAGCAGTACGGGTTCCCGAGGCGAACATGCTCTTGATGACAAATATTCCTACAAGCAGGAAAAAGACTCTGTCGAAGTTGCGTTTTGAAGTGATTCCGAAAATGAGAAATGCTACTGCTGCGGCTGCAGCGTTACAACCATAGTTAGCAGCATCACTAAATGTTGACCAATAACGGATGAGGGTACCACCCTGAATGACGTGTGTCCTTGATCCTACCAAGAAATTGGCTTCAGCTTGGGTCAGCCCAATATTCTGTTGTTTAAAAGTCCAGATGGCAGAAAATAGTGATAGGCAAGCCCATAGATACAGATATCTTCTTAGTTCCTTTGGTGAGGATATATAAATGGTAAAAACCAAAAAGGCATATAATAGCTGATATGCCATCAAGCGCGCTCCAGTGAACCATGCTTCAACATTGATTCCCAAATCGCAGGTGTCATTTAAGACTTCTAAAGTGCAGAATCCACACCATATAATCAATGCAAGAAACATTAAATTCCCCGCTCTCTCAAAATGTGGGGTTTGTCTGGAATCAATGACCGCAATAGCCAGTAATATAATCTCCAGCATTTCATTTGGAAGCGACATGGGTAGTGGGAGTTTGATTTCTTTCCATTGGAGGAAGTAGTTAACTACTATCAATATCCAGAAAGTAAACATTCTCCATGTAAAGGCGGCATAAATAAACAGAACGAGAAATGGTAAAAGGCAAACCATCGCAAAAGCAGAGAAGCCTGCCGTAACAAACTCATAGATGGCAAGCAAAAACAGGAGAAAGAGCAACAGGGCCCTTCCTCCGTTTTCGTGTGAGTATTCCGATAGCCGATTCGAATAAACTCTTGCCATGTCCTATTTATTTAGCATGGCTATTCTCTATAGCCGTCAGACCCATTTGAGATATACGATATACAAAATTATTGAATTTTGTATATGGCGGCAATTGACCTACAAATTCCTCAACCGCATAGCGCTGAGCCTCTGTCAGGTACATATAAAGTGTGCCCTTATTCTCTAATTGAGACTGTAATTCATTGAGTGCTTTCTGATCCACATCCTTCCATGTGCGGTTAGCACGGGTCACCATCAAATTTATGGTTCCCATGTTCAGTAATGCAGGTGGAATGGAATGGTCATCCAGATTGGGGTATTCTATAATGGCAATTTCGTTGGGCAGAATATCCGGGCAAATGTCCTTAATATCATTAGCCATGATGAAACGGCTGTCTTCCGCGAGGAAATCCTCATCGTAAGTCAGACGACGAACCTGCAATCCAATAGAAATCCAATAATTCTCGAGTTCCTGTGCCAGATAACTCTTACCATTGGCTGCATCCGTAGAAATCAGATTGAGTACATTTTGCTGTCCCTCCTTAAAGTGGGGAAGAAGGGCTTTGCTTAACTGACGCAAAGCCATGTCTGCAATCGTTTTATTGAAGCGGCGATAGCGCAGCGTACTCTCCTTCGGGAAGCAGCCCATTACAGGCACCTTAGTGATACGCTCCGAGCGCATACGATCACGAAGAGTACGGTCCAAGAGCTCGATGATGAAGAAGTACAAGGCGGTCAACAGGAATGTAAGCATGAACGCACCGAGCAAAATCATCATTCGGTTAGTGGGCTGGGCATTCATGGGGAACAAAGGTGGATTCAGGACACGGAGAGTGGCCGTTGTCATTTGCAAGTTCTTCTGGCGCAAACGAGCTGAATTCAGAGCCTTTAACATCTCCATGTAGTTTCCTTCAATGAAACTGATGTGGCGGTCCTTTCTGGCAATAGTGGCACCAATAGGAGCATAGTAGAGTATCTGTTTGTCCAGTTTCTCACGCATGATGTCTTGAGCACCTACTTCAGCCTTTGTTTTCTCTAATAATAATACCTGCTCCAACCAACGGCTAATCATGTCGTTGGCCTTGACTCCAGTTTCAGTACTATATGTTCCAGCCTCGATGTCTTTAACCAGTCCACGAACATTTTCTGTGGCATCTTGTAACATCTTTTCTGCTTTTGCTAACTCCATTTGGGACTCAACACCGCTACCACCTCCTTCGCTGTTCATCAGACGGAGGTTGGATATACGTGACTGAATACGTGAAATATCAGTGACTTGATTCGTGAAATCTTTGTTAGCTCTGATGATTTTGGCGCGGTCACCTAACTGACGCTCCAAATAATCCATCAAAGCACGAGTCGTAGCTTGGTTTTTCAGCAAAGCATTATCTGAAGTTTGTTGACTTGCATCCATGCTTGCAACCATTTTTGTTTGCTCGCCGTAGTTGATAATGCGTTTCTCCACATTATAACGAATGAGATCATCTTCTGCACCAGTCAGAATACGATAGAGACGAGCCACCTCGCGCTCAAAGAACCTGATAACGTTATTGGTTTCACCATAGCGTAATTGGGCATATTGACGGGCAAATACCTCGTTCAGTATGTCAAGCGTATTATAAGTGATACCCGCATCATTGGATGAATAGCCGATGTCTATAATATCACTATTCTTAAGTTGAAGAACTTTTAAGCGAGCGGTAATGTTGTTGATACCAAACCACTGATGATAATTGACTAAGCCAAAAATATAGTTGTCCTGAGACGGTCGTTCGTATGCCTTCAGATTAGCATAGGTGGCATTCTCGCTGTTGTGGTTAATCAGAGCCTTAACGTCTGCAGGTACACTATTATTAAGCTGACGAAAATGCTCGGCGGAAATATAGTTATTATCTTTGTTAACATTACCATACATCATACAACGGGCAAACAGGCGAAGGGATACCTCATGAATAGTCACGTCCGTGGTGATGAGCAGCATGAGGTTCGTCAAATTAGCCCTGGCATTTCCACCAGCAGCTCCAGTGCCACCTTCAATGTTGTAGGCAGTGATCATACCCGTATAGATAGTTGTACTAGCATCGTAAACACGGGGCATGTTGCGCGTCATAAACCAAGCTACCACTAAAGCGATGAGTGGCAAAATAATGAGATACCAACGAATCTTGTATAGGAACCTTACTATATATCTAAATAAATCCATAGTTCTTATCTTTTAAAGTGATTATTGCACATTTTTAGCAGCCTTGGCAGCAGCTTTCTCTGCTTTTTTTTCTGCTTTTTCTAAGGCCTTAATTTTCTTCTCGTCTTCTTCAACAGCTTTCTTAATCCGCTTTTCTACAGCTTTATTTTCTTTTGCAATTTCTTTGTCAGATTTATTAACTGCGGCATCAAGTGTTATTTCCGTCGTTGAATTCGTTATGATAGGTGTGTGAGTCAAGATCTCTAAGGTTATAATATCCGTTGTTATTTCTGTTTGAAGGCTTTGATAACTTGATACCTGCCCACTTTCATGTAATTTGGTATAAGCAAAGTCTTCAATGCTCATATTGCCATTTTCAAAATCTTCTCGAGTCAACGCACCTGCTCCTTGATATGCTGCAGCTGCTTCACCCAGTGTTTTTAGGGAAACAAGATTGTTTGTGATTTTTACATAGAGTGTGGCAATTTGGAGCTTAAGTTGATCGTAGGCAATATCCTTGGCAATCACGGCCTGATCGACTTCCAGCTTCTTACGTTTGACAGCAGCAGACAGATCCAATATATCCTCTATTGGGACTGCTAAATTGACACCTACGTTCCAATAACTTTGTTCTGAGCCTTGATATTGGTAAATAACTTGATTATAAGTAGAACTGTTATTTCCCCACATGTCTGTCATACCATAGCTATAGCTGGCATGACCACGGATGTATGAGAAAATATGCCTTTTCTGCTTTGCAACCTCGGCTACAGCTAATTGCCGCGCTTTTTCCAAAGACATAATCTGAGGATTCGTCTTCGCGTTCTCAAATAAAATGGCTAGAGGTGGCAGATGAAACTCTGAGAAATTAATTTCCTTGTCCTTGCTGGAGTCAAAGAATCCCGCAGCGATACCACTTTCGTCGAACTGGGCGAAGGCTGCGGTGCTGAGGCCTGCGGTTGCTACAATAAATAGTAGTCTTTTAAATTTATTCATTGTGATGAAGGTTATAGTTTCTTATTTTATACGTTGTCTTTTTGGATGAATGCGGTTAAGGTACGGAAGATGATCTTCATGTCCATCATAAAGTTGTAGGTCTGTCCGTAAGTGATATCCAGCTGTTTGCGCTCCTCAGCGGACATATTGCCACCTTTGCCGCGCTCCTCGACTTGCCACAGACCTGTTAGGCCTGCAGGAGCCATGAAGCGGTCGATGCTGGAATCTACGGTGAGCTTCTCTGCCTCATAAAGAGGTAGTGGGCGATTGCCTACGATAGACATATCGCCCTTCAGGATATTAAAGAGCTGAGGCAGCTCGTCAATACTATATTTGCGGATAAACTTACCCACTTTCGTGATACGTGGGTCGTTCTCAATCTTTACAAATGCACTTTCATTCTCTTCAGCTTTCTCCTTGTTGAAGTCGGACTCGGCCACCACAAAGTCATCGCCAACCAACATCACTTCATCATCGCTGATCATCATGTCGGATTCCATGCCCATCTCCATCATCATCATCTCGGCATCATCGCCAAGGGGGGCTGTAATGACCGTTGGATGATCTTTATCTTCTTCTTTTTCCTCTTTTTCTGCATACTGGTTACCCGCTTCTTTTGCAACCTCTTTCAGACGTTGCTCAGCATCGGCATACATAGAGCGGAATTTCAAGAAATCAAAAATAGTATAGTTTGTGCCTACACGCTTTGACTTGAAGATAATAGGACCTTTGCTCTCGATTCTGATGGCAATAGCTGTAATGATAAAGACGGGAGAAAGGATGATAATCGCTAAAGCGGAGAAGACTATATCGAAAAGGCGCTTCCAAAGAGGAATCTTGAACCGCAGGATGCGGTGCTTGGAAGGTGCATCGTCAAACATCATACCTTCGCGGTCGGAGATGAACTGGATCTTCTTGTTCAGTTCTGTAATAGAAGCGTTAGAAGAAATGGTGTCATTGATGCCACACTTCTGGTATAATTTCCTGTCATCTACTGTCAAATCACGCGTCAGCAGGATGATGTAGATGTTCTTGCATTTCTTTTTCAGATAGGTGATGGCTGTTATATCCTCAGCCTGAACATTCTGCTCATAAAAGAGTATGAAATGCTCATTGCGGACATGCGGAGCGCAGACTGATGCTGCTTCCTT
>Ga0310696_10002992_pt1 | contig 21561 bp, 20 predicted proteins | sample AusTroGonzalo_MG_4_FD_203885 | JGI IMG/M metagenome (GOLD analysis project Ga0310696, IMG submission 203885) | Bovine rumen microbial communities from tropical cattle in Woodstock, Queensland, Australia - Gonzalo_02 (v2) (version 2) | ecosystem: Host-associated > Mammals > Digestive system >...
CTCTGGAACGTGTAGAAGCTGATGCCGAGCGGCAGGACCACGCGGAAGAAGCCGAGATACTGCGCTTCCGGGATGCCCAGCGCCGCCATCGTGGCGTTGTAGTTGTCGAGCCCGAAGTTGAAGTATTTGAAGAACCCGAGGATCGCCAAGTCGCACACGATGGAGATCGTCACGAACAGCTTCTTCTTTGCCGGGTATGCGCCCATCAGGCGGCCGTTCGTATAGTCCACGCTCGTGTTGAACAGCATCAGCAGGCAGAACCACGGGTTCGCCCAGCCGTAGAAGATGTAGCTGAAGATCGTCAGCGTGAGGTGGCGGAGTTTCTTTGGTGCGGCATAGTATCCTAGCAGCGCCAGCGGAAGAAAGAAGAAGATGAAAAGGTAGGAGGAAAAAACCATTAGTAATACCAGAGCTCGATATTATTAATAGAAAACTGTTTATCAGGATATGATGGAGCAAATCGAATTGATATTTGTCGAGTTCCGTCCGCAACAGGAATATAAAAATCGGTATGCAGGTTTTTGCCGGGAGATAATGTCGTTTGATCTATTTTGTCTTTTGTGTCCTTGTCTGAAATAACCGTTGTGATGTCCGAATTTGTTCCGAAGTTAATTCTCAACATGCATGTTTCTTTATCTTCAACACTAGGAACTGATATTTGAATATCAAAGTATTTGTTGGTTTTATCCATTTCCGTGTTCTGAGTAGAACTTGTCACATTTTCTTCATCTTTTTCAAACAAAAAAGAGCCGTTGTCAAGATTAATTATGTTGGAAGATTGGAAATCCAAAGAAATCTCCAAAGAAATGCATTTTGCCTTGTCTGTAATATACTTGGGAAATGAGGGGAAAGAATTGCTCCAAAAACCTGGGTGTCCCACCATAATTACGACCTTCCTGTTCGATAGTGCCTGTGGATCAGGGTGCGCAAAGAAAGAGTTGCTAAGAAAAAGGAACGGTGATCCCGTGTTGACTGTAAGTCCGCCAATTGTCTTTCCGTCTTGAATAACACGCTTCACCTTTACATAATCCTCTGGATTAAAATGGATATTTCCTTCAGGCCAAAAGTATCGTGGACGGTTAGTTCTTAACGCGCAATCCTCTAATTCGAATGGTGTCTCGGAAGTAGGATATGAATATCTTTTTAGAACATCGGAAAGCACTTTTGTAGACATGAAAGCTTGCCCCTCAAACGGATGTGATTCCGACTGAACGTTATAGTAATAGAACAACGGAAAATCAAATCTATGTTCCCACATTTCAGGCATAGGATCAACTATTTCAATGCCAATCTTTAAGCATTCGTAGTAGTGTTCAACCCAGGCAGGGTTTTCCTGAAAAACGTCAGATGCATGAACACTCTCGTCAGGGGGGCAGTCGAGGAAGTTTTGAACAAGCACCCGTGATCAGCGGTACTTTGGATGCGTCTCAATGAGACTGTCAAAATACCGTCAGCATGCCAGATTCAAATCGGCATATCCCAGCACGGGAAAATGCGTTCGTGCAAAGCTGGAAACCCTATTCAGAAATACATAGTCGCGTTGTTCCCTTGGAATTCCATATGCCCAGCGCCAGATTATTGCTGCTACAATCGCGAGCCTTTCTTCCAGTTTGTTGACGCATTCTCGATTGTTTTTGATTTCCGGAATCGTGCTCAAATCCAAATACATATTAAATCGGAAATTCCAGTTGTCCATAAAGTTTTTCATCGAATAATCACAAACAATACTGCCTCTTCTCTTTTGATAATGGTACAGAGGTTTCGGTATGCAGGATACCGCATGCACATTCAGGATTACTTTGTAAAGAGTGGCGACATCTTCATAATTGTGACCGGCTGGGAACAAAAAATTTGTCCAGCATTCTTTTTTGTATAATTTATTCCAGGTGTATTCATACATCCCGCAGATAACCAATGACTTGATCGCGTCCATGCCAGTGTAGACAGCGTTTTGGACACTTTTTCCGGGATTTCTTTCACACCTTCTCGCCATATTTCGCATACGCTGATGTCTGTGTCGGTTTCTTCCAATCGTCGCAGAAGAATTTCATACATATCTGGTTCGATCCAATCGTCGGAATCGACAAAACCGATATACTCTCCCTTCGCAATCTGAAGTCCCACATTCCGTGCCGCGGATAGCCCATGGTTTTCCGTATGAAAAACCTTAATCCTGGGATCTTTTTTTGCATACTCTTCACAGATTATGCCACATCTATCCGGTGAGCCATCGTCTATTAAAAGAATCTCAAGATCCTGATATGTCTGGTTGAGAATACTTTCAATGCATTGACGAAGATACTGCTCAACTTTATAAACAGGGACTATAACACTTATCATTTGCTCTCCCTGTCTCCTCAGAAGTAGACAGACGGTCTTTCATTATCGTGATATGTGGATAATTGTTTATGAGTATCATAGTATACTTTTCCATATCGGTCTCCTTTGTTTTGCCATGATGTCGAAAATGAGACAGAATAAACTCGATGTTAAGTCGAATTCACGATGTATCCGGCTGGGGGGCTTACGAATTTTTGTATAGTCCATCATTCATACAAAGAAACGTTGCCTATAAATACAAAAGGTATACCGGAATTGTTCTCCGCATTAAGTTTTATGGAAACTGTCCTTGTGTCAGGTTTAAGGGGAATATTGATGACCTGCCAATTGGGAGAGTATGTTGAACTCAGGCCGTAGAGAACACCATTGACAAGTAGAGAGGCATTGATGCCGAAAGAAGGTTGTGCAGCCAATGAAAGAGTCTTTGCATTCGATTGTTCCGGAATGGATAAAACCAATTCGGGCGACTCAGGATAGAGTGTTCTGATTCCCGTATGATTCAGGATGAAGTCTTGATACAAAGGGTGAATTCCGCTGAATTTGAAGTAGGAAGGAAATTTCGGAGAAGAAGAAAAAGTGTCTAACGGAAGACTGTCCGAAAAAACAGTCTTTTCACTGTTCTTCAGAGCGAGATCAATATCCTTTATGTTGGTAAAACAGTATTTTTCGTTTGTCAGATGCTCTATGCCTATGGGCAGAACCGCAACCACTTTGTCTTTCATGTATTCCTTGTACTTAAGAAGAAACAGATTTGGAAGAGCTGTTAATGCGGATACGCCGCCCATAGCTTTGCTGCTTGCAACGTATAACATCTTTTTGGCCAAATACGAGATATAAGCATCTTTGTCAAATGGTTCCTGTATGAACGAATTCCCGAAAACCAATATTTTTGACGCCGGATCGGGCGCAATCCGATTGCCGTCATAAAAAATGTAAGGAGTTTGGACGTTTGTCCCGGCTATATGGGCCCCGATATCGCAATTCTCCGGCCATTTGTAATCCGAACCGTATCCGGTATCCTGTTCCTTGAAAGAGAAAAGCTCTTTGCGAAGATTCTGCGGGAACACCTCGTTCCCAAAAGATTTAAGCCTTTCTGCCGCCCTTGTCGTGATGATGTCCATAGCGCCCTCGCCCGGATGATAATCCCTTGGGTAAAAGAACAGGCGTTCGTATGACAAGCTGTCACATAAAATCGAATCGGACAGGAATTGAGCTTCAATGCCGTTTTCCAGCAATTGCCGTACAACGGTTGCGGATTGGCGGTCACTGTATTTTACATAGTCGGGATTCAATACAAGTGCCGAAATATCCCACGGATCAGGGATGACTTGAATGATTAGAACAATCCCCTGAGACCTGAAAAAATTATTCAATTCTTTTAGCGCTTCAATATTCTTTTCAGATATTTTTCTATCGTGTATGAGCGTCCATTGTTTTGGTAATCCGAAAAATGAATTGCCGACTTTAGCCCAAACCACTGTGGCGTTAAAGTCATTGTACTCTTTTTGCTTTTTTGTCCAATCCGCCTGAAATCTTTCGTTGATTGCTTCTATGCTGTCATCCGGAGATTCCAAAATCAATGTGACTTTCGAGAGTTCCTGTTTTATGGCATTCTCGGAATCTTCTAAATACTTGTCCGGCAGCGGGGAATTGATCGGGTTGTCAAAAGGTGAGCAGTATTTGTTGCTTTGAAGAATCGGAATTGCGCTGGTATGCAGTTCCGGAATGCCTTTTTGAACGGCATCGATTAAAACATAGGCCGGATGAAGAAATGATTCGATTTCGTCAACCTGTTCGATTTCCTGTTCCTCTTTTGACGCAAGTGAAAAAGGACGAATCGCGATTTTGTAATTCCCCGTTTTCATGACCCTGCTGAGCCGATGGATTTTCTTGTTCAGGAAAGCGGGGATAAGGAGTTGAATGTCCTGCGGAACCGAGTCTCCGTCTATAATCTGCTTGACGGAAATCTTTGCTGTGTAAAAGCAGTCAGGATAATTGGATTTGTTGATGTCTGGAACATTTGAGATGTCCTCAACTTCCGCAAAACAAATTGTTCTTTCAAAAAATATTTTTTTCTGATAAATCGTGATATGCTCAATTCCGAGGTCCCCCTGGAAACTGATCGAGGGATAGATCTTATCATTAAATGATGAGGCATCCCCCAGAACCATAGAAACTACACATGGAACTTTTGAATCGATATTAAAAGAACTCTCTTTGAATTGCGAGGAAATCTTTACCGTTCCTTTCCCGTATAATCTGCATGATACGGTATAGGCATACGTTGCATATTCATACAGAGGCTGCACAAAAGAAAACTTCAGCGGGCGGGAACTTGCGACCTCAAAAAAACCGTCTGCTTTTTGCGCGCTTGCCGGGGTGTCGTTGTCATCTCCGTCCCCGCCGGAAAAAAACCAGTTAGCAGTATGACAGACATTTCGATTTGAATTCATTACACTGTTTCTTTCGACAAAAAGAAAATCCTCTCTAAAATACGTTAGTCCAAAGGTTTTCTCATCCGCTGTTTCCTGTTTCATATTATTGGACAAGGCCGATGCTTCTTCTTCAGAAAGGATTGGTACCGCACAAGGTCTCGGTGTCCTGTCTGCATCCGGCTCTGTTTTCGACGCGAACGATATTCCGTTTTGCTGCTTGTATTGCTTTTCTCCATCTTCCTCAACGGGCATGGCGGCGGGCAGGAGTTTCTCCGGGGTTGTCTCAGCCACGGACTTGGTTTCGGCTGGCTTATCGTTTTTCGTCTCTGTCACAGACTTGGTTTCATCGACAGGCTTGGTCTCAACAGCCGACTTGACCCCAATAGCGTGTGGTGTTCTGTCGCCGCCTTGTTTTGTCTCAACCGCTGTGGGTTCCTTTCCTAATTCCGTCTCAGCTGCTAACTTAAGCTCTCGATTGCAGGAGAAAAAAAGAAGAGTTATGACAGTGGAGCAGGAAAGAGCCGCTGAAACAACAGACCGACTAAGCGTTAAGCGTAGGCGGTCTGTCCAATGCTTGCTGTTTGTGCTCATTTTTACGTCGTATCCCGTTGATTGGACAGATTTCTTGATTTGATATGTGTATCGGATTGTCGGAGAGCTGGGGCGTAGCAAAGCCCGACTGGTCATATAGCTTGGGGGGAAGCAGGTCGGGCTTTGGGGCATGCGGCTGACATCAATGGCTCGAATGCGGCGCATGATTTTGTCCAATCCGCCTGCGTTCAATCGTTTTCTTATGTCCTTACATCACTCGTACAAAGAAACGTTGCCAATAAATACAAAAGGCGTATCGGAACTGTTTTCAATGTCTGATTCTTTGGTGTTGAATACGTAATCAGATCAATATGATGATCTGATGTGATATCTTTTCTGAGATATGAGGGAAAAGGATAAGAATGCGGAGAAGACGCGTGCTGAAATAATACTGCTGATGGTGCTACTATTCAATTATGGTTTAATTATTCCGCCTGCGAGGGAATCGTTCATTTTGTTGCAGGTGTCAGGAGCGGGGATGGCTTTGATTAGAACTCGATGTGCCTGAGAATCTTATGCTGGTCATCGATAAAACCTACTGTTATAGCGGAAAGAAGAAACTCGGAAGGGATATTGCGCTTAAAAACCAAATAATCCTCGATTTTTTCATATCCGGCTCTTGCTCCAATTCGGAAGCCTCTGTTGTCAAAGCCATACTTAACTCTATCTTGCGGGAGATTTTCCGGGTTATTCGTATAAAGATGGAAAACGATTTCGGTCTTATCGTCAAGTTTAGCCCCGATCAACCAAACAATCATATTCCTCCCCCTGTAAACATAAGCCTCATACTCTGGAATGAAAGCAATAAGCCTGTACTCCTTCAAAAAATCCTGGGACTCTATTTGCGGAGTAGGAAGATATTGAAAACTCTTGTAAACAGATATTATCCTATCATGCGATTTGTTGGTTATGTAGTTTTCTATTTTTTTTATTCGGATCGTGTCGTTTGCGGAGGAGAGTTCAGTTCGATCTTCTTTTGGCGGTTTATATGTTTCCGGAACGATAAAAAAGACGTTGTCGTAAAAAGCGCCTATTTCCAAGTATTTTCCCGGTATTTCCTTTTTTGATATAGAGGAGAATGGTATTATGCATCTTTCCGGATCTGCGATTTTACTTGCAATTCGTCTCCGCTCTTTTTTTAATACTACTAGCGGAGAACCAACGTTGTTGTCTTTTATTTCGCATATACTTTCCTGCAAATCAAAAATGTAATTGTCTCTGAACGCATGGAAGCATTTTACTATTTGAGAGAAAATCAGGATGTATACAATAAGAAAAAAAGCGAATTCTTTTTTTTTCTCTTGGAAACAACAATCTTTTAATGCATAGATGGATATAAAAACGCAATACAATGTAAAAATCGAATAATATCTTGAGGAATCAACCAGGCTGAATTGTCTCCATATTGCGGAGAAAGCCAAAATCGCTAAAACACCTAACGCAAACTTGTTTTTATTTCTTATCAGCTTTATTGCGCCCAAAGCAGACAGGAAAACGAGGCAAAACGAACAATTTTTTATTATGTTTATCATTTTTCGACTATGAAAGAAATCAATTTATACGCGTTGAATCTATGTCTTTTGGAACTTCCGCGTCCTGTCGCCCTTCAAGCATGCCTGGGCACTGCCAATCCATGACTCCTGTACTGCTCATTCCAAAAGATCAATGTCTATTTTCGAAAAAGCATCTCTAATCTTTATGTTTTTCCCAAAGAAAGAATGTTCTATAAGCATTGAAAAAGCAAACAGAATAACAAGGGATGCCGTTGTGTGTATTACAGTTTTTTTAATCCCGGTACGAGTTTGATCAAATGCCAGGAAAACAACCATGTATGAAATTATAATCAACTCAAATCCTTCAAGCCTGCACAAGGTTGAAAAAGCGGCCAGCATCTGTGCAATGATTAAATGTACTATTTTTTTAGTCTTATAGTATGATATCAAAACCAATATTGAAAAAAAAGTGAGTAGCAAATATGTGTTTTCCCTTAACAAAGTACATGAAAACCTGATAAGCATCGGGTTTGTTGCCGCTGTCAATCCAATTGCAAAAAGGATTTTAGAGTCCTTGATATAGTTGCTTGCAGTCTTTACGATCAGACAAATCAGTGTCACACCTAATAGCATATTGAATACAATTCCACCTTTGACGATGTCGTACCCCCAATAATGATAGGGTATTTTCAATATCCAAAGACTCAGGGGGAAAAATGCTATTTTGTCAGATATCGTTCCCGTTTCTTCCAATTGTATAATTATATTTTCATATCTATATGAATCCCTTGGTTGAACAGGGTATTCTATACAATAAAACAATCGTATTATCATCCCCGCCATCATGGAGAAATACGCTATTAAATCTTTCCTCTTAATCATTTTACTGTTTTTTTCACGATTCAATGGATTTCAATGTGTTATCGGAAAGAGGAAACGGTTCTGTTATTCAGATATCAAAATCAGCTGTTTGTTTTCTCCAATACGACAAAGCATCATACAGGATGGTCCTGAAGTCAATCCCGGGCATCCAGCCTGTGTGTTCCGTCAGTTTGTCATGATTTCCGCAAATGACGGGAATATCACTTGGCCTCATTTTTTGGGGATCACGAACGACGTTTATATTAAATTGAGACATGCCGATCATCATGTCGAGAATATCCTGTCCCTTGTGCGCGACACCGGAACATATGTTGTAGGTTTCGCCGCTATAACCTTTTTCGACGATTAAACGCAACGCGCGGCATGCGTCTTTTACATGGATGTAGTCTCTTGCGCTTTCCAAATATCCGACAGAAAGGCAATCTCTTTTTCCTTTTTCGATTTCGGCAATTCCTGAAGCAATATCCGGGATCAAAAAACCTTTTGCCTGTCCGTCTCCGCTTAAATTGAACAGTCGAACCATGCAGATGTTCATTTTGTATGAACGGCAATACGTTTTGGCAAACAATTCTTGAGCATATTTTGAAATCGCATAGGGCGTGACCGGATTGACCGGAACGCTTTCCGAAATGTTGTCAGCATTTTCCTTCAGAATGCCGTATTCATCCGAGGAACCAATGGCTATCACTCGAATTCTGGGATTTACCTCTCTAACTACCTCAAGAATGTTGATCAATCCGATTGTGTTCAATTGAACTGTAAATTGAGGCCGCTTCCAGGATAATCCAACGTTAGCCTGTCCGGCCAAATTAATCAATGCATCCGGCATCTCTTTCTTCAATGTATTCTTTACGTCCTCTAAATTCATGATGTCCATTGTGCTGCATGGTTTCGTCGGTGCGATGTCGCAGCGGATGACTTCATGGTTATTAGATTCTAACTCCGTGCAAAGATGTGAACCTATGAATCCTTCGCTTCCGGTAATAAGCGTTTTCATTATTTCCCTCTATGTTAGGTTTTGCCAAGTGCTTTTCGCCACTTTTTCGTCTTATAAAGCAGGATCGTTTACTGGATCGTCTTTATCCCGGATTCTTTCGATTTCCCGTTCGCATTTCGCTTCGAGGCGAAAAACAGATAGCTTGATCCGGAGTCTTCGTTCAGCTTTTTTTCACTTTTTGTTTCACGACTTGCACATGACGTCTTTTTCCCTTTTTGCCAACAGGAAATCGTGTTCCGCCATGATTTTGCATAACTCTTCATAACTTGTCTTCTGGGGGTTCCATCCCAATTTCGTTTGGGCTTTCGACGGATCTCCCCAAAGATTGATTACATCTGTAGGCCGATACCATTGCGGATTGACGCTTACGATTATTTTCCCGGTGTTTTTTTCATATCCTTTTTCATCCAGGCCTTTTCCGCGCCACTCTATTTCTATTCCGACATAGCGGAATGCCAATGTGGTGAATTCGCGAACGCTATGCTGAACACCGGTCGCAATGACGTAATCATCCGGTTCATCCTGTTGAAGGATCCGCCACATGCACTCCACATAATCTTTTGCGTATCCCCAATCCCGCAGAGAATCAAGATTGCCCAACTCCAAATGATCCTGAAGACCGCAGGCGATGCGTCCCGCTGCTATTGTGATTTTTCTTGTCACAAAGTTTTTGCCCCGCCGCTCGGATTCATGATTGAAAAGAATCCCGTTGCATGCAAAAAAGCCGTAAGCTTCCCGGTATTCCCTGATCGTCCAATAACCGTATTGCTTCGCGATCGCATATGGAGAATAAGGGTGAAATGGTGTGTTTTCATTTTGGGGTGCGGCTTCGACTTTCCCGAACAATTCGGATGTTGACGCCTGATAAATCCGACACGTCTGGCCGAGACCGGCAGTGCGTACCGCTTCCAAAAGACGAAGAACGCCCAACGCATCAACGTTTCCTGTATATTCGGCGGCATCAAAGGAAACCTGTACATGGCTCTGTGCCGCAAGATTGTAAATTTCATCGGGGCGGACTTGCATCACGATCCGGTTTATGCTGGACGAATCGGACAAATCCCCCTCATGGATCGTGATGTCATCAAGGATCTGATCAATGCGTTCTGTGGTGGAGACAGACGCTCTCCTGACGATTCCGTGGACTTCATAGCCTTTTTCCAACAGCAGTTCTGCCAGATACGAGCCATCCTGTCCTGTAATTCCCGTAATCAATGCTTTTTTCATTTGTAACCTCCTAAAGGATTGTTGCATGTTTGGCTTGATATTAAAACCCGACCCTTGAGTCGGTGTTCCTTGAAACAAAAGAATCTGTTTTTGCGTTTTCAGTTTTTCGCACGGATTCTTTTGCTTCGGGGAAGCGTTTTCCCATCGGGCTGAGCAGTAAGAACCGTACCGAATTCTAACGTGAGTTAAAAAGGGGGATCGGATACATGAGATAATCTTATTGTCAGGATAAAAGCGAGTAGAATCTCTGTCCTGTCCGGAAGAACAAATCGCCATACCATCTTAAGGACGGATGTTTGACGAACATTTGTATATGGTATGCGGCTATTCTCTCCGCAATCGAAGCGGTTTTGATCATGCGGGAATAGGAATCGAAACCGTCTTCAAAGATGAACTTCAACCATTCCAGACGTTCTTCGCGCGGAATGCTTTTCTGGCTGTCGATGGAGAACCACTTGAAATTCATCCTGTTGAACCAGAAATGAGCCCAATAGGGGGTTATGCGTTCATCAAATCCTTCTTCCCGGGAGACTTTGTCATAGAACGCCAGAAGGGATTTCGTGATGATCGCCCAATCTTTCAAGAAAAAGCCTGCTCCCCGGGCCCCGGTCTGCACGGAATTGGGGCGGATGCGGTAGACATAGAATGGCTCGTGAAGCGGAACAACGCTTTTTGACAGATAGAGGGCGCGGGGAAAGAATTCATTGTCCTGGCATCGTAACCCCCTGACACATTTCAGCCCGTGCTCAACGAGGAACTCACGGCGATGAATTGACATCTGAAGCATCGGATTCAGGCGAAATCTATGGTGTTGATAGCGTTTCAGAAGGTATAATGACGCCTCGGCGCCGGACATTTTTTCCGTTACGTTTTGTTCGTAGTTGTCTTCAGCCAGATCATCTCTGCCCTCGATTTCGTTTTTCTTGATGATTGCACAAGGGTAAAGATCGGCGCCCGGGACCTTCATTATCTTTTCATGGAGCCGTTCAAGACATCCATCCGCAATCGAATCATCGCCATCAAGAAAGATGATGTATTCCCCCTGCGCCATGTCAATTCCGGTATTTCTGGATGCTGAACATGAGCCGGTACGCGGGCCTGTAAATAATTTGAAGCGTGAATCGCCGGAGGTTTTCTCTCTGATAATCTCTTCCGTCCGGTCATTTGAAGTTTCAATGCCCAGAATGCATTCCCAGTCCCGGAATGATTGATTCAGGATGGACTGGAGACATTCTGCAATGTATGGTTCGACATTGCAGCACGATACGACAAAAGAAAAAAATGGGGATGCCATATGTTTTCGGGAAGAAGGGATGTGTTGTTCAGTCTGAATCAGGCATGCGGGGATGCCTCAAAAAAAAGAAGACGGCATGCCTGTGAATCCCTTTGTCATAACGCTCTTTATTTCTTTGAGGAAGAAGGTCGCAATCAGGATTCCAGAAATCAGCGATGCAACGACTCCTTTTACAAGAAGTCCCCATATATGTGTCAGCGGAATTGCTGTGGTCATGCTCCATGTGATTGTGCAGATCAATAAGGCTATCAACATTAATAAGGCTTGCTGATGCCAGTATTCTTTCGATTGCATCCGGTCAAAAAAAGCTGTAAACACGATATGGGTCTCCCAGGGGATCTGAACACAAACATATTCGATGATCGATGACAGGATCACTCCGTCAATTTTATACTTTTCCGGTAAAACGATGATAAAAAGCAGGCATAAAAAAAGTTTGACTATGCTGCCTACAACGGGCTTCCATTGGTCTTCCTGCCAAAGAGATGCCCCCGACTTGAAGTTCAGCAGAACCTGGCGTGATTGGTTTATATAGAAATACAACACCATAAGGATCGGGGTAAGGGTGTGCTGCATCAGCTCTTGGTCTTTCCCGACCCATGTCGAGATAAACGGCTGATATAACGCAAGCATCATTGCCGAACACCAAATAGTGATAATGCCGACAATACGGCAGACCGACAGGAACAGGCGGAAGTTCTTTTCCTTGCTTTCCGTATGGATTTTGTTGCCAAATCCTCCTGACAGTGAGGAATAAACCAGACCTGGAAGCCATGCTGCCGCTATGCAAACATAGGAATAATTGCCATATGATGCGACAACGACCAATCCCAGAAATGCCGAAAGGACAACATTGTCGATTTGATTCGATATGACGCCGCCAAATTTATGCAAAAAAATGGATTTGACATCCGAGAGGACCTTTCCCTTTTTTTCTGACGGCACTTTCCCGTTTGGCAGGATGTTTGGAAAAAAACGTCTGGATTCTTGCAGTATCAGCAGATTCCGAAGCAGGGTGAACAGCACGGTGACAACAAGATAATAATAGTAGTTCCGAGTCAGGAAAAGCACCGTGCTTTCTGCAATAAAACGCACGATATGTATTTTCGTGTTGATATTGGTCAGTACGTCGTTCCTTTGGTGGGCACTGAGTATGGAACCGCGATATGCAAAGAGAAAGTAACTGATGGAAGTGTTGAATAAATGAATTAAAAAAAGAATGTAGAGGTTTGCGTCCGCAGGTATTTTCCCGTGCACCAAATATCGAAGACAGGGCAAGAGGAACAGTCCAAGAACGAAAATGACACTTCCGACCCAGCGGTAAATCGTTCGATAAAAATGCAGATACGCGCAAATCAGACTCCGGTCGTCATCGGCAATCGGTTTATACATGGAACATACAATAGCTGTTTCAAATCCCAATTCCGCTAATGTTAAAACTCCAAGAATTGAGGTGAAAAAACTATTCAATCCCAGATAATCCGCTCCCATCAGGCGAAGAAATAGTGTCCTGTTCAAAAAAAAGAGCAGAAGACTTGTTATTCGGTTGATTGCGCCTGCTACAACATTTCTTTTGGTGTTTTCTAAAAAGTTGAGCTTCATTGCATCCGTCTGCAAAGGATTCAATCAAACAGGTCAATTGAATCTTATAAAATGTACTATGTGCCCGAGCGCTCAAGGCTTTGGGAATAGTCTCTTTGTTGTTTGAGACGTAAAAGCCTTTTCATAATAATTCCCCTTGCAGCATGATCTGCAATATTGAAAAGCGTCAGTGTGTTTGCGTTCAAAAAAGCATTATCATACTTTTTATGTGCGATTTTTATTGGTTGACTGAGATTGTCCAGATTCTTTTGCTGCTATCGAATTGCCCAAATCTCAAAAGTGAAAATTCGTAGGTCGGAAGAGGAACCTGTATGATAACACAATCTGCATCGGATGAATAATTGGGGGGAATGATCCTGTATTTCTGATTCAATGAGAAACCGATATTATTGAATCCCGTCGTCTCTCTTCCCGGGAGAAGATCTTTCTTGTCAACGGGATAAATGTGCCAGAAGAACTTCTGGGATTCGGCAAGGTCGCGGGGAATTCTGATAAAAAGCTTGTTGTGTTCCTTGTCCAAAATATATTTGACATTATATTCTGAAGAAGCTTCGGAACCATTCTCTTCAATTTGTTTGATCATGTTTTGGAACCCGCTGGAACCAAGGTAATTCGTTTGCTTGTTCTCAAAAAAAGTTAAAATGATTTTATCAATTTTTACAATGCTGTCTTTTGCAGAGTTGAATTTCAGTTGGAATGAGAAATCCTTTGTGTCTTCGAGGTTGAACGTTGAACTCAATATATGATAGTTTATAAAATCCTGCTCCTGAGAAGAATCGGAAAGCTTCTGTTTTAAATCGCTAAATACGGAAAAACCGAAATCCTTATCGGTTGTTATCACTTCAACCCTGCAGCTTTGCGTTTCTGTTACATTCATCAGTTGCAGCTTCAGAGGCGCGCTTTCAAAAAGACCGGCGTTCTGCTGGTTTAAGGAAATCGTGATATTCTGTTTGTCTGCCAGAACCGAACTGTGAATCCAGTAGCGCTTAATATTAGACTGATCAAATACGATTGTTGAAGCATACCCTTTTGCCTTGATATATTGATCCAGCATGTCCGAATCGTCGAACTTGTTGTTTGCGTTTTGTGAAAAAACTATGATATTGATGGAAAACAGAACGGCAATGAAACAGATTTTCTTTGTGTTTGCGAGGAACGGGTTGGAGTTAAAATAAAACATTGTTTTACCCTTCTTGTTGTTGTGTTTGTTTTGCGTTATTTGCAGATTTTTCTGGTGTTAGCCTGAATGGCTGCGGGTTGTCAGAAGAGGGAGCCTTTTCTCAAAGAGGATTGGCTTCTATGTTTGTCTTTGGGATGAATAAATTGGTTTAATCACGATTGTGCCATTTCTGTGTGTTGATTGGCTGATGATAATGTTGCGGACGGGTTTGGGGATCCGGTATATGTTGTTTGGTATGGTGTGGAAGAATTTAATACGCCATGAATTGTTCTATAGATTAACAATCCGCCGATTATTATGCATAACCCTCTTGATTGCCCCAACAGGAAAAACCTTGGAAGTTCAAGCAGCGCTAAATAGATGCACGGATACATGATTTCACAAAACAAATGCCTGTTGATGAATCCGAAATACAATCTCCCTATCATTGCTCCGAATATGATGTAAAATATCGGAAAGAAGTATCCGAAATCTGCGACAAAAGCAAGTAATCCGCCGGGATTATTAAACTCCGTTGAAACGTATTCTTCCAGGAATGAATTGTAAATGGCAGCCACATTTGTCGGCGTGATTTTTGCATATAATGAACTGAAAAATGGTATCTTCCAAAGCCATTCGCATGTTCGAAACGGCAGCATGTTAAATCCGATTTCGCTTAAAAATGCACACTCCGTATTGATCGCGTTTGCGTAATACCCCATAATTCTTTCAAAAGTAAACGCAGTGTATGAATCGTATAACATGTTATAATGTTTCATCCATGATCTTTGATATTCCAGTAAGCCGAATATTGATAAAACAAAACCAATGCACAGAATGGGAAAAAGGAAGACAAGGGTCTTGTGTTTCCTGATATCCCGGCTCTGCAGCCAGACAATTGCCATGGGAATGATGATTTCATATGCCGCAAGCCTTTCGGAGAAAAGAAAAGCCCTGACACACGCCATCGCTACCAGTATGTAAGCAAGTTTCTTGACTCTGCCCGTTATTTGTCTGTTGTCACATTTCATTATAATAAAGGTGGAAAGACTTATAACAACGATTCCCAGCTCCGTGAACGTCGTAAGTCCGGATATGTGGGATGAGTTTTTGTGGATGTCTTCAAGAATAAGTGCCATGTTTGAGAGATTGCGTAACAGCAGGATACGGGAAATCCCGTTGTTTTGAATGAAATTCATGATCCACAAAAGATAGGAGAAAAAAGTGATGACATACATGGTATAAAGCAGGTAAGTCAACTTTTCCCACAAAACCCCGTTGTTTTTATAAGGTTCTGAGCCCGTTGTATTCTCTTTTACATAATTCTTTGAAAAGAGGTAGCCGATCAGAAAAAAGAAAAAGCATATGAAATGATATGCCAAATACTTTGTCTCTATATATTTGTTTGTTCTGTAGATGGTAATATATGTGTCTTCCGGTATATAATAGGAACAGATGACCAGAGACAAATAAAAACAATAAAGGCTGATGGGGCTCAGCCACCAGATCCTGTAACTTTTATTTGGTGTCTTCCGGTTTTCCATGTTTACGGCAGTCTTTTTTTACGATTTGGGTATGACTTGCAGGTGTGCGTTTCGTTTTGATTCCTGTTTTTTTGATCTTATGGCCTTATCGTTTTGCCTGCAATAAAATCAGCTATTGTCTTTGCGGTTTTTTCCCAAGTATATTTGTTGAGATAATACTCTCTTGTTGATGGCGTGATCGTCTTAAATCCTTTTGTCAGTTCGAACCCGTCTCCATGAGGATCAAAGAAATTCATTTCGCGGTCGTATACCTCTCGAAAAACGGGTATGTCGGAAAGAAAGACCGTCTTGCAATTGTAGTTGATCGCTTCGAGCGGAGGCATTCCGAACCCTTCGTACAATGAGGGAAAAATGAATCCGTTGGCATTTTCGTAAAGTACGGCAATGTCTTCATCGGGGATATATCCAGTGAAAATCAGATTGTCGCCGGATTCTGTTTCCTGTTTCCCGAATGATTTGAAACTTCCCCCTGCGATTACAAAATCATATGATTTGTTGACATTTGATAATTTGTTGATAAAGATCTGGTTTTTGTGCGGCGCTTTGTTGCCGACACACAAATAGAATTCTCTCTTGATTCCGTATTTTTTCAGTACCATATCCTTTTTATTCGGATCCGGCTTTATTGATTCGCTTGTGCCGCAATAAGCGACGCAGATTTTTTTTGATGGCACTTTAAATAGCGTTTCGATTTCACTCTGTGCAAAATGGCTGTCTGTTATGATCCCTTTGTCTTTTTTTGCCGTAATGTGCTTGATCGCGTTGTAAAACAGCCTGTATTTCCAGTTGAATGATTCCGGATGCCGAACGCTGGTTGCATCGAAGATCGCCGAAATGCCTCTGCAAAAAACAGGGGGTGCTCCGGAAATGGTCAGAGCGATCCCGTTTTTTCGCAATACATACAACGGAAACGATATTTGCTCCCATAGGTGACCGTTAAAACGGCCTGTTTTTACACATTTTATTTTGCTGAATGAATTATGAAAACCGGTGCGAGGCGGGCAAAGAATCGTCACATCAAATGGCAGATCCATTTTGTCCCATGCCTTTAAGACTTCTATTGCATACCTTTGTGTTCCGGAAACCTTCTGGTCAAGAAAACGTCCATTGAAAAAAACGGTTTTGCTCATATCTGTCTTTTTAAGTTTTTGGCGCAGATGAACAGTTAATTGCGTTTCGTGTCACTGCGGCGGGTGAGAATGTGAACTGAACTGAACTGAACTAAACTGAACGAACTGGAAGAGATATTCGGATAAAGGATGTCTAAGCTTGCAGACGAATCGCATTGCCGATTTCTTCCGAATAAGCTTCGGCGACAATCCTTCGATCAAAAACCTTTTCAATTTTTCTTCTGCCTTCCAATCCCATTTCCTTTTTCTTCTGCCAACTCATTTCGATGAACTTGATCATGCTGTCGACCAAGGCGTCTTCATTGTTAATTGGTATGATGAAACCGGTCGCTTTGTCATCAACCGTTTCCCGGCAACCGCTTCGATCGGTTGTGATGACCGGGCGGCAGTGTGCCGCGGCTTCCAGCAAAACATTGCTGATCCCTTCCGGATAATAGGACGGATGGACGATACAATGCGCTTTCTCGAAAAAAGGCCTCAAGTCTTTTTGTTCTCCGTGATAGACGATGTAGCCTTCTTTTTCCAGCAGTTGAAGGTCTCTCAGGTACTTCTTGTCATCGCAATATCCGCAAATATGAAATTTTGTCTGTTTGTATTTCTCGTGGATCCTTCTTGCTGCATTCATGTATAAATCAATGCCTTTTTCCTTCATCAATCTTGCAATGAACAGGAAATTGATCCCTTCTTTTTCATCGGGATAATCCATCGGAACCTGTTTTTTAAGGTTTACGCCGGATCCGGGAAGGAGGTGTGAACGAGTTTTGCCCTTTATCATTTTATGGTTGTAAAAAAACTGCTTGTTTTCTTCGTTTTGAAACATAATGCAGGATGCGTTGGCGACACCCATCCTGTACAGTCTCATTGCTATTTTCTGAATTGTTCCAGGGCGTTCCAATGGGATTCCCAGACCGGTAATATTCGGGATATAACGGGTTTTGGTCAGTCGGCAGGCGATCCCACCATACGAATTCGGCTTGATATTGTAACACAGGACAATATCAGGTTTGCCTTTCCTGATGATCTTCCAATACCAAAAAAGAAGGATGAAATCCGAAAATGGATTTTTTCCGTGGCGGTTGATGTTAATATCAATTGTTTTGCATCCCATGGCGTGCAGTTCGTCACAGAACAGCAATGTTTGAGAAACGATTGTAACCTCATTCCCATCTGAGATCAGGCGTTCAATAATCTGATCCCGGAGATTGTATGTATAGGTGGTGTCATTCGCGAGAATATAAATCTTTGCCATGTTTATTGCGTTGCTTATGTTAAAAATGATGATGGAGAAAACAGTATGAGCTGATAGACTGTCGTTTTTTCAATTCGTGAGAATCGGGAACGCTTCCCGAATCAGATTTCAACGATCTTATATCCCACGTACAAGCCTATCAGCTTTGCAAGAAAATACTTGAACTGTCTGTGCCTGAAAACAAAGCAGTATGGTAAATACAAAAGGATCAATCCAAAACGCTTCCGGTATTTCTGATTCAGCCTGTGTTTCCTGCAAAGATGTCCCATCCCGCAGCTGTAATGGAAAGCACGCCTGACTTCGGCGGCTGTACTCCGGCTTTTGACCTTTTGCGGGTGATAAAACACGACTTCAGGGGAATAATAGATCTTTACATCTGATTGCAGTAACCGATAGACTAAATCGTATCCTTCCTCGCTCCCGCAAAGAATCCCCGGTCCCATTCGTTCATCATATTGAAATGCTTCGAATACATGTCTGCGCGAAAACATTGTGAACTCTATGAAACAGTTTTCCATTCGTTGTAAGGACAGCCATGCCGCCTCGCGGGAATAACAGAGCATGGAGTCTTTCTTTGTAGTCTTGTCAACGCTTTTCCCGAAAAGGACATCGCATTGTGTCGTCTCCAGAATACTGAAAGCCGTCTCTATCGTATTGGGGCTGAATTCCGAGTCGTCATCAGGAAAGCAAACGATATCCCCATGCGACAGCGAAACGCCATAATTGCGGGCTCGGGATACTCCCCGGAATAACACTTTGTTGTGAGAAATGTTCAATCTGTTTGCAAATTCTTCTACAACAGGTTCAATCTTGTTGTCTTCATTCTGATCGACAATGATTATTTCATGGCATATGGGGTGCACCAAATGATTCAGCGCTTCTTCCAGGGAAAGGAGAAGCATTTTCAGTTCGTTTGTTCTTCCTATTGTCGGAATGATTACAGAGAGAAGCATGTTTAACTCCGGCGTGTTTTGTTAACGATGTTCACCGATCCTGTGAAACAGGTCTTTCGGAAAGAATGAAAAAAAACTAAATCCTTTTCAGCTTCAGAACTGTTTTCTTGAAGGAAAGAACGCCCTTTCTGAAGGCAACATATAAGAATGGATGAGAGACTATCAACGAATACAGAAAGAACACAAATTCATCTGTAATACATGGACTCCAATGCTTGTGTACCCTTTTCAGCTTGCCGATTATGTTCCGATCTTTACAACCTCTTTTGATCATTTCTTTCAATGCCGTATAAACATAACAATTTATAATCCTTTTTTCCGGGAAACCAATCTGAAACTCTCTGTTCAGTTTCAGTTTTATATGTGTGTTGTTCCTGAGGAATCGCAATCTTGTTTCAAATGCGCCATGTGTTGTAGAACTGTTATGGATTCTATAGCAGGAAACGATTTCATTTTCGTAATGACATTTGCCATGTGTTGTAAAATAGAGGAACAGAGGAGTATCCCCTATAGGGATCCTACTGCAGGAGGATCCTTTTCTCCAAGCCAAATAATCAATGATTGTTTCTTTTTTGAAGAAAGACGTGCAGGTCAGCGTGGGACCGTTCAGCAGAAAAGCTTCCGCTGTCAAATCCCTGCTTTTCTGGAAAAACTGATTCGAGTAATATGTGCTGCTGTTTTGAATGTAGATCTGCGTGCAGCCGGAACACATTATGTAATCCGGATTCTTCTCCATGAAGTCGAACTGTTTTTGAAGTTTGAGCGGATCGGTCCAATAATCGTCGCCTTCGCAATTGGCAATATACTTTCCCTGAGCCATCTCATATAGTGGCGCCATAATTGGTCTGTGTTTTGAAAAACAATTCTCTCTTTCGATGATAACATGAAAAAGGTCGGGACGTTTTTCATAGTATTCCCGGATGATGTCGGCGGTATGGTCCGTGGACGCATCGTCGTGGATGATGATCTCGACCGGGAAGTCGGTTTTCTGCATCAGAAAACCTTCCAGGCAATCTCTAATGTATGGCTCTTGGTTGTAGGTGATCGAAATGACCGAGACCAAGGGTTTTTTGTCTGATAATCTGGGGAGAATGATCGGTTCCATTATATTCTCTTCAGAACTTTTTTTCTGATGATTTGTTCTATTTCCTGCGGGAAAGTGTGAGTAACGAATGTGCCAACGAGATAAAATCCGCCGAATACGATCGCCCCGGCAATAAGCTTCAACCAAACGTTATGAACGGGAACGGTGACGAAATGACTCACGACAGAGACGGCGACCGTGATGCCTATGATCGGTGCAATATCCCAAAGCTGTTGCCAGGGGGCATAGTCAATCAGCTTGCGATTATACCAGGCATTTTCAAAGACTCCGACCAACCCCATTGCCGCGCCTGTCGCGACCATTGTCACGACACCGAACCGATATGTGATCGCAATGACCAGGATTCCCTGCACTTTTTTTACGATCTCAAGGATCAGATAAACATCGCTCCGTCCGCACGCCGTAATGATTTGGAGATTTGTGGTGTGAAGCGGCCAGAAGAAGAACGTGATGCAGCACAGGCGCACAAAAATAACGCTCGGGAGCCACTTTTCCGTCAGCAGCAGGACCGTGATGGATTCGGCAAATACGAAAAGAAAAGCCAGTGCCGGGGTTACCATGAACATAATGCTTTTCAAGCCCCGTCGCGCAAGCAGTTTCATCTTCGGGCGGTCATCTTGCAGTTCTGAAAATGCCGGGAGCAGAACAGTTCCGATCGTTGAATTCATGATATCCATCCCGTATTTGGGATACTGTTTCCCCCGGTCATAATAGGAAAGCGTTTTCAGGTCGGCGATCTTGCCGATGACAAGAGAATAAACATCATTGTATAGAGTGTCAAGAAAACTGGAACAGAACATCTTCCAGCCGAAATTAAAAAGCTCCTTCGTTCGTTCCCAGTCGAACAGTCTTTGCGGACGCCATTTGACCCAGTACCACTGCATGATCACGGTGACAAGCGCGTTGGTCAGCTGCTGCGCGATCAGCGACCAGACGCCGCATCCGGAGTATGCCATGCTGATTCCGACGATGCCCGATATGATAAGCGCTACCCAGCTGATTCGGAAGCTGAGGTGAAACAGCATTCTTTTCCGCAGCAACGCGTTTTGGACAAGCGAAAAAGACCTTATGACGAGGATAAGAGAAAAAACGTGAAGATATAAAGTCAGCCCCTCCGTTTCATAGAATCTTGCGATATAAGGAGACGCCAGATAAAGGATCCCGTATAGAACAAGCCCCATTATAATATTGATGTAAAAAGCGCTGCAGCAATCTGTCTCCTCCATGTCCTTCTTTTGAATGAGAGCTGTGCTGAACCCGGAATCGATGAAAACGTTCGACAGCGTGATAAACACCATCATGATGGCGATCACGCCGAATTCCTCCGGCGACAACAGGCGGGCCAAAATGATAGAAACTGCGAACCCGATCCCGTAGGTGCCGACTCGTTCCAGGCCCTGCCAAATTACACCTGAAACGACCTTGTTTTTTATTGACATTATTCTTCTTTCATCACATTTTGGAAGGCGATAAGATCTTCGAGCAGAGATAGATTTTCCTCGTTTACATCATTTTTCATTAAAAATGGGGCAATTGCTTTCAGGGTCGATTCCGGCAAAT
>Ga0310696_10002993_pt1 | contig 21553 bp, 22 predicted proteins | sample AusTroGonzalo_MG_4_FD_203885 | JGI IMG/M metagenome (GOLD analysis project Ga0310696, IMG submission 203885) | Bovine rumen microbial communities from tropical cattle in Woodstock, Queensland, Australia - Gonzalo_02 (v2) (version 2) | ecosystem: Host-associated > Mammals > Digestive system >...
GTAGAACGTAGTCGTAAGGGCCTGCGTATTCGTGCCGCGCTTAACCACGACAGGGGTATAGGTTACCGAACCGTTACCGTTAGTGTCTTCGGTAATCGCTTCGTCTTCCGGGTTCGGGTGCGGGTCTATATCGAAAGGGTCGGAAGCGTCCATAACGCCCTGTATATCCTTTCCGATTTCGGTACCGCCACGATACACGGTAACGCGGTATTCGCCGTACGTGTCAATATCGGCAGCGGCCACGGTAAGGGTGCGTCCGGTCTGGCCAGACAAAGTAGACCAGCCGCTTTGGCCCATTTTTTCCCAGGCGTACGTTAAATCCTGCGTCAGTTCGTTACCGGACTGGTAGGCATAGGCTTTAAGGATACAGCTACCCTGCTTATCCGTAATAACGAAGTTTTTGTTATCGCCGGCAGCGATCGTAACGCGGTAGCTGCTGCCAGTGGACTGCTGGATAGGAATAGTATAAGAAGCCTGGATCGTGTCGGCCTGCGTGCCGTAGCTAATAGTGGCTTCCATTTTGATAACGGCCGGGGCGAAGCTGGACAGCGTTACCAGGTTCTTAAGTATCTTAATGCCGTAGTAAAGCTGGTCGCCGCTGGGCGAAATTTTCTGGAAGTAACCGGCGAAAGTGCCGCTACTGTTAGCACCGTTCCAGGTAATCTTAGTGCCGTTAAAGTAGAAGTCGATAGCGTCCGGGGTCGCTACGCCCTCTGCGACGCGAGAAGACGTGCAGACGAAGTACAGTATAGGCTGTAAGGTCTGGTAGTCCGGGCGTATCGCGGTAACGTCGCTGGTAGTGCCGTCCCACTCTTGGTAAAGGTCGCCGTTCGGACTCATAATAACGGCGGTGTAGGTACCGGCTTTGGATATAAATTTAATAGTCCGGGTTGTACTTGCGCTGCTCATAGCTTATTCTTCGTTAGCAGGTTCGGGGTCTTCGCTCTGTTCGCCCTCTGCGGCCGGTTCCTGGCCCTCTGCGGGGCTTTCGCCGTCCTGGCTGGGTTCTTCTACCGGCGCGGGTGCTTCGTCGCCTGTAGCGGCGTTTTCCGGGCTTTCTTCCGGTTCGGGTTCTGCCGATGCTTCGATAATAAAGCGCGGGTCAGTCGCAGTAGGCAGCGGCCGGGTAACCGTGCCGTCCTGTTCTTCGCGGGCTTCGTGCGGCAGCAGGGCTATACCGCCGATCTGCGCCAGGGTTTCGGTAAGCTGCGTAAGCGGGCCAAAGGCCAACATATCGGCCTGCCACAAAAGGTAGTTGCCGTCCTTAACCGTGTTACGGTCTCTTTCTACACCCAGAAAGGCGGCCACTTTCGGGTTAGCTTTAATGTAACGTGCCATAATTCCTATACTTTAAAGGTTATTTTATCAGTAATACTTTACCGTCCGCGTCCTTAAACACGCCGCCGCCATAGTCGGCCCAGGGTACCAGCGGGCCGGGGTCTTTCACTTCCACGCCGATAACCGCGCCGTACAGTTCGGACATAGCAGCAGTGGAAATGGCAGGCGCGAAGCCGTGGGCTACGGCAGCGTAGCTGGCCGGCGTACCGGTGTTGCGGTTCGTGCCGATATACCACACAGGCAGCAGCACGTTTTGCGGGTTTTCCACCGGGCCGTTTACGTCCCATATAGCCACTTCGGGGTAAACCATAAGCAGACCAGGCGGGATATTATCGGGCAGGCCGGCTATATCGTATTCGTACTTCGGCAGACGGCGCACAAAGGCCACGACGGCCGACGGCGCGCTGTCGCCCAGGGTAACGCTTCCAGGGCTTCCGTTCGGGTCGTATTTGGCCCGGCAGCGGATTATCTGCTGCGCGCCCATAAGCTTACGGTTTACCGTGCAGGTCGTGCCGTCGTTAGATATGGACAGCCAGTAATCGCTGTTATCGCTGCCGGCAGTAGACCAGGTGTTATTAGACCGCAGCACTTCCCAGACGAACTGCCGGTTAGCCGTGGCGCACTCTGCCGCGCCTACGCGCAGGCTGGCGTGTACGGCCTGGCTGTCCGGGTCGATCAGCGGGTTAAAAATAGTCTGGTCGGCAGCGTCCAGGAATAATTCGGGAATAAAGGCCGTAGCGTTACCGCACTTTACTATGTGGGTAGCGTGGATAACGATAACCTGGTTAGTGCGGCTGTCTACGTATTCGGCGTAAAATTCCAGGGTAATAGGTATATCCGGCTGGGCGTTCTTCTTTACTTTGATCCTGCCGGCCTGGCCGCCGCTGGTCGTCATTTCGTAGTCAGTATTAGCGGCCAGTATCTGGGTACGGACACCGCCGATAATCTGGTACCACTTAATATTCGTAAGCAGCGTGTTAATGTTACCAGGGCTAACGATTTCGTCCTTATCCAGACGGCTTACCTGCGGCTGTAAAATCAGCGGGGTAATAGTGTAGTCCGGGGTAAATTCGTCCGCGTCGCCGTCGTAGTTTTGCTTATCCGGTACGCTGCCGTCTACCGAAATAGCGATATTAAGCTGTAGCGGCTTAAAGTTGAAGTCAAAGCGTCTTGTTTTCATATACTCTAAAGCTCAAAATTTGCAGTGTCAGTAGCGGCCGGTTCGGCACCGTCGCGCAGGGTAACCGTGGCGGTAAAGCGAAGTACCGGCGGGATATAGCCGTTAAAGTCGCAGTCGTCCACGGTAAGGTCTATGGATTTGCCGATAATGCCGCCAGGGGCCGCACCGGCGCGACGTAAGGCCCAGGCGTTATCGCTGGCCGTACGCGGGTTACCGTCCAGGTCTTCGCTGTAGCGCGTCCATACCACGTCCTGCGGCAAAATATCGTTAGTAATTACCTGGTTATACAGCTTAGCGATAACGCGCAGCGTAACGGCGAAGCGGTCTGGATCGAAAAGGTAGTCCGTGTCGGCAAACTCTACGGTAAATTCGGGGTTACCCTCTACCATAGCCCAGTCTACGCTGTTCCAGGCCGGTGTGTCAGTCGTGCCGGTAACCATACACCGCCACTTGCAGCCCAGGTACCACACGTCCGAAATTTCGTATACGCCGGTAGTGGCGTTTACGTCGTTGTGGTAGTAGGTAGCGTTAGCGTCATACTGGCCACGGTCTACGATTTCTGCAACCGGCTGGCCCTGGTAGTCTACGCGCACCATATCCTGCACGATAATACCGCGTGCGTACACGTAGTCCTGGCCGGGGTTAATCGGCAGGTCTAAGGCCAGCAGAAAGTCCGGTATTTTGCCAAAGGTCGCGCCGTAGTTACTGCTGTCGATAATCGGCTTAGTAACGCCGGTAAGGTGCGTAATACGGCCGTCCGTGGAAGACAGAAACAGGCAGCTTTGCCGGGTCGTGTCCGTCTGGTGTCCCCACCGGGCTATTTTCATAAGCTCACACGGCGGGTAATTGTGGCCGCCCGGTACCTGGTTATCCGGGTACAGCTGCACTTCGATATAGTTAGAAGCGGCGTTTACGCTGTTTACCCTAAACCAGCTGGTATACATAGCGACGTTACCTACGCTGTCCATACCCAGCGCAGCCGCGCCCAGGTTGTTTACGATACCCTTAAGCACGCTGCCGACGGAAATAGCCGTAAAGTATCCGTCCCATTTGCTATGCAGGTGCAGGCCGTACGCGCCGTTACCCAGGTCGTCGATGCTGTCGATAGTGTCGGCTTCCGTTAGCAGCTGGTCGCCCTCGATCGCAGACAGGCGGTTAATAATCAGTTCTACGGCTTCGAAGTAGGTACGCACGCGCACGCTTTCGAACTCTGCGTTACCCTGCGGGTCGATGCCTGCGCCGGTGCCGGCGTACAGGGATCGCACGAAGTCGCCGTACTGGGCTTCGCCCTGGAAGACAGCCACGCCCACGGCCGTTAAGCCCTGCTGGAAAGTAATACGGCCGGCGGCCACGTCGGCAGCTACTTTGGACAGGAAATAACCGTATACTGGGCTGTTAGGGGTAATATCGTTAGCCACGTCCGCGTAGCCGGCTTTTACCTTTTCGGTAACGCTTTCCGTCGTGGGCTGGCCGGTATCCGGGTCTGTGGTCTCGACTAAGCGGGTAATATATTCGTAGCCGTTACTGTCTACAGTAATAGCGTCCAGGCTGGGTTTATTCGCGTGCGTGTGGCCGTCGCCGGCAGGCGTGGTACCGCCGCCACCGCTTACGTTTACTACGGTGCTGCCGCCCTGCACGACAGACGCGCCCAGCTCGCGCAGTCGCTGGCTGCGGGGCCGTCCTGTACGCAGGTTAGTTTGCAGGGTAAATTCCTTTTCTGCCATACGCTATTCGTCTGCTTTATCGTATTCGTCCGGGCGTATTTCCACTATCGTAACGTCGGAAGTGTCAGCTATTACGTTCTGCACTTCGGCCTGCATAAGGAAAAGTTTTTCGCCCTGGTTCTGTTCGGTATAGGCTTTAACGCCACCAGTCGGCAGCTGGGCTTCGCCGCTAAGCACTGTACGCCGGTTAGCGTACTGGCTGTACAGCGTACCTATCAGCAGTTCTTCGGCCTGCGTCGTGCGGCCGGCCCTGGTAAGCTGCTTTATCTGCTGGCCGTTGCTATTATTGAAGTACGCGCCGCGTGCGGTAGGCACACCGTCTACGTGGGTGCCGCAGATCGTGTCTATAGTAATAGCTTCTTTGGCGGCTGCGTTAATCTGGGCCTGGTATTCCACGTCGTCCGTGTTTATGCCCTCGTCGAACTGCCGGCGGTTTACGATTTCGAACTGCGGCAGCTTAAACAGAATAGTGGTTATTTTGTGCCAAAGGTCTTTAGGGTTCGACGTGCTACCGCTGGCCGGCAGGTTATTGCTGCCGTCCTGTATGATCCAGCCAGACTTCCGCACTTCCAGCCACATTTTACCGCCTTGCGTGGCGTTAGGATACGGCACATACTGGCCGTCTTCGCACTCGTGCAGCTGCGTGGTAATCGCACCGGTATAGGGGTTCTTAGCGGGCCGGTTAGTCTTCCAGCCCATAACGCCGTAGCAGCCGTTTTCTTCGTTCTTCTTATCCCAGTAAGCCAGGTAGCCCCAAACGTCCGGTGCTTCGTCGCTGTTAGGCCGGTAAACCTGCCAGCTGCCGTACGTTTCTTCCAGGGTCTTTACAGGGCTGCTGCTAACGTCGCGGCTTACGACACTGCGGTTAGTCCAGCAGTAAACCGTGTTACTGCCGTCCGGCTGGAACTTAAGCGTAACAGGGATATACACGAAGTTACCGTAGTCGCCCCAACGCTTATACCAGTCTTCCTGCTTCATACTGGACATAAGGTTTGTGGCCTGTTCGAAAGGATTAAACCGGCAGTCCAGCAGCATAGGCAGGGTAACGCGCATAAGCAGGTCATTAGCGTTATCTACCGGCGGTATCCATATCTTTTCGCTGGTAAACAGCTTACCGCCACAGGCGGCCAGGGTGCCGCCCAGCACGGAAGCCAGGTTATAGGCCATATCCGTAAGGCTGCCGTCCAAAGTAATACCCTGCATACCGTTAGGCCCCCAGCTAATAGCTGCGCTGCTGCTGGAAAAGATACCGCCGCCACCGGTAGCGTAACCGTGGAAGCCAGACCACAGGACGGCCACGCCCTCGCTTTCTTCGCCGTCGTTTTGTTCCACGATTTTAAAGAACTTAATACCGGCAGCGTTAAGCGTGGCGTTCTTACCGTACGCCTGGTCGCAGACCCACAGGGTAAACCCAGCGTCCGTAGCATCGAACCAGTCGTGCATATCGGTACTGTAGTGGTAGCTAATATACTGGCAGTGGCCGTTAGGCGAAGTGGCCATACTGGTACTATTAACGTTTACCAGGTTCTTATCTACGCTTTCCGTCCAGCAGTCTTCCGGGCCTTGCTTACCGGCCTGCGCGTAGGTATTCCAGGTTATCTTTACGTTATTAGCTACTTTGTCTGTACCCATAGTCTGGCTGGCACCGTCCCAGGTAATCTGGGCTTGCTCTGCCAGGGTATACAGGCCGTTAATATCGTAGACGTAGATACGGCCGTTTCGCTGGATCATACGCAGGGCCAGCGGCTGTAAAATACCCTCGATAACGTCCTTAAGTGTGGAAGCTTCGCCGTCTTCGTCGTAGAAGTTGTCGCTACGCATACGCAGGCTACCCAGGGTAAGCCGGTTAGCCCCTATAAACGTGGAAATATACGACTGTATAATGCTGGTATAGTTAATGCCGCTGCGGCCCAGCGCGTCCGTAAGGATCGCGTAGGCTGTCTGCATATCGGCCAGGTTATATTTAAGGCGATCCAATATACCGAAGTCGGAAAAGGTCAGCTGTACCGGGTAGTTCTGGGCCTTTTCGTAGGGTTCTTCGTAAAATTCGGGGTCTAAGGTTCCAGACCAGTACAGGGTCGCGTTACGGTAAACGTCCATACGAATAGCCCCTACTTCGATAGTGTACAGGTCTTCGTAGGTGCGGTCGCCGGGGCTTTCGATACGTATAGACGCGCTGGAACCGCAAAGCACTTCGTCTTTGTCCGTTTTCTTCCACTCGATAACCAGCGGTTCGTCGGCTTCAAAGGTAAGCGCGCCGACAGTCTCAAACGCCTGCGCGGCTTCCTGCAAAATTTCTACGCGCCAGGTTACACCGGCGCGGCTAAGAAATTCGCCTGCGTATCGTAAGTATTTTGCCATATTAGCTGCGTCGTCTTAAATCCGTTTCCTTTTCCAGTACGCCTACCAGGGTGCGGCCCTCGATACGGAAAGTAACCTTACCGTCCATACCGGCGTTAGCCGGCTGGATCATATCGCGCAGCTTATCCAAAGGGGCTACCACTTCGGGGTTATTACCCGCGCCGGCGTATTCGCCGAACAGGCCCAGCGTAGGGCCGTAAGCGATACCACCTTTAGCAAACTTCGGGATAGCCAGAATAGCACCTATAACGCTGGCCAGGGCTGCGATAGCCAGGATAGGGCCAACGTAAGGAATACTGGCCACAGCAGACGCGGCACCGGCACCGGCGGCCAGGGTGCTGGTCGTCGCCAGGGCTATATTAGACGCAGACACGCTGGCGTTAGCGGCGACTTTCTGCGAAGCGGCCGACACTTCGGCTGCTGCTTCCGTAGCCACGATCGCAGCTTCCGCGCCCTTTGCAGCGGTATGTATTTCCGTCGCTGCGGTAATAGCCTGGATAATGCCTACCACAGCCTTTATACCCTCATAGATAGACAGAAAACCGTCTACGATCTTAGTAACTACCTGCCAGGCGTTACCGTTACCTTTCAGCGCGTCCGTAATATCTTCCACGCCGCTGCCTACCTGCTTAATACCGCTGTAGCTGGACTTAAGCGCGCTGCCGGCAGACGTGGCCGCTTTCTGGGCTTCCACGCCGGCGTTACGGATCGCTTCGGCCTTTTCTTTCCACAGGGCTATTTCCTGGTTAATCGCGGCAGCTTCGGAAACCGAAGCGTCCTGCAAACGTTCCTGTAAGATTTCGATATTACCGGTAATATCGCGCAGGGTCGCCGCGTCAGTCTTCCACAGCGGGCCGTGGTCTTCCACGCCGGCTTCCACTTCGTCTGCGATCGCGGTACCCAGGCTGCGGTATTTGTCTAACTGCGACTGGTAGGCTTCTATTTCCTGGTTAATCGCTTCTATCGCGGCTTCGCTGGTAGCTTCGCGCAGGCGGTCGCGTGCGTCGGCTATCTTTTCTTCCAGCTGGCCGATAAGGCCCGCGCTGGGCGCAGTGTCAGCGGCAGCCGGGGCCGCAGCCTTACCGCCACCTGTGCCGCCGGCGTTAGCGTACTTCGCGCCCAGTTCTTCCATATCCAGCGTGGGCGTTTCCGTTTCGGTTTTCACGTCCACGGTAACTTCCGCTTTCTTACCGCCCAGGCCCAGCACCTTGCTAAGCCAGTCCCAGGCGGCCTTAGCCTTATCGACGACCCACTGCAAAGCCTTTACTAAGCCGTTCATTATAGCTTCGGCCAGGGGCTTAATAACGCCCCAAAGCTTGTTACAGACGTTACGGAAGTCTTCGCTTTTGTTATAGGCCAGCACCAGCGCGGCCACCAGGCCGGCGATCGCGCGAATAACTATACCTATAGGGTTAGCAGACAGCACCAGATTAAGCACCTTTTGTACAGCCGTCCAGGCAGCCGTAGCGGCGGCCACGGTCTTTTGCGCCACAGCAGCGGCCAGCGTCGCCACACGGTTTTTAATAACGGCGGCAGTGGACACGGCAAACGCCTTAGCACTGGCCAGCAGTGTAGTGCTAAGCGTCTGGATACCTTTAACCAGTGTGGTAACGCTGGCGGCAGCTGTAAGCGTTTGGGAAGTAATAGTAACGAACGGCAGCGCGCCGTCTACCAGTGCGCCGATCTTTTCCTTAACGTCGCCGATCGCGTTAGCTAACTGGGCCTGTTTACCAGCGTCCGTTTTAGCTAATTCGGCGTTCATCTGGCCGACGTTATTAGTAATAACCTGCGCCAGTACGGCGGCCCTTTCGCTTTCGGTACCGTACTTAAGCACGTTTGCTTCCGCTTCGCTGAAAGTAATACCCACGCGGGTAAGCGCGGACACCTGGCCCTGCATAGCCTTACCCAGCAGGTTACCTATGCTAACCGCGTCGCTTTCGCTGGCGTTTACACCGTTCTGCTGGGCTATTAGATTATTCATAGCCGGCAGCAGGGTTTCGATGCTGGATTTTTCCGTAAGGAAAGTAGCAATCTGCTGCGCGCCGGCCAGCTGCACTTCGTCGCCTACTACGCCGATCTGCTGCTGCGCGCTAACCAGGTCTTTAATGCCGTCTATTTCTTCGTCCGTCGCGCCCATACGCTGACGCATAACGGTAGCCAGCCGGGTTTCGTTAATTTCCTGCGCGGCATACGCGCTGGCCAAACTGGCCATAGCACCTTGCAGCTGGCCAAAGCTTCGCTGCGCAGCGTCTATGCCTGTCGCCAGGGCTGCGAAGTTAATAACGTTTCCTTTCAGCTGCGCCGCCTGCGTAACGGCACCAGAAATAGCCTGCTTTAAGCCGTTAGCGTCCTGCGCCAGGGTCTTAAAACCGTTAGCGTCGCCGTCCAGCTTAAACGTAATAGATATAGTGCTTTTACCAGCCATTTACTATTCGGTTCCTAAGCGGTGTAACAATTCCTTAAAACGTTCGCGGCTTTCTTCTCTGGAAAGCTTCGGCGTGTCGTCCTGGACGTGTTTACAATCCCAGGGCAGGGGTATAAGGTCTTCGGGCGTAAGCTTCTTTTTAACGTGCGGCTGGATCGAAATAGTAGCCAGCAGTCGCATACGTTCCCAGTCGCCGTGCTGCTGTGCTTCCAGCTGCTGGTACCAGGCTTTACAGATAGCTTCGTATTCGGCCAGGTATAACCGGCTAAAGTCGTCGTACGAAAGACCGATACAGCCCAGCGCAGTACCCAGTACGCCGTAGATACTGGCCGGGCTTACTGGTTTGGGTTTCCGTCCGTTTCTGCGGGCTTAGCTTCGGCCTGCACGGCTTCCGACCAGGCGGCCATATCGTCCGGGTCTATGCTGTCGGCAAAGTCCATAAGCGATAGATCGAACGGCTTGCCGTCGCGTTTGCAGGCAGACACGATGCAGCACCACAGGTAAGTGCAAAGTTCGGTAAAGCTATTACCGTCCATTTCGGTAATTTCCTTACCGGTCTGTTCTTTAAAACGAAGCATAGCCCCCATAGTGGGCCTACAGGGGTATGCTTCGCCGTTAATGCGTATTTCTATCTTAGCCATAGAAACAGGGGTAGGTTAAGATGCCGTTACGGTTACCGCGCAGGTGTCGGTGTAAGTCTTTCCGTCCACGGTAATACTGCCGGTAATAACCGTGCTACCGGCCGCCGCAGCGGTAACTACGCCACCGCTGGTAACGGAAGCCTTAGCAGGCGTGCTGCTGGTATAGGTAACAGCCGCACCGGCAGGCAAAGTGGTAGGCAGGAAAGTAAACTTGTCGCCGACGACCAGCTTAATAGCCTTTACGCCCAGGCTAATAAGACCGCCGTTCTTACCGGGGTACATATCGGGTTCGCCCACGCTTTCCAGCTTAATGCTGTACGTAGCGTCGTCCTGTGCGGGGCTGCTTTCCTCGATCGAAGCGATAACGAAATTACCCTGCACGTAAGGGCTTGCGTCGCCCTCGCGCTGGAAAGCCTTAATCTGTACAGTCTGTCCGATACCCCAATTAGCTGCGATTTCGTCGAAGCCGTTTTCAGCTTCGCCGTAGTAACGCAGACCCTCTGCGGAAATAGAAATGGAAAGACCGGTAACGCCTTTACCTTTCCACAGACCAGCGGAATATCCAGCACTGGCAGCAGGCTTTACGGCGCGGTCTTTAGTCTCGCTGTTAAACGTAAGGGTGTGGCTGGTGCAGTGTCCAACAGCCTTACCGCCCACGCTAAGCAGCAGGTCGCTACCATTTATGTAGCCAGAAACAGGAAGTGCCATAATGCTTTATGCGTTTTAGTAGTTAAATCCTAACGTTAAAAATAAGTTGCTGTACGTAAGCGTCGTCTTGCCAGGCTTCTTCGCTGTCCACCAGGGTACTGGCGCGCAGTACCAGCGTTCCGTCGTTACTCTGGACGTTATGCAGATTATCCAGCGCATCGCGCACGGCTTCCGCTAATTCCAGGCACTGGTCGTAGTCTGCTGCAAAGCAGATTATTTCCATATTAACGCTGTCTGCGCCCTGCTTTTCCCCTTTGGCCGGCGTTTGTTCCATAGCGGCCCTGCGGTACAGGATATACGGCAAAACCGCTTTGTCCACGGCCACAGGGAAAATCTTGTTAGTCCGCGCCGACACGTCGGCACTTTCCAGCAAAATTTCGCGGATCAGTTCGCCCGCGCTAAGGGACGTTTTAGATACAGCCATACTTCTTTGCTACTCTTTCGACGCTTTCGATTACTTCTTTGTGCAGGTTATCCGTAACGGTGTCGGCCACCTGGTCTAAGGTCTGGGCCATAAAGCCGTAAGTCTTCATACGTCCGGTACTGTGCGCCGCCCGGCTTCGGCCTGTCCACATACGGGTATGTTTCCCGCCGTTGGACTTTGTGCGACGCTCTGCGGTTCCCAGTTCGGCCCACATTAAGATAGGCTTTACTTCGCCGCGCCGGTTCTTATGGAAGCCGTACAGCTTCGTGCCGGTACCTTTGCCACCTTTAACCTTTGTACCTACGGTAACACGAAAGCCGACTTTTTGCTTAAAGACTATAGCACGTATACCGCTTTCCATTTCGCGGTCAGTACGAAGACCACTGCTGCGTAGGTTGTTTATAGCTGTTTTGCGCACTTGCGCAGCTTCGCGTCGGAAGCCGCCCTTTAACGCCTGTAACCTTTGCTTCGGGTCTAATTCAGCGAATAACCGCTGCAAATTACTGTCGTCGTACTGTAAGTCCATAAGCCGCCGCCCGCTATTCGTTTACCCTTTCGCACACCAGGGTATTATAGCCCCTGTCGATATTAGGGATAATCGCGTTTACCGTGTACAGGTTCCCGCCCAGCTGCTGCACCCGCCAGCCCTCTGCTACCGTGTGCGCGTCGCGTATATTGAAGTCCGCGCCGTAGTCGGCGAAGTGTTCGCCTACTTCGTTGCTGCGCCGGCCGGTCTGCTTTACCCTTTCGGCCCAGACGGTAACAGTGGCGGTATAGGTTACCGTCTCGTTACCGGATTTGGTCGTAGTCCGTTCGGGTTGCAGCAGCGTTAGCCGGTATTTCATACGTCCCGCTTGCATCTTACTGGTCTTTGTCGTCCGCTAATTTTCGATAGGGTTTAACTAAGGCTTGCAGCGACGCTGGTACTTCGTGCATTTGCACGGTGCTTACGCTTTCGCGCTGGTTGTACCAGTGCGCGCCCAGCATAAAGATAGCCTGGATAATGCCGTGCGGCATTTCGCCGCCGCCCATTTCCTCTAACTCTGCTACCGTCCTGTTAGTGGCGCGTATAACGGTTTCTTCCGCTGCGTCCAGCAGGTGGTACAGGTAGTCGTCGTCGGCTGTAAAGTCGTCGGCGTGTACGTGCTTCTTAAAAAGTACCAGTGTCGCTACGTGGGCCATAGTTAAGTAATCTTAGTGCGTCGTAGGTTCGGTTTAGGCAGACTTAAGCGCGTCGGCGATAGCGTCGGCGATAGCGTCGGCGATCTTTTCGGCTGCGTCGTCTGCGCGCACGTCAGCAGCGGGGGCCGGGTTAGCGGTCTTAGCTGCGGCCAGCAGGAAAGCTTCGGGGCGCAGGGTCTTAGTAGCGTAGTCGGCGTTAAGCACGAAGTCTACAGCGTCCTTGCGGGCCTGGCTGTAAGGATCGACGACGAAACGCAGGGCGTTAAACAGACCCATAGGCTGGTAGCCCCAGTCGCCGATGCCGATATATTCGGTAACGGTGGTAATCTTGGCCACCTTGTTGCTGGCGGCGCAGTTCAGTGCAGCCAGGGCAGCGGCTTCGCCGTTCGGGGTAACGACCACTTCGTAGTCGGGTTCGTCCACTGCGGTAGTGGCGGCCCAGGTGCAAACACCCTCGCTGTAAGTGGAAATCTTGTACGTTACCACGGCCTTGCGCATAACGTTGCTGGTGTGGATAGGCAGACCGCACAGCTTGCCGTCCTGTACCATAGGCACGAACACGCCGTTTTCGTTGATCGGCGTACCCTCTAAGACGGCCTGCATAGATTTGGTCATAACCCAGCACAGGTGGTTACCCTCGATACCGGTTTCCAGTACCTTAGCTTTCATACCGGCGTTAAGGTCGGCAAAGCTGGGCGTTTCGTGTACCTCGATAAGGTCGGCGAAGCGGGCCTGTTCGGTGGTAGGGGTCTGGCCGGCAGCCTGCTTAGCAGCCTTACCCATAATGTTTGCGTAAGGGCCGACCAGGTAGCTGGCACCAGAAACCTTATCCAGACCGAAAACGATCTTGTTAAGCAGCTGGGCCACGGCCTGCGGCATAACGGTTTTTACCAGGGTCTCGATAAGACCAGCGGACTGGTTAATAGCCTGGTGGGTAACAGGGATAGCGATACCGATACGTTCGGGGGTAGCGGTAAGCTTGGACAGGTTAATTTTGCTGTCAGAAAGGGCTACACCCTCGCCAGCGATACTGGCTTCGGCCATATCGTAGATAGGCCAAACGAAGTCGCCGACCAGACCGGTAGGCATAGGCAGGCCCACTTTGTCCAGGATAAAGCCCTCTTGCAAAGGCTTAATGAAGTCCTGCACGTTAAGCGGGATAATGCCGCCACTGGCAGCGTCGGACACCATAATACCGTTAAATTCCCTTTCGTGGATAAGGGTAATTTCGGTCTGGCGGCCGTTCTTCACGTTCTCGCGGATCAGCTTTTCTGCGTCAGCCACGGCGTTGGGGTTCTCGCGCAGGTGTTCGGCAGTTGCCGCCTGCATACGCATAGTAAGCAGCTGGTTCTCACGTGCCAGGGCTTCAAACTCTTTGGTTTCGGCCTCTGTGCGTTCGCGCTGCTCTTTCTCGCACGTATCAGCAATAGCGTTGATACGCTCGCAGTTCGCCTGGTATTTCTCTACCAGTTCACGGACGTTGATAGTGTTTTTCTTCATCGCTGAAAAACTTTTGAGGTTAAACAAAAAACTTAGTATTAGCAGCGTTTCGCATTTCGCGCAGCTGCGCTCTTACTTTCTCTTTATCTACTTCCGGGGCTGCCGGTGCTTTCGGCTTAGCTGCTTCGCGCAGTTCGGCCGCAAATTCGCGGGCTTCTACGGAAGTATCCGGGTATGCAGGATCGGCGGCCAGGGTAAAGTCGTACACGCCGGTAACCGCCTTAACGGTGTAGGTTACATAGGCGCGGCCGTCGCGCACTTCGACAGTGCGGCTTACAAAGGCTTCGTCCCAGTAGTGGGTCGTAAACGCGAAGCTGCACCCGGCCAGGTCGCCACGGCGTACCAGTTCCAGGGCTTTGTCGCCGTCCACGGTGTTAGGGGCTTCAAATTCGAAGCTAACGCCGTCTTCGTCCACTTCGTAGGACAGGGTGCCGCTTCCGTTCTTAGACCGGGCCAGAATAAGCTGCCGGTCGTGGAACATAGTAAATTTAATATCGCAGCCGTCCAGCAGTTCTTTGGTAATGGCAGACGGCGCGATAATTTCACGCGCTTCTTCGTCTTCGTCCGACCACAGGGGCGCAGACGGCGTGTTAAACAGGATCGCACGGCCCGCGATAATACGGCTGGGTGCTTCGCCCTCGCCGGCTTCGCGTACGTGCAGGCCAGCACAGGTAACGACGACTTCGCGCCGCACCAGGTCGTTTTTATTCCTCTTTTCCATTTTCGGTAGTGGTTGCAGCCGGGGCCGGGGCCGCCAGCTCGTTAATGCCTTTTAGGTTAGCAGACACCAGCACGGTGTCGCCGCCCTGTACAGCGGGTTTGTTTTCTTCTTTGCGCCACTCGTTTACAGTGTAAAGACCGGCGGCTATAGTGTCCGTCTGGTACTTTACGCGGCTTTCCAGGTCGCAGGCGTACAGGCCGCGCCGGTCGAACTGGATTTTACGCCTGCCATACTGGCCAGCACTAAACAGCTTTCTTTGCAGTTCGCTTTCGATCTTCCGCAGCAGCGGGTTAAGCGTGTTGGACAGGAAAGCTACGTTAGCCATTTCGGCCGATTTGTAGTTATTACTGGTGTCGTCGAAGACAAAGGACGGGTGTACGCCGAAGAACCGGCAAATATCGCGTACGGTAAACTTGCGGCTTTCCAAAAACTGCATATCCGTACTGCTTAGCGAAATTTGCTTAAAGTCTACCTGGCCAGGCAGGCTTACGATCCTTTCGCCGTGTCTAAAGCGGTCGTCGATATTTTCGGCCGTCTTTTCCAGTTCCTTATCCTGGTATTCGCCGAAGCCGCGCACGCTGGTATCGTTAGACACGATCCCGCGCACGTTACCACCGTTCTTAAAGCGGTCGTAGGTTTCAGCGTCGCCGACGGCGGCTATATCCAGGGTAAGCCGGGCAAAGGTAAGGACGGACACGCCGGTTTTAGGGTCGCCCACGGACAGGCCCTTAATGTGTATAATTTCGTCTTCGCTGTAACGCCCATAGATGCCGTTTGCAGTGTCGCAAACGTCGTAGGTGTCGTTTACGGTGTCGTGGCTCACGGTACCACGCCCGCACAGGGCCAGCCGGTCGAAGTCCATAGTAACCGGGCTATAAAGCGGCACGATATAGGCGTTTCCGTCCAGCAGTACGTTTTGTACTACCTGCACCCAAAAATCGAAAGCGTTTATAGCATAATCCGGCTGGACGTTCAGCAGGTAAGACAGGCGGCTGTCCAGGTCTTCTACAAAGATGCCGCCTTTCTGGCGCATATACTGCACGTTGAGGTTAGCGACACTTTCGGACAGCAGCTTTACGCACCGGTACACGGTAGCCACGCACAGCGCAGCATAGCCGGTATAGGCTGGCCAGATCGTGCCGCCCAGACGTGGCGACACCGCGCCACCGTTAGCCCCTTGCTGGCTTTCAGCGGGGGCCACGGCTTCGCGCTTTTTGAAGTAGTCCAGTATGTACCCAAAAAATCCCATTTGCGTAGATGCTTCTACTATAATGGGAAAAAGGGCGCATTTTGGCACCCAAAAATTTGGCGTAAATAGTTATATTTCGGTAAATTACGGTAAAGTGCGGTAATAGTGGGCGCAAAAAAGTTAAAAAATTTTGCCGGGCCAGAATTTCGCCCTATTTTTGTAGTCGAAATATCGCGGGTTAGAGCAGTCCGGTAGCTCGTTTGGCTCATAACCAAAAGGTCGCAGGTTCAATTCCTGCACCCGCTACAAAGGGGTATTACTCATAGGCACCCTTACGACCGGCTGGATTAGCGGCTTTACGCTATTCTGGCCGGCCGGCTTTTTATCGTCTGGCCAGGTAGGCTTCCAGGCTAACCGGCGCGTCGCAGATCATAAGCGTACTGCCGTCCATTTGCAGGTCGTGGCCGATGCTTTCGCGCAGTCGCGTAAAGTCGTCGATCGTTTCCAGGTTAATTACGACCGCCCGCTTTTCCATACTGGCCCAGCTGTCGCGGTACGGTGTCAGCTGCTGGCCGTAGACGGCCGCCACGTCCAGGTATTTGCGGCTGTAAACACAGAACTGCATAGGCTTACCGTTCGTAGTCAATAAACAGGCGCAGGGACATAAGGGCCGTAATAACGCCGTCGATCTTAGCCGTAGCCTTGCGCTTTATCGGCTTGCAGTTTTCCAGCTTATCCGTGTCCAGCACGGCGTTACCGAAGCAGTAAGCGTTAATCGGGTTATCGTTAATAAAGACGTGGCCGGTTTTCGCGCCGTGTTCGAAGCTTTCCACCGGGGCTGTAAAGTTACCGTACGTCTGGCGCACGCCCTTTATAACGTTACCGGCACCGCTGGCCGACAGCATATTTATAACTTCTTGCGACTTCCAGGGATCGTAGCCGATACCCAGTATACGGACTATGCCGTTAAGGTACAGTATGTAGTCCACGATCGCGCGGTAGTCGATAACGTCGCCGTGGGTAAGATGCAGGTAGCCTTTGTCGGCCCAGGTACGGTACAGCTTTTCGTTAGGGTGTCCGGGCAGCGCGCCGTCTGGAAAGAAGTACGCGGTATGGAAGTAAAAGGACTTTTGGCCCGCGTCGTACAGGCCCATAGTAACCGCGCTAAAGTCGTCGCTTTCCGACAGGTCTATAGCTACCATAGCGTCCGGCCGGCCCTTAATAGCGTCCAGTGGCATAGGCTTGGAAATGCTGCGCGCCAGGGTGCTGCTTATCCAGCTGCGTTGTTCGTTTTCGGCGTACACGTTCAGCAGCTTAGTACGGAAAGCCAGCATAGCTTCCGAACCGTTACGGCGGGCTTTGGTGTATTCCGATCTGTAGAAGTCCATAGACACCGTTACGCCCAGGTGCGGGTGTACCTTGCGCCAGGTGTCTTCGCTGTCTTCCGGGTCGTCCATATCCGGTTCGAATATGTGAGCAAAAACGCTGTCGTCTTCGTATTCGCCCAGCAGCAGGGCTTTGTAGCCTTGCAGCATTTCGTAAAAGGGGCCGTCGAAAACGTCCGAAGCCGTGGTAATAATAACCGTAAGCGGGTTTTCGCGCACGCCCATAGACGTAGTAAGGACGGTAAGCAGGTCGCTGTCCGTGGCCTGGCTAAATTCGTCCATAATAACCGTACTGGCGTTAAGGCCGTCTTTGGTGCGGGCGTTCGCAGTAAGACACTGGCAGAAAGCCTGCCGGTCGCTGCGCTTCGACTTTATGCTTTCTTCGTTAATCCGGTACCGGCGTTCCAGCGGGTCTAACTTCCGCACGCAGCCACGGATTACGTCGAAACACTTTTTAGCCTGGTCGTTACTGTTAGCACCGGTGTAGCACTCTGCGTTAGCGTCGCCGTACAGCAGATCGAAGACGGCCAGCGACGCGCTACTGGTAGTCTTACTGTACTTTCTGGGTACGTACAGCAGCACTTCGCGCACGACGCGCCGGCCGTCCTGCCAGAAAGCAAAGATATGCGCAAACTGGAAAGCCTGCACCGGCGTAAGGCGGTACGTCTGTAGCCCGGCTTTGCCAGGAAAGTACAGGCTTTCGTACAGGGTAAAGAACCGCTGGACTTCCGTAACGTTCACGCCGTACCGGCGGCAGAAACCAAAGAAGCGCAGCACGGCCAGCTGTTCGTACAGGTTGTGGCCGTCCGGGTTAGTGGCCACTTCGCGCACGTAGTCTTCTATACGTGCGTCCACTTCGCCCAGGCGGTAGTCGGCTATACGGACAGCAGCCAGTGCAGCGGTAACGTCCGCTTTGGCCTGCCGCAGTCTATCTTTGTCGTCTTCTGTCATTATTCAGCATCTACCGGCTTTACTACTACCGGCTTCTTTTTGCCGGCCTTTACTACTTTCTTCGTTAGGTCTACCAGCGGGTCTGTTTCGTCCGTGCCGGCCAGCAGTTCCGTGGTCAGTCCTAAAATTTTCATTTGGCGCGTTATACTATCCTGCGCGTCTTTCTGGACTTTAAAGGCCGGGTGCGGTGCCAGCTTCCAGCCGTATCGGGTTTCTTCGGTAACCGTTACTTCGGTTAGTCCGTCGATCTGGGCGTTAGCCAGGTCTAAGGTTCGCAGCGCAGTGGCCAGGTTCTGCACCTGCATATCTACGCCCTTACTGTAAGTGCCGGCCGCCTTTAGGGCCTTAACTATCTGTTTCCGGTAGTCGTCTACCGATTTTACGTTTTCTGCCATAAAAACTGTGTTTTAGTAAAATTTATAGGCGTTTTTATCAATTTTTTACAATTTTTGGAAATAAACCGGCGGTTTTCGTCAATTTTGGGCCAAAGTTCCGGAAACCCGAAAATCCAGAAAATCCCGCACAAGATTGGGGGCGAGGTTTAACGGCATACCCCCTACTTTTAAAAAATACCCCCCCCCTTATCCAAAAAATTTATTAACCACCGCCGCCACTTGTTCTTCGTTCCGTCGCTTCGTCGCAGCCCTGCCGCAGCGTCCCAGCTCTGTGTGCGTAAGAACGTGGCAGGCGTGGCACAGCGCACGCAGGTTATGCGGGTCGTACATTAACCGAACCTTTGCGCTGTAGGTCAGTCCGTCTTCTACAGGGGTAACGTGGTGTACTTCCGTAGCCGGCGTTAAGATACCCTGCGCTTCGCAGCGTTCGCACACTGGCTGCGCAGTAAGCTTAGCTTTGCGTAGTTGCAGCCACCTTTCCGTGTGGATCAGCTGCACGTAGTCTTTATCCTTTGCCATTTCTCTGTACGTTTTCGGGTGTGGTTTCCCAGTCGCCCAGGTCGTTAAACATATCCAATATATCGTCGCCCACAGATGCCGGCTTGCGCTGCCTACGACCGGCCGCCGCGTCTGTATACTGGGTTAGTATATTCAGCAGTGCGCGGGTCAGTTCGCACACGTTCTTAAAGCCGTAAGCACGTTGCAGCTCTTGCAGCCGCTGGTACTGCTGGCAGTCTACGGATACGTTTATACGTTTTCGGTTCTTCATTACTGGTTATCCTGGTTATATTTCCGCAGCAGGTAGTTAAGACTGTCCAGCAAAGACTGCTGTACGCCTTTCTTACTTTCCAGTGCTGCGTTAGCTCTTTCGTCTACGGTGTGGCTGCACAGCAGTTTGTACACGGTTACCGGGTGCTGCTGGCCCTGGCGGTGCAGGCGTGCGTTAGCCTGCTGGTATAGTTCCAGGTTCCAGCCGGTACCGAACCACACGATATAGTGGCCACCGGCCTGCATATTTAAGCCGTAAGCCGTGCTGGCCGGGTGCGCCAGCAGTACGTCTATGTTACCGGCGTTCCAGTCCAGCAGCTGTGCTTCGCCCTGGTAGGACACGACGCGGTAGCCCTTAAGCTTTTTTACGATCCTGTCTACGTCGTGCTTATACTGGTAGAAGACCAGCACAGGGCTGTTAGCCGCTTCCACCAGTTCTGCCAGCCTGTCCAGCTTTTCGTCGTGGACTTCGTGTACGTTACGTTCGTCGTCGTAAACTGCGCCGTTTGCAAACTGGCTTAGCTTGTTCATAAGGCCGGCCGCAGAATTAGCCAGGACGTTAGCCGGTTCGTCGCCGTGTTCCTGCTGAAACTCTAAGACTTTTTCACGCTCAAAGGTCGCGTATTTGTCCATAATGGTTTTAGACAGTTCGACACGTTCGGTATGTACCAGCAGGTCTGGCAGCTGCAAATAATCCTTAGCCTGCATAGACAGGCAAATATCTGCGATCTTATCGCGGATTATCTTTTCGCAGCCGGTCTTGCAGGTCGCACGTACTTCTATGTTATTCCACTTATGCACGTCGAAGTAGGTTTCCTTATACCTGGTAACGGACTTACCCAGACGTTCGCCCATATCCAGGCAGTATATCTGCGCCCACAGGTCTACCAGGCCGTTAGGGGCCGGCGTGCCGGTAAGGCCGATAACGCGCTGCACGGTCGGCGTGGCTATACGCATAGCCTTAAACCGCTGCGACTTGCTGGACTTAAAGCTGGTTAGTTCGTCGATTACCAGCACGTCGAAAGGTAGCATACCGCCGTAGATGCCGCACAGCCATACGAAGCTGTCGCGGCCGATAACGTACACGTCGCCCGGCCGATCCAGGGCCAGTTTGCGCTGCTTTTCGGTACCCATAACCTTTACCACGCGAAGACCGCCCAGGTGTTCCCACTTTTCGGCTTCCGTCGTCCAGGTCGTTTCGGCCACTTTCTTAGGGGCCACGACCAGCACCTTTTCCACTTCGCAGTCGTCGATAAGCTGCTGCACGGCGGTAAGGGTCGATACCGTCTTACCCAGGCCCATATCCAGAAACAGGCCGCAGCGCGGGTGTTCCAGTATCCAGCGGGTCGCCGTCCTTTGGTAGTCGTAAGGTCTGTACAGCATACTATAAGTCTTTTACGAAGTCTGCGGCCAGTAGCAGTACGTCCACCTGGTCTTTACTGTCGATTACCGCTACGTCGTGGCCCATTTCGCGCAGCTGGGCTATACGCAGCTGCTGCACCCTGGTAGGCTTCTTTCCTTTACTCTTAAGTTCCACCCATACCGTAACACCACCGGGCAGCAGCACCACACGATCCGGGTACCCTACCACGCCAGGATTACTGTACTTTAGGCACACGCCGCCCAGGTCTTTTACCTTACGCACCAGGTAGGCTTCGACCGCCTTTTCCGAAACGTCGGCGTGGTTCACTATGTTTGCTATCTTTTTGTCCATTTTTCCGGGTTGTAAACTAAACTGTAAACCTCGCGCGCACGCGCGGGACTATACGCAGATACGGCGCAGGGGTATTTTTTCCTATATTTTTACTATAAAACATAATATTACTAATTATACAATATTTATAGTTTACATAGTTTACAATTAGTATAATAATATAATTTTCAGCACTTTAACCTGTAAACCGAAGTGTAAACCAAAGGTTTTTTGTTCAGTTTACGTTTACACTGCCTAACAGCTGTAAACCGAAGTAAAACCCACTTTGTAAACTTGGTTTACACCAGTTCGGTTTACAAATCCGCGTCGTCCGGCGGCAGGTCTTCGCAGTCTTCCGTGCTTCGACGGAAAGCCTTTTGTACGCCGTAGATCGCTGCGGCGTGCCGGCTGCTGCTTACCCTTTCCCAGCCGGGGGTGTCGTCCAGCATCTTGCATATTTTCCTGGACAGGTACTTATATTCCTTATCGGCCATTTCGCGGCCCATACGTTCGCAGATAAATTCGGCTGCGCACACGCGGGTACGCTGCTGGCTGCCGCTTGCGTCCAGGGGGTCTGGGTTACGCCAGTACGCCTGCCTGCGCTTCAAATCCCAGCTGTCCCAGTCGGCCGGCAGCTTCGCTTCCAGGAAAGTGGCCAGCATATCGCGCAGCGGGTCGTCCGCGTCGTCGTTAAAGGCTTCCTGCCTGGCCCGCGCTTCCTTTTCCAGGTCGCCGGAAAGGTACAGCGTTTCGCCGTCGCGCCAGTTCTGGACGGCTTCGGCCCATAGCTGGTTACGATCTGCGACCAGGGCCTGTAGCCAGTTTCCGTACCGGCGCAGCTGCGGGTCTGTAGGGATTACCCAGAACCGGCGGTTACCGGTGTCGCCCTTTAAGAAATTCGCTTCGTTTGTGGTACCGCAGAAAACGCACTGACGCGGGTACTTTTCGACGACGTGGCCAAAGGCTGC